>Ga0082335_1004287_pt1 | contig 21750 bp, 19 predicted proteins | sample Subgrocontami58m_FD_72375 | JGI IMG/M metagenome (GOLD analysis project Ga0082335, IMG submission 72375) | Subsurface groundwater microbial communities from S. Glens Falls, New York, USA - GMW37 contaminated, 5.8 m (SPADES assembly) (version 2) ...
CCTACTCTTGCTTTAGAACTTTTATCTGTGTGATTTACTGTAAAATTTAACAAAACACTTATTAGAAATTTGGTGCGAAAGATAATGGAAAATATGAACATTCTCCATTTGAGATAATGATGAATTCAAATTTGATTTGTAAGTAAAAGCCCATCCCAACCCTTCCCTAAGGGAAGGGCTATTTAAACTCGGTCGAGGTATTCAATCCTCGACCTTCGCCATAAAGTTGTAACCCACGACGCAAGCGTCGGGGAATTAGCGAGTAAAAGGTAAATGAATTGAGTTGCGAAAGAGTAATTATCCTTGTTCGGTCTCTCCATGCCAACTTATTATCCCGCCTTTTAGATTGTAAACTTTCTCAAAACCTATACTTTTCATTTGTTTACATGCAGTATAGCTTCTGCTTCCGGAGCGGCAATAAATTAAATACGATTTCGTACGATCAAGTTTATCAATTTGATCTAAGAAATTAGGTTTATGAATATCAATCAGTTTTGTGTTCGGTATTCTTAAAGCTTTGTTCTCTTCAAGAGTTCTAACATCCATAAGAATAGAATTTTTATCTTCATTCATCATTCTTTCAAATGAATCCGAATCTAAGTTTGGTATATTATTTTGATTTCCAAAGAGTGAGGATAACAGGGATGCCATATTTTTACTTTCTGTATTTGATGTGATTAAAAGCCCATCCCAACCCTTCCCAAAGGGAAGGGCTTTTTAAAACTTGGTTAAAGTATTTTTCTAATTAATTTTCTGTTTCTGGGATGAGTGTTAGTTTTAATAAATCAATTTTAGTTTTGTCTGCTTTTAATATTTGAACTGATAAATTATTAATCTTAAACGATTCACCCTTAACCGGAATTCTACCAATTCTAAACGTTACATAACCGGCAATAGTTTCATAATCTCCTTCGGGTATTTGAAAATCTAATTCTTCATTCAAATAATCTATTTCTACTTTACCATTAACTAAGTAGGAATTAGCATCTATCTTTTTGGCAATTTTCTCTTCCACATCATCAAACTCATCGCGTATTTCACCAAATAATTCCTCTATCAAATCTTCTATGGTAAGCATTCCTGCAGTCCCGCCAAATTCATCAACCACAATTGCAATTGAAAATTGTTTGTCTAAAAATTCATTAAGCATTTCCAAACTTTTTTTAGTTTCAGGTACAAATACTACATCACGCATAACAGTTTTAAGATCAGCCGGCTGCTTAAAAATATCTTTACCAAAAACCACACCTTTTATGTTATCCAAATTTTCATCGAAGACAGGAAGTTTTGAGTAACCGGAATCAATAAAAGTTTTTAATACTTCTTGCATTGTTGAAGTGATCTCAATTCCAACAATATCGGTACGCGGAGTCATTGCCTCATAAACCCGCTGTTCACGTATGTCTATAACTTTGCTGATAATATCCGATTGTTCTTCATCCATTTTTCCTGCTTCTGAACTTTCTTCAATTAAATTCTGGATATCTTCTTTATCAAATAAATGCTGTATCTCTTCTTCCTCTTTTAAGTTCGTTCTGCTTAAGACTGATGATATTTTAGATGTTATTTTTACTAACGGATACAGCACAATTGCTATTATTCGTAATGGAATAGCAGCTATTAGAACAAGCCGGTCAGCAAGTTCTCTGCCAAAATATTTTGGAATCAATTCACCAAACAAAAGAATAAGTGCAGTTGATATCAAGAGGATTTCGAATTCTTTGAATCCATATAATTTGGAGAGAAATACAGAGCTAAGTGATGCAAAAGCAATATTAACAGCACTATTTGAAATTAATATTGTTGAAAAAAATTGATCGGGGTTATTAATAAAATATCTTGCGTTCAGAGCAGAGAGATTTTTCTTCCGTGCACGAATTTCAATTTTAATTTTATTCCCAACAATGAAAGCAATCTCGGAAGATGAGAAAAATGCGCTTAGTAAAAGTAAAATAAATAGACTTAACAGATAATCGGTCATTTCATTTTCCTAATCATATTTGTCTTGAGTAAATAATAAATACAGTTGTTGCTATATACAAAATTAAATTAATTATCATAGGAATATCAGTCATCAAAACTTCTATAACATTTTCGCCTTTGTCTTTTTTGTAGACTAAATACATATATCTAAAAATTCCGAAGATCACATACGTAGTTGTAAATACTAAATTCTCGGAACCAAAAAAATTAACAGTCCTATCAGCAACCGAATACAAAGCATAACTTAATATTACACCGCTTCCGGTCATAGCAGCGATTTGATCTATAAAATTTAGCGAATAGTCTTGCAATACCTTTCTCTGCTCAGAAGGATTGACGCTAATGGCAATTTCCACACGCCGTTTCATTACAGCAAGAAATAGTGAAAGGAACATAGTAGTAAGTATCAACCAATTTGAAATAACAACCGAGATTAAAAATGCACCGGCAATTACACGAAGCATAAATCCCGAGGCAACACAAAATATATCAACTATCACAACTTCTTTTAAGAATGAAGTGTAAAAAATATTTATGATAACATAAGTCCAAATGATCAAACTAAAATAAAGAGACATTTGTAAAGTAATCGCTGCAAGTATTAAAAAGAAAATAACCGATATTATTAGAGCAGTAAATTTGGAGACAGCTCCATTAGCAATAGGTCTATTCTTTTTTAAAGGATGGAATTTATCTTTTGGTGCGTCAATAATATCATTAAATACATACACAGCACTTGAAGCGATAGAGAATGTAAAAAATCCCAGCAACACGGTAAGAAAATAATCTAAACTGAAGATATGTTTTGAGAATACTGCCGGTACGAAGACAAAAAAATTCTTAGGCCAGCTGGTAACCCTAATAAGTTTTATATAAACGGATATATTAGAATACCACGGCTTCTTCATAAGTCCCGAAGTGTTGTTTCAATTCATCAACCATTTCGCCCAGAGTAACATAATTATTTGCTGCCTTTACAAAAACCGGCATTAAATTATTTCCATTAAGTGCAGCTTCACCTATTTCTCTCAAACTAATTTCAACTTCATTTTGATTTCTGCTTTGATGTAGTTCCGCTAATCTTTTTTTCTGTTGAATTTCCACTTCCGGCGAAATTATTAGAATTGGAATATCAATTTTGCTTTCTTCTTCTACAAACTCGTTAATACCAACAATAAACTTTTCTTTTTTCTCCAACTCCCTCTGATAGCGGTAAGCAGAATCGGCAATTTCTTTCTGGAAATATCCATGTTCAATTGCATCTATTACTCCGCCAAGAGAATCAATCTCGCCAAAAATTCTATTCGCTTCTGCTTCCATTTTATTCGTAAGTGATTCAACAAAATAACTTCCACCAAGAGGATCAACAGTATTTATCACACCGGTTTCATAAGCAAGTATTTGCTGAGTGCGAAGAGCGATCTTAACTGCTTTCTCGCCCGGCAATGCCAATGTTTCATCCATCGAATTTGTATGGAGCGACTGCGTACCGCCAAGTACAGCCGCCATTGCTTGAAAAGCAGTGCGGACAATATTGTTTTCCGGCTGCTGAGCGGTTAATGTGCATCCGGCAGTTTGAGTATGGAATCGCAGCCACAACGATCTTGGATTTTTAGCTCCGTATTTTTCACGCATTCTCTTTGCATAAATTCTTCTTGCTGCACGGTACTTTGCAATTTCTTCAAAGAAATCTAAATGTGAGTTAAAGAAAAATGAAAGACGCGGTGCAAAAGAATCAATATCCATTCCTCTTTCCAGACAAGCTTCGATGTATGCAAATCCATCCGCTAAAGTATAAGCAAGTTCCTGAGCTGCAGTAGATCCGGCTTCTCTTATATGATAGCCGCTGATCGAAACCGGATTCCATTGAGGTACTTCATTTGCGCAGTACTCTATCATGTCAGTTATAATTCTCATAGAAGGACGCGGCGGAAAAATAAATTCTTTTTGAGCAATGTATTCTTTTAAAATATCGTTTTGAAGTGTTCCTCTAAGTTTATCAAAACTTACTCCTTGTTTCTGAGCAACTGCAAGATAAAATGCAAAGATCATTGCTGCCGGAGAATTGATCGTCATTGATGTTGATACCTTATCCAAAGGTATTCCATCATATAAAATTTCCATATCTTGTAGAGAAGAAACAGCAACTCCGCATATTCCTACTTCACCTTGACTCATCGGTGAATCCGCATCCCAGCCCATTAAAGTTGGTAGATCGAATGCTACTGAAAGTCCGGTCTGCCCGTGTTCTAACAAATATTTGAATCGCTGATTTGTATCTTCAGGCGTTCCGAATCCGGCAAACTGCCGCATCGTCCATACTTTACCTCTGTAACCATTAGTGTGAATACCCCTTGTGTAAGGATATTCTCCCGGAAATCCGATCTCTTCTAACTGATTAGTATTTCCTATATCATCTTGTGTATAAAGTGGGTTGACAGGTTCGCCTGATACTGTTGTAAACCTGCCTGTCCGGTAGGCAGGCTTCATTCCGGTTTCATCCGACTTCGAGAGTTTATTAATGTAAGATTCTTTTGCTTTATTATATTTTTCTGAAAACATTTTTGCCTCAGCTTTCAAATTAAATCGTGACTATTTCTAAAGTGAATTATAGAAAAAATACGAAAGTGCTTATGTCCTTCCAAATCTTTTATCAAACTCTTCGAGAGGAATTTTTATTACAATTGGTCTGCCGTGCGGACATACATACGGCATAGACGTAGCAAAAAGTTTATCAACAAGAATTCTCATTTCCTTTTCTGTCAGTTTATCTCCCGCTTTAATAGCCGCTTTGCAAGAAAATGATTTTGCAAGGTTATCCCTAACCTCAAGCTGATTATGCTGTTCGTTCTTTCTATACTCATGAAGAATATCCAGCAGAGTTTCAACTTCATATTCAACTTTTATATCCGAGGGTATTCCAACAATTAAAATTTTATTCTTTGTCTGAAATTTAATTTCAAAACCAAGATTTGTAAGATAAGGTTCTAATTCTTTCATCAACTGGTAATCAGCGGGATCAAGATTTACTGTCTGCGGAAAAAGAAGATGCTGTGCGAATGGAATATTTGCTTCAAAAGATTGCATTGCAACTTCATAGAGAATACGCTCATGTGCAACGTGAGCATCAATTACCATTAACCCGCTTTTTATTTGTGTTAGTATGTATTTATTGTGAAGAAAAACTAGAAACGGAGTTTCGAATTCTTGTGCAATTCCGCTTTCATGATAAACTTCCGTTGTTTGTTTTTCATCGAATGGAGAAGAAACAGGTGAAGATGGTGCTGATGATTTTATTTCTTGATTCAGATCATCGAACATCCGATCCATTTCTTCTTCGCTCATTATTGGAGCGCGGCGTTCTCCGTTACCAGGTTTGGGAGTAAATGGTCTGTCGCTAAAATCCTGATGATCTGACGGAGAGTATTTCCGGTATCGTAAAGATTCTTTCTCAGTTTGTGATCCATCAAAAGTTAAGTTAGGAACAAGATCATAACTTCCCAGTGTTTTTTTAATGACAGCTTGTACGAAAGAATAAATTTCTTTTTCGTCCTCGAATTTAACTTCCAATTTTGAGGGATGTACATTTACATCAACTTTTTTCTGATCTACCGTCATGAACAAAACGAAGAACGGATAATCGCCTTTTTCCAGAACGTGTTCGTAAGCAGTAAAAACAGCGTGATTAATAATTTTACTTTGCACATATCTTTTGTTCAAGAAAAAGTATTGTTCACCTTTACTTCTGCGTAGATAGGCGGGTTTGGTTACGAATCCGGTGATGGAAAGATAATCTGTAAGTTCTTTTACTTCTAATATTGCATCTAAAATATTTTCGGCAAAGACTTGTTTCATACGTTCTTGGATCGTTCCGATTGGGAAATCGAAAACTAAATCGTCATCGTTGTAAAACTTAAACGCAATTTCGGGATGACTGAGAGAGATCTTCTTATATGTTTCTATTATATGTTTAAGTTCGGTTTGATTAGTTTTTAAGAAATTACGGCGTGCAGGCACATTGTAAAAAAGATTCTTCACGGCAATAGACGTGCCTTTTGCAAAAGATCCTTTTTCTTTTACGATATTGGAGTTTTCATCAATCTTTAAATAAGTACCAAGTTCTTCATCCCTGCGTTCAGTTTTCAATTCAAAAATACTTACAGCGGCAATCGAAGCCAGCGCCTCGCCTCTGAAACCAAATGTTCTAATCCCTTCAAGATCTTCAAGTGTTGCAATTTTACTCGTCGCATGTCTTTGAACAGAAAGAACTGCATCTTGCTCACTCATTCCTTCACCGTCGTCAAAAACTTGTATCAATGTTTTGCCTGCACCTTTTATCATCACTTCAACAGTTGACGCATCTGCATCAATTGCATTTTCCATTAACTCTTTTACAACTGATTCAGGCCGGTTTACAACCTCGCCCGCTGCTATTTTATTAGCAAGATTCTCCGGTAATATTTTTATTTTTTGTGACAATAGTACCTATTCTTTTAATTCTGTTTTCTAATATAATGATGAACTGTGAAATCAGTAAACAATTCGTTTGAATCAAGAACCCATTTCGTTCCGTCAATTTCCGGGAAAAATGTATCTCCTTCAGTTTCAAAATTCATTTCCGATAAAAATAATGAATCAACTTTATCAATAGCTTCTGAGAATATTTCTCCTCCGCCAATAATAAACACTTTATTATAAATGCTTGTGCTAAAATAACTAAACGCAAGCTGAAGTGACTGAAAAACTATTACTTCATGAAATTGCGTTGAAAAACTCTGATCGCGGGTAATTATTACGTTTAATCTTCCTTCAAGCGGCTTAGCGATAGCTTCCCATGTTTTTCTTCCCATTATTACCGGAAAGCTCATTGTAGTTTGTTTGAAATGCTGTAACTCTTCTTTAGAATGCCAAGGTACCTTGCCATCCAAGCCGATTACGTTGTTCTTTGAAATGGCAGCGATAATTATTTTTTCCAATAACTAATACCTGTTAAAACTGATGTTGATATATTTCCACTGTCTCGAATCCAATAATTAATTCCCTTTCTTAAGATAAAGAAAAATTTTAAGAGTTTGGCGGAACTTGTACTGCAGGTTTATTGAGTTGAGGGCGGGCTGAGACACGGTTAGCCCTTTTTTATATTTGTTCTATAATTTCTTTTACTTGTGACTTAAATGAAACAATATCGGTTGTGATTATATCCCACACAATTTTAGTATCAATTCCAAAATATTCGTGGATTAATATATTCCTAAGACCTATTATTTCTCGCCATTGTATTTCTGAATAGAGTTTTTTGAAATGGGATGTAAGATGATTTGCGGCTTCACCAATAATTTCTAATTGTTTTACGCAAGCAAATTGCATCATTGTATTAGATTGGAAGATATGATAAGATGATTTTTGAACGTATGATTCAATTTCGAGAATAGCATCATAAATATGTTGTAATCTTGCCTTATCGCCTAAACTATTTCTCATATATTAATATTTTTTCCGAGTCAATAAATGGTTGAATATACTTTGAAACACTGTTACTTGTAAGAAGATCTACTTTTCTTTTTAATAAGTCTTCTAATTCTAGCTGCATTCTTACAAAACCAAGACCGATTGGCTGAGAGTAATCTAATTCAACTAATATATCAACATCACTCTGTTCGTCTTCTTCGTTTCGTGATGCAGAACCAAACAAAAATGCCCTTTTTACAGGTTTATTTCTGAAACAGTTTGCTATCTTTTCGAATAATTCTTTACTCATATTTTTAACTTATTTTGTTTTAAATGCCTATAAAAAGATAATTGAAAACATATTAAAAAACACTATACAGTTTTGATAGAGGGCTAACGACTGTTATGTTAAAGATCAACCCACCAAAAAAACGGCGGGCATGCCCAACCCTTGTCAAAGGGAAGGACTTTTTTAAAACTCGGTCGCAGTATTAAATTAAGGGGGTTAAAACCACGATAAATTATTTGATTCTACCTCAATAAAACCATTTTCTTTGCTGTCGAATACTCTCCTGCTTGTAACTTGTAGAAATAAATCCCGTTGTTCAATTTCGATGCGTCAAAATCAATTGAATATGTTCCTGCTGATAATTCTTGATTAATTAAAATTACAATCTCTTGTCCAAGTGTATTGTAAATAGATAATTTCACAACTAAAGATTTAGGCAAACTGAACTGAATTTTTGTAGTTGGATTAAAAGGATTAGGATAATTTTGAAATAGCTTGAATGTGGTTGGTTTTTCACTTTCAACTTGCTCAACATCAGAAGTTAGATTTACAATTATTGTATTCGAGTTTGAACTTGTTCCACCCGAGTTGTATGCACGCACACGATAATAATATGTGAAATTTGAAGTTAAGCCAGAAATGTCAAATGAAGTCAAATTACCCAAATCTTTATTATTATAGTTTGTTAGAAGATTGGAGAAATTTGCATTAATAGCTAAATCAAAATAATAGCCTGTAGCTCCGCTAACAGGGTTCCAGTTTGCTGTAAAACTTGTTTGTGCAGTGTTGGTTGCTGTTTTAGCTACTGGTGCTGTTGGTGCATTAGGTAAGGTTGTAACTGTTATTGTATTTGAATTAGCAGACACACCTGCTGAATTATAAGCACGTACACGATAAAAAAAAGTTGATGCTATATTTAAACCAATTATTGAAAAGGTAGTAACATTTCCAACATCTTTATTGTTATATGTTGATAAAATATTATTAAAATTAGCATCGATAGCCACATCTAAAAAATATTTTGTAGTAGTACTTGCCGCATTCCAATTAGCTTTGAAACTTGTTTGTGTTATTGCCGTTGCATTAATAGCAACAGGTGCGTTCGGTGCAGTAATAAAGTTCGCAATGAATGTTTTGTTGTTTTCAATAGTAAATGTGTCATTTGCATTTGTTGAAATTGCGTTAGTTCCCTCTGTCCAATTTACAAAAACATATCCTGGTGATGGTGATGAAGTTACTGTCGCTGAACTTCCAAAGTTGTATGTACCGCCACCAGTTGTTATACCTCCATTTATAGGATTAGATAATAAAGTTACTGTGTATTGAGGTAGTACAATATCTGACAAAGGACGACGCCAAATACTATCCCAATCAGTTCCGACAAAAATATACGATGAACTCACGAGGAGAGAATAAACCCTTGTGTAATTCAATTCGTTATTAATCGATAACCAGCTCGTACCATAATTTGGAGAAAGAAATATACCGTCACCATTAGATCCTGAAAAAAGATAATTGCCGTTAAGAAATAATGAATTTATTGGTCTTTGTGAAAATCCTGTGCAATAATTCCAGTTCGTTCCATTGTTAGATGTTCGAAGAACTTCACCACCATCAGTACCAGCAAAAACATATAATCCAGTAACTATTAGCGACTTGATGGATTTGTATGATAAACCCGTTGAAATCCAATTAGTGCCATTATTAGTTGAAAGAAAGACTCCGCCATCAGTGCCAGCGAATAAATAATTGTTGTTAATTGCTAATGCATTAACATTAGTATTGTTTAATCCTATGTTGTATGCTATCCAATTTGCACCGTTATTAGTTGAAAGAAATACGCCTCCATAAGTTCCAGCAAATAAATTTGTGCCATTTACTAATAATGAATTAACGTTATAGCTACTTAAACCAGCAGAAGCCCAATTCGAACCTTGATTTGTAGATAGAAAAACACCATTGTTTTTTGTCCCAGCAAAAAAAATAGTACCAATAATTGCAATCGACTTAATAGATTGATCTGTTAAACCAGCTGCTATCCAACTGTCCCCATTGTTAGAGGATAAAAATAATCCACCACTATATGTTCCGGCGTATATATTTGGTCCACTAGTAACTATGCTAGTAATATAATTTCCATTTGGTAGTTTTGTTTGAACCCACTGAGCTTTTGTATCATTAAAGAAAAAGAAAAGTGTGAGTATTAGATAAAAGTAAGAGAGTAATTTTTCCATTTGTAAATCTCCCTTTTTCGTTGCAAATAAAGAACAACAATCCAATAATTAATTCCCTTTCTTAAGATAAAGAAAAATTTTAAGAGTTTGACGGAACTTTTACTGCATGTTTATTGAGAAGCGGTTGTTGTTGAAGCGCTTGTTATACTTTTCACTTCTTTAAAGAAATTAATCCCGCTTTTTCTAAAATTCTTTTGAAAGAAGTATTTGTCATTTTTGCATCGTTTGTAAAAAAATATTCTCTCCCTTCGGTTGTGTTATACATTTTCAGATAAGCTAATGCATATATTGAAACAAATTGTTTTGCATACAAAAGTAGATTTGATGTTTCATCAAATGTCGTTTTGGGAAGCATCGAAGAATCAATATTTTCATTGTGGGTATAATGTTTATCACGATATGTTTTAAGAATTTCTAAAGTCCTACTCAGTAATAAATCACCATTATAATCAGTTGAAGGAAGATGTTGTTTAAAATGTTCAAGTATTTTTCTGTTTAAATCATAATCTGATAAAGAACGAATAAACTCATATTCATAGCCAAGAAGGGAAAACTGATGAATTAAATTACTTTGTTGAATAATAGGAATATCATCTAGATTGTTTTCAATAAATTTTAATACAAAAGGAATACTGATTGTATCATATTTTTTGCTCGGTTTGTCAAATAGTTTGGCAATCGCTAAAGTATATCTTATAAAATGTGCTGAGTAAGTAGACTTAAAAAACAAATCATAACCATCTTTACTTATTGCATTCCAATATTCATTGATTGTCTTTAGCAAAAAATAAGATTCATCTGCTACGATTATTTCATTTCGTAATCTTATTAACAAATAATCTTCAAGTATTTTTTTGATTTCTTCAGCCATTTTTATTTGAAAGTACAACAACATTGTGGCTAAGGCGCTGCCCAAAACAACAATGCAGCACTAAAAAGCCAATAATTATTTATAAATTTGTTTTGTTTAGGGGGTGAGATAATAAACTGATAATTTTCACTCCCTTTCTTTATCACAATAATTCAAGCAACAAAAAGAATAAGACTTGAAGCCGATGCAGAAAGTTTCTTTTTAATTAAAGAGAGTATCTCACTCTTGAATTCGCCTTCAAATTCAAAAATGTATTTGATGAGCTTTGTTACAATTCTATTATTGCGATTAAGCGTAAAGAGGTGATCTCTTCCGCCAATTGTTCTATTAACCAAACCAAGAGATTCCAAATGAGCAAGTGCATTTTGAACTGTTCTAATACTGAGTTTTGAGATACGTGCAGTTTCACGACCGGATATTCCCACAACTCTTGAATTAAGAGTGCGGAGAACTATTATATTGCTCGGAGCGCTAAAAATATGTTGCAATAAATTATTAATGATCATTTTGAACTCCGGCTATAATAATAGCCATATGACTATTTTTGTAGCCGTAATATATAGCATAGAAGTAAAACAGCAAAACAAATAATGGTGGCAGCACACGCCACTATCTAAGCTAAAACCTGACTGCCCTGCCTGCCGAGCGTGTTGGAAAATTTTTTATCTGTTTTTATAGCAACGGCATTAAGAGACAGTGTGATAATTCAAAAATGTCATTTCGAAGAAGCCCCGCAATGCGCATAGGCGTCAACTTAATTTTTTAGAAATTATAGGTTGTAAGATAAAAATAATTGAAAAATGGTTTAGAAAGGCTGGAAATTTATAAATCCTCTACAAGGATTTCTACGCATTTTGTTATAAGATAACTACAATAATTTGACCCCGCATGCGGGGTCAACTAAATTATTGACCTCGTAGAGGTCTTATTGTTGTAGAAATAATGTCAATCCAATAATTCCAAATCCTCGTAGAGGATTAACAAGAGTTGAGGGATTTCTAAGTTATGATATTTTAATGAGTTAGTGGAAAAAAACCTTCGAGGTTGGAACAGCGATCAAGAGCATGAGCAAGAACAATATCATGATTGATTACTATGTGAGGATATGCAATAAAAAAATATTTCTTAGCCGAAGAAAGTACTTGCAACCTCAAGTAGATTAAGATCAACAGTTTTTAGCTGCCCGGTAGCTTCGGCAAGACTAACAGCAACAATCTCATTACCTTTTAATGCTGCCATCATACCCCACTGCCCGTTCTCCGCAAGCTCTGCAGCAAATACTCCAAAACGTGTAGCTAATACTCTATCAAATGCAGTAGGACTGCCGCCTCTTTGAATGTGCCCAAGAACTGTAGCACGAGTTTCAAACCCGGTTCTTTTTTCAATCTCTTCAGCTAACATATACCCAATTCCACCAAGACGGACATGACCGAATGAATCCAATTTTTGATCTTGAAGAATCATGTCCCCTTCTTTACCATCGTTAGATCTTTTTGCAACAGCACCTTCAGAGGCAACAACAATACTAAAACTTTTTCCTGCAGAGTGTCTTTTCTTTAAAAGATCGCAAACTTCATCAATATCATATTGCTGTTCAGGAACTAAAATAATATCTGCACCGCCGGCCATTCCTGAATAAACAGCGATCCATCCTGCATGACGACCCATGACTTCTACAACCATAACGCGGTTGTGTGATTCAGCTGTTGTATGAAGACGATCAATAGCTTCTGTTGCAATGTTAACTGCAGTGTCAAATCCAAATGTGAAATCAGTTGCGTTTAGATCGTTATCAATTGTTTTAGGAACACCTACAACATGAACACCAGCCAGGAATAATTTTGCAGCAACTCCCAAAGTGTCTTCACCACCAATAGCAACAAGTGATTCAATCCCGGCATCCTTCATATTTTTTATAACGATGGATTCACCATCTTTCTCTTTATAAATATTTGTTCTCGATGTACCAAGAATCGTTCCGCCGCGATGTAAAATTCCGGATATCGAATCACGATCTAATTTAATATAATTTTTTTCTAACAATCCTTTCCAACCTTCACGGATTCCAATTATTTCATGATTTGATTGCAAAGCTTTTCTTACAACTGCACGAATAACAGCATTAAGTCCGGGACAATCACCGCCGCCGGTTAAAACACCAAGCTTCATATTATCACTCCATCTAAAATTTCTTTAATAGTATATAAAAATCATACTTACTTCATGAGTTAACCCCACGATTTTGAGTCTGTGTGATTATTGTATAGCGAAATTTATTTCGCTCATAAATGCTGTGAAAATATTATTTTTTCCGCAATTAGCGAGATGAATCTCGCTTTACAATTAATATTTTCACACATCCTCTGAAGCGTGGGGTTTATGCATAAAAAATACCTGCCCGTTGCTGCCCTGCTTCGACTCGCGTCTTCAGCGAGGCGAGAAGGCAAGGCGGGTCTTCATGGTATCCATGAAAAAAGTATGCATCTTAATGATGAACCATTTATATAAGTTTAAGATTAGCAAACTTAGTTAACAATTGTTTTGGTCCAAATTCCTCAAAAGAAATTGTTACTCGCTGCATATCTCCTAAACCGGTTATCTGTAAAATTTTTCCCATTCCAAATACCGAATGTGTTACCCGGCTTCCAACACGAAGTGAACGTCTCTCCTGATCATACTCATCGTAACTACCCTGATAAAATTCATCATAGAAAGTTTTTTTCTTTCTGCCGGCTTTTCTACCGCTCGCTCCGTTCATCTCTTCGTATGTGGATTCATCTAATTCATCCAAAAATCTTGATTTACTTTGATAAGCAACCTCACCAAAGCGATACCTTGAACGTGCATAACTTATAAATACTTTTTCTTTTGCGCGCGTTACCGCAACGTAGAATAATCTTCTTTCTTCTTCCAACTTAGAATCGTTATCAAATTTCTGACTAAGCGGGAAAATATCTTCTTCACATCCGGTAACAAATACAACAGGGAATTCCAATCCCTTTGCACTATGTATCGTCATCATTGTAACGGAATTTACTTTCTCATCATATTGATCAACACCGGCAATTAGTGAAACTTCAGAAAGGAAATCATCAAGTGAAGAATCCGGATTTGTACGGCTGTAATCCTGAACCGCAGAAACTAATTCCTGAATATTATCATACCTTGACATTGATTCTTGAGTGCCTTCTTCTTTGTAAATTTTTAGAATACCAAGCTCATCAACTAATGCAGCGGTTAACTCACCAATTGAAAGTTTATTCTTAAGATCAATATACTTATCAAGAAGAAGTTTGAACTGCTTAACATTTTTTTGAATTCTTTCTTTTACTTCAATAACTTCAAACACTCTTGACATAGTAGTGAAAAGAGAAATATTTAGCTTGCGGGCAAAAGCAATCATTTTGGAAATTGATGTATTACCAATCCCCCGTTGAGGAAAATTCATTATACGTAATAAACTTTCTTCATCATTTTGATTTGATAACATTCTTAAGTACGCTAAAACATCTTTAACTTCTTTTCTTTTATAGAATTCTACACCGCCAACAATTTTATAAGGGATCTTTTCTCTTCGGAATGCATCTTCAAGAGCACGCGATTGAGAATTTATTCTATAAAAGATTGCTATATCATTCAAAGATAATTTACGGGTAGATATTTCTTTCTTAATTCTTTTTGCAATCTGGAATCCTTCGTCTTTTTCATCAGAAGCTCTTAATATTGTAAGCTCTTCGCCGTCATTATTATTCGTCCAAAGTGTTTTTGGAATTTGTCCGACATTATTTTTTATAACTGAATCTGCAGCCATTAAGATCATCTTGGTTGAACGATAGTTCTGTTCCAGACGGAATATTTTTGATCCCTTAAAATCTTTTTTAAAGTTCAGCATATTTTTTATTTCAGCACCGCGCCAGCTATAAATACTCTGAGCATCATCTCCAACAACACAAACCCTGTCTTTAAGAGGACTTAACATTTTCAAGAGTTCATACTGAGCTTTATTCGTATCTTGATATTCATCTACCAAAATATATTTAAACATCTTTTTGTATTTGCTCAGAATTTTTTCGTTGTTCTTAAAAAGTTCGATCGGCTTTAATAGCAGATCATCAAAATCCATTGCATTGTTTTCAAATAATCTATTATTGTATTCAGTATAAATCTCGCCAACTTTTTTATCTGAAAGAGTAGTTGCAAGATGTTTCAGATATTCTTCAGGTGTAACCATTTGATTTTTTAAGTAACTGATTTTATGCTGAACTCCATTAGGAGAGAGATTATCAATATTGATGTTAAGATTCGACATAATGTTGCCAACAAGCGATTGTGAATCTTCGCGGTCGTAAATTGAGAAATTAGATTTGTAATTAAGTTTATCAGATTCCACCCGTAATATTCGTGCAAATATTGAGTGGAATGTTCCCATCCAAAGATTCTCTGCCTTTTTACCAATAAGCCCTTTAATTCTTTCTTTCATTTCTTTAGCGGCTTTATTAGTAAATGTTAAGGCAAGAATTTCGGCAGGGTCTAATCCTTTATCGATTAAAAAGGCGATTTTATGCATTAAAACACGTGTTTTACCGGATCCGGCACCGGCAACTATCATGTGTGGACCGGAATTATATTCAACAGCTTGACGCTGCGCATCGTTAAGTTGGTTCAGTATTTTCATATTCTTGGGATTTTTTTGGTTGGCAAATATACGAAAATTAGCTGTGGCTTTTCAATTTAATTTATTTTGACGCAACACACGCCCTCACGACGACGTTACAAGAATAGTGTAAAAACAATAATGGATCAACAAATTAACTATATAACATAACTCTCGTTATGCAGAATATTCAATGTAATAGGAGTCTGTTCCAAAAGTAAATTTTTCTTAGTGTTTCTTAGTGAACTTAGTGCCTTTGTGGTAAAATGTTTTGATAATGAATTAGGAACAAACACATCACCACTAAGACACTAAGAACACAAAGGTTCACGAAGTCTTTTGAGACAAGCTCCTATGCAAATTCTAATAATGTGTAAGGTGACTAAATAAGTAGTTTTCCATTTTTCATTATTATTTTTTCATCAAAATAGACTGTTGGTTTTTTCACAACCCCATCTAAATGAATAGGAACATTTACCAATCCGCCCATGGATTTATTATCACCAAGTGCTATATGGATTGTTCCCATGACTTTTTCATCTTCAAGTAATATACCGCTTAGTTTAGCTTTATAATTTGTTCCAATTCCAAATTCTGCGATATTTCTTGCAAGCTGATCATACTTATTTAAAGTATCATCCAACTTTTTGGCTTGATTTCCGCCAGATACATTTACAGCATATCCATCTTTAACTTCTATCCTAATTGGTTTTCCTTTTATAACGCCGATACTTGCCATAGAACCGTCAACATAAAATACACCGTTGGTCTTATCTTCTAACGGTGCAATGTATGCTTCGCCAGTCGGCAGATTTCCGCTTTCACCTTTTTTGTGGAATAAACCTTTACTCGGTAAAGCTTTTCTTCCGGAGATATCCATTGTAATATCAGTTCCAATAGCAGAAGTTACTCTAACAATATTTACATCGTTCATAATTTCTTGCAGCTTGATTGTAAGTGCTGCAATTCTATTATAATCAGCATTCAAACCGCGTATCATAATATCTTCAGTTATTCCGGGGAACGTTGCAATGCGAGCCCCAAGTGCTGATGCATTTCTGCGGGCATTTGTATGAGTTAAGGATTTTGCTGTCGGACATAAAACAACATCGAACAGTTTCATCATTTCCGCAATTTGCTGAGGAGGTTCCTGTCCGTGCATTTCTCTCGATTTAAATTCAAGAAAAACTGTTTCATGCCCAAGATATTTTGCATTTTGAAAAAGTGAATAACCAATTTTTCTTTTGAACTCATCCGTTACAATAAGAACTGTTTCGTTTGGTTGTGTTCCCATGCAATCACGGATTGCTATTATTGATGCTTTGTCAAGTTTTGATAGTTTCATAGTAATTTATTCCCACTAATTGTGAAGAATTTTCTTTAGAATTAATAATATTTCAAATGATAATTAAATCAATAAGGCAAACTATTGGTATAAGTTAAAAACCAATTCGATCCTTATGTTTATTGTCTTCTTGCATTAACTGTTAGTAAATGCCATTGGTTTGGACCCGCCAAAATATTTTTTTGATGGTATCACATTTTGTGATACCATTGTTGCAACTTCACTTTCAGTAAGCTGAAACATAAAGTCTCGCGGAAAGCGTTTAATATTTCTCTTCACAGCTTGTTTGAGTGCTCTAGTTTCAATATTGTAGAGTCGAGCAATATCTCTATCTAAAATTACTTTCTCTCCGCGAATGAAACGGATAAGTTGTGCAACGGCTCCTATTTTGATGGGCAATGGCATTTCTTGTTAAAGTGGAAATCCTACATTTAGCTGCAGAGTAATACTTAAGTTCCCTTTATCAATTACTTTTTTTGAAGAAGTAGCTGATGGGATTGTTACTCCAGAATCGTTACTGAGTTTATCTATTTGAATAATATTAAAACCTGCAGTTCCTTCTACGCTGATATAATCCGGTACAAGATGTAAGATGAGTCCCGTACCAATAAAATATCCAATATTATTTTTATCAGGTTTGAATTTAATTTCACCTTGAGAGACACTGCTTAAAAATGTTTCTTGAGAAAATTCGGTATTATAAAATGTAACATTGGCTTCAGCAATTTTCCAATCAAGGATCCAAAATAATGGAACACCTAAATCAACACCAACACCCCAATGGTTCATAGTTAACTGATATTTTTCTCTTGTATCTACATTTTGTAATTGAGCAGAAATTTCATTTGACTCTTTTAAGAATTGATAATAACCTTTTGCAGAGATAAAGAATTTATCCCACTTAGCTCTAAAAAAATTTGCACCGATCCGGTAACCGGTTCCTTGTGTAAATTCTATTTTGTCTTTAATTATTGTCTTGGATGGATCGAGGAAATTAATTCTTTGGCTGATGTAATCATTCAATCCGGGATTATCATAATTTTGTTTTGAGAAACCCGCATAGAACCCGCTTAAACCCAAACACCCGAAACCAAATGATTGAGCATGTAGAGCAGTTCCACAATAAACGAATACAGTAAAAAATATAAGTTTTTTAATTAATCTCATTGAGTAATCAAACTTTTTTCAGAATCAATTTAATAAAAATTATTCTGTTTTGTAGATTCCTTTTTCGAGACCATGACCATGCGTGCCCAACTCACTACGTCTAAGTAAAAACGCAAATAATAATCCAAAGAATCCAAGTGAAGAGAAAATCCACATACCGGTTGTGTATCCACCGCTAAAATCATTTGCCCAGCCGACTAAAAAATTCAATCCGGCAAGACCAATATTTTGAATCATAGTCATCAGTCCGTAGGCAGTTCCAAGTTTTGCTTCATCTACAATTAATGCAACTGAAGGCCACATCACCGCCGGAATAAGTGAGAATGCAATTCCCATCATTGCCATTGGTACATAAAGTGAAACTTGTGTGTATGCCATTAATAAATAGACAGGAATTAGAAGAAATGAACCGAACATCATCAGCAAAGATCGTTTTCCGATGTAATCGGCAAGCAGACCAAAAAGCGGAGTTAAGACCATTGCTGAAAGTGTCAGCATGCTTGAAAGGAATCCGCCCATCTCTCTTGTTGTTCCGTGCGTCTCCATAAAAAATTTAACAGCAAATGTTTGGAACGGAAATATTCCCGAGTAAAAAGTAACGCACAACATTACAACGAACCAATAAGAAGTTGAGAAACTAAAAATTTCCTTGAACACAATTTTATCTTGCTTAGGAACCGGACGCAATGAAAAATTTCTCTCTGAGTAGGAATCCATTCCCCAATAAATTATAACAGCAGCAATAGAAATTACACCAGCAACGACTGAAATTAAAAGCGGTGTCTGCCAATACTCATAAAGTGATTTAGCCCAAGTTGGAGAATTAAGTGCGGCGAATGAACCGAGCCGTGCGAGTGTAAGATTTAATCCAAACGCAAATGATAATTGTCTTCCTTTGAACCAACGGCCGATTATAGTTGTAACTGCAACTATCATTGATTCAGCGCCAAGACCAAATACAAGACGACCGATAGCCATCATTGTTATATCGCTGAATGATGCTGTGATGATTGCACCGGTCAAACAGAGTAGTGTAAAAATAAAAGTAGAAATACGTGTGCCGATCTTATCAATTATTATTCCGCCTATAAGAACCATAAAAATATTTGGGACGCTGTAAATTCCTTGAAGTAATCCAATGTTGGAATCAGAAAATTTTAATTGCTTGGCTAGAAGGTCTGCTAGCGGACTTATACTATCATAAATGTAATAATTGCCGAACATTGCAAGACTAACAAAGAGTAGAATTCCCCAGCGGAAGAAAACACTTGGTTCGGGTTTAGTTATGATTTGATTTTCCATTATGACTCTTAATATCATGATCATGCCCGCCAAAAGTACGGCGGGTAAACTCTTGATCATGCTCGTAGTCTAATAAAGAAAAGATCAAGAGCATGAGCACGATCAAGAGCAAGAATATTTTAGTTAGAAGGAATATTTTTTAGAACTGCTTTAAGCAAATCCCAAAACTTTGATACTGTACTTATCTGAACTCGTTCATCAGGTGAATGTGCGCCAAAAATTGTAGGACCAAATGAAATCATATCCATATCCAGATAACGCTCTTTAATAATTCCGCACTCAAGTCCGGCATGAATAGCTTTTACTTCAGGTTCGCCGCCATACATTTGGTTATAAACTTTTTTCGTTATACTAAGCACAGGAGAATGAACATCAGGTTTCCACCCGGGATATCCATCACTTTGTTTTACATCGGCTTTAGCTAATCTAAATAATGCTGCAACTGAGTTTGAAATATCTTTCTTTTCAGATTCAACAGAACTTCTTTGGCTAAGAGTAACTTCAACAACTTTTCCTTTTGTTACAACAACTGCAAGATTAGTTGATGTTTCAACAAGTCCTTCTATATCTGCACTCATTTTTACAACGCCGTTTGTGACTGTATAACAAGAATCAATCAAATTTTTAGCAGTTGTTTTATCCATCACTTTGGATTTAGATTTTACTTCAGAAGCAGAAACATTCAGATTCGGTTCTGCAGTAGAAAGTTCCGATTGAACAATCTTGTTATAGTATTCGATATAGGTAAGAACATCGGCTGCAATTTTCTTTGGAACTCTGATTACAGCAAAAGTTTCTCTTGGAATTGCGTTGTGTTTACTTCCGCCGTTTAAGCTCGTTAATCTGATTCCAAATTTGTAATTCAATTCATGCAGTAAACGGGTCATCAACTTAATTGCATTTCCGCGACCTGCACTAATTTCCAATCCGGAATGTCCGCCTTTTAATCCGAGAACTTTTATTTCTAAAGCTATTGTGTTCGCAGGAACATCGTTTGGAGTGAAATTAAATTTCACAAATGTATTTTGACCTCCTGAACAACCGATATATAATGCGCCGTCTTCTTCGGAATCCAGATTGAGTAAAATTTTTGCGTTTACAAATCCGGGTTTTAATGATTGAGCTCCGAACAAACCGGTTTCTTCATCAAGTGTGAATAAAGCTTCGATCGGTCCATGTTCAACATCGTTCGATACCATAACTGCTAATGCAGCAGCAACACCGATACCATTATCCGAACCGAGTGTTGTACCTTTTGCTTTTACCCAATCGCCATCAATGTACGGTTGGATCGGATCCTTGTCGAAATCATGTTTGACATCTGCATTTTTTTCAGCTACCATATCAAGATGTCCTTGCATAACCACCGGAATTAAATTTTCTTTTCCGGGTGTTGCAGATTTACGAATTACAATGTTGCCGAAATCATCAGTCGCATATTGTAAATTATTCTTCTTTGCGACAGAGATTACATACTGCGCAACTTTTTCTTCTTTACGCGATGGTCTTGGTATCGCGCATAGTTCTTCAAAATGATTCCATAATAAGTTCGGTTTTAACTGACCTAAAATTTCTCCCATAATTAATCTCCTTTATTTATTTATTTCTTGGAATGTAATTAGACGTTGTTCATAAAGTCCTGTTAAAAATTTTGTTACTCTTTCATTAACAGGTTCAATTTTATCACCAAACTTTTTCAGAAGTTGTTTTACTATTTGATCTACTGTCTTTTTCCCGTCAACCGATAACCAAACTTCAGAGCCGAGCTCATCTAATTTTAATTTAAATACATCTGATTTTAATTTAGGTACAATGAAACGCACAGCAAATCTATTCCGAAATTTTGGAATTAGAACTGTAACTAAGTTTTCTTCTGAAACTTCTTCTTTGTGCAATCTTAACGGAGTGAGTTCCAAATAGTTCGCACCTTTTAATATTCTTCTTCTTGCTGAAAAACCTAACGGCATAGAATTCCTTAAGGAAATTAAATGAGATCGTTTCAAAAGTAATTAATCATTCACGTTACACAGTCCACATGAAAAAACTTAGCCACTAAGGCACAAAGACACAAAATCTTCACAAAGTTTATGTTTTTCTTGGTGAAACCTTTGTGCCTTAGTGGCTTCGTGGCGAATCTTTCCTTTCTGCGTAACATGAATTAATCATTTAAAATAGACCGCTGATAACACGGATTTAACGGATTTTCACAGATTTATATTTTGAAAAATTACTTTTTGATACAACCTCATTATAAAAGTTACATAGAAACTTGAGGAGGTGCAGGATCATCCGGTTTACCTGCATTCTTCACAGGAATTCTGATCAGCAACCATGCTAGCAAAGCAAACACTAATAGACTTACATAGAAACTTGGTGTTTCAAAAATATGAAAGACCGGGATCTCAAAGAATGCCAATCCGGCAAACAGAAGACCAATCAACGCTTCTCCGGCAATTA
>Ga0082335_1004288_pt1 | contig 21745 bp, 20 predicted proteins | sample Subgrocontami58m_FD_72375 | JGI IMG/M metagenome (GOLD analysis project Ga0082335, IMG submission 72375) | Subsurface groundwater microbial communities from S. Glens Falls, New York, USA - GMW37 contaminated, 5.8 m (SPADES assembly) (version 2) ...
CTGGGAGGGGCGCGAGCCCGCCCGCGGCGTGGACCGCTACCTCATGGGCGAGACCGGCCTCCCGAGCAGCCCCGAGCTCTGACCGGCGCCTGCTCCGCGTCGAGCGGTCGCCGGCGCGCAGACAGGGTCATCCGACGCGGAGGCGGCGATGCGCACCGCCCGCTCCCCAGGCCGGCGAGCGACCTCGCCGGCCGCCGCAGAGGACAATACCCCCGGTGAACCGGTTGCTCCGCGACCCGCAGCTCCTCGGCCGGGTCGCGGTCATGGTCATTGGGATCGGCTGGGTCTGCTTCGGCCCCGGCACGGTGACGCTCTCGTTCGTCCCACTCGCGGCGCTCACGCTGGGTGCGTCGATCGTGCTCATCGGCAGCCGGTCCTGGCAACGGGGCCCCCTGCGCGCCGAGGACCTTCCGGTGACCGTCGTGCTCTTCGACCTCGCGACCGGGGCGCTCTGGACGGCCGCGAACTCGTCGGTCGCGACGAGCACCGCGTTCATCGCGGTCATCGTCGCGAGCATCGGCGCGATCGGCCGACTCGGCGGCCGCGGCGTGGCCGCCACCATGACCGCCTGGATCGCCGGACGCTTCGTGGCGGAGACCCTCCGCCGCTTGGACGGTCGCCCGACGGACACGGCCTTCCTCATTGGCGAAGGTGTCCTCGTCCTCGCGGCGGCCGTCGCGCTCTGGGTGACGTTCGCGGCCTTCCGGAGCGAGCGCGTCCGGACGCAGGCGCTTCTCAACGAGCTCGAGCGCGAGTTCGTGATGCGCCGCGACTACGTCTCGCTCGTCGCGCACGAGCTGCGCAATCCGCTGGCGGGCATCAAGGCAGCGGCGACGGTGCTCGCGCGCAAGGAGACCGATCCGGCGGCGTCCGCGGCGGCCTCGAGCATCGCGCTCGAAGCATCTGCCGGCCTGGCGCTCCTCGACGATCTCGCCGAGGTCTCGAGCGTGGAGTCGGGCCGGCTGCGCACCGCCCTCGTGCGGATCGACCTCGACGCCGTCGTCCGGGCGACCGTCGCGACGTTCGACCAAGCGCGCGCGGTCGACGTGCGGGGCGCGGGGTCACCGCTCCAGACGCTGGGCGACGAGCGGCGGATCGCGCAGGTCGTCCGGAACCTCGTGAACAACGCGGTCAAGTACTCGCCGGCGGGCTCGCCCGTGGAGATCGCGATCGGCCTCTCAGCCGACCGCCGCGCGGCGTGCGTCAGCGTGCGGGACCACGGCCCCGGGGTGCCGCCGGCCGAGCGCTCGCGCCTCTTCGAGAAGTTCCGGCGCCTGTCAACGGCGGGCGCCACGCGCGGGTCCGGCCTCGGCCTCTACATCTCGCGCCAGATCGCTCGCGACCACGGCGGAGAGCTGACCGCCGACTGGCCGCCGGGCGGCGGCAGCGTCTTCACGTTCTCGCTCCCGCTCGCCGGCGGAGCCGGAGGGGTCCGGGGCGACCCGTAGCCCGCCACCAAAGACGGTGAGGGCACGGCAGCGCCTGTGCCACGGTGCACGCGTGGCCCGGCGCTAGGGATCGTCGTCGAGACCGAGGAAGCTCACCGCGTAGCGCGCCTCGCACACGATGTGGGTTGGCCGGTCGCCGGGTGCCACCTCGATGAGCCGCCCGCAGTCGAGGCACTCCACGAGCGGCATGGCGCGCTGGCGCAGCGGACAGTAGACCTGCCCTTCGGGCGAGACCGGGAACTTGTCGAGCGACGGCACCGCCGGCCTCCTTCCACGGCGGCCGCACGGCGGCTGCCGCGACGCAATGGGGCCAGAATGGAGGCGGCACCGGAATGGCGCAAGGGCCCGTTCCCGAGGGCCGAACAGCACTCATACCATTGGCCCGGTGGCGAGCCCGTTGGCGCGCGGATCGCGCGGCCCGGCAACCTTCGCTTCGGTGCTCCTCGTGGCAGGCATCCTCTCGTCCTGCGCGGCCGGACCGGAGCCTCCGGACGCGAGCGACCGGCCGAACCTCGTGTTCGTGCTCGCGGACGACCTCGACCGGGAGACGATGGACCACCTCCCACGTCTCCGCGCGATGCTCGACGGCGCGGGCACCTCGTTCTCCAACGCGTTCGTGAGCGATTCGCTCTGCTGCCCCTCGCGCTCCACCATCCTCCGGGGCCAGTACCCGCACTCGACCGGGATCTTCACCAACCTCCCGCCCGACGGCGGCTTCTCGCGCTTCCACGACCTCGGCCGCGAGGACTCGACGATCGCGACCTGGCTCCACGATGCGGGCTACCGGACCGCGCTCCTCGGCAAGTACCTGAACGGCTACCCCGACGCGGCCGTGGGTCGCGCCTACGTGCCCAAGGGCTGGGACGTGTGGGCGAGCCCGGTCGCCGGGAACCCCTACGGCGAGTACGACTACACGCTGAACCAGAGCGGCGCGCTCGTCCGCTACGGCCGCGCCGAGGACGACTACCTGGTGGACGTCCTCGCGGACGGTGCCGAGCGCGTCATCCGCGACGACGTCCTGCCCGACGGGCGCCGGAAGCAGCCGCTCTTCCTCTACGTTGCGCCATTCAAGCCGCACGAGCCGGCGAACCCCGCGCCGCGCTACGCCGGTGCCTTCGCCGACCAGACCGCGCCGCGGGTGCCGTCGTTCGACGAGCCGGACGTCTCGGACAAGCCGGCCTACGTGCGCCAGCCGCGGCTCACGCCGGCTGCGGTCACCGCGATCGACGCGCTGTACCGCCGGCGCCTTGCCTCGATGCTCGCGGTCGAGGACCTCGTCGCGCGGATCATCGCAGCGCTCGCCGCGACGGGAGAGCTCGAGCGCACCTACCTCTTCTTCTCCTCCGACAACGGCTTCCACCTCGGCCAGCACCGGCTCCTCCCCGGGAAGCAGACCGCCTACGACGAGGACATCCGGGTCCCGCTCGTCGTCCGCGGACCGGGCGTGCCCGCCGGCCGCATGCTCGACCACCTCGTCCAGAACGCGGACCTCGCGCCGACCTTCGCCGCGCTCGCGGGAATCGCGCCGCCGTACCCGACCGACGGCCGCTCGCTCGCGCCGCTCCTCGACCGGTCGCCGCCACCAGCCTCCGCCTGGCGGCAGGCGCTCCTCGTCGAGCACGTGGGCGCTGCCGGCGCGCTCACCGGCCCGGCCGCCGGGCCGCTCGCGTCCGCCGCGGCCCGCCTCGGGCTCGCGACGCGCCGGCCGACGGCGCCGAGCGGTGCGCCGCTCGAGCCGCCCGACCCGCTCGACCAGAGCGGCGCGTCGCGCGCGATCCCCACCTACCAGGCGATCCGCACGGCGACGCACCTCTACGTGGAGTACGCGACCGGCGAGCGCGAGCTCTACGACGTCACGCGCGATCCCTACGAGCTCGCGAGCCTCCACGCGAGCGAGCCCGCGCTCGCCGCGCGTCTCGCCGCCGCGCTCGCGCGCCTGCGGACCTGCGCCGGCGACGCCTGCCGAGCCGCCGAGGACCTCGCCGCGCCGTAGACCGTCGCGCTCTGTAGCGCCGGGCACGTCCCCCGCCCGGGGTCGCCCCTAGACTCGACCGTGGACCCCGCCACAAGGAGACCCGCCCTGGGCATCGCCATCGGTCAGGCCCGCGCCCTGTCCCCCGCCTCGATCCGGAACATCGCGATCATCGCGCACGTCGACCACGGGAAGACGACGCTGGTGGACGCGATGCTCAAGCAGAGCCACATCTTCCGCGACAACCAGGCGGTGGCCGAGCGCGTGATGGACTCGAACGACCTCGAGCGCGAGCGCGGGATCACGATCATGGCCAAGAACACCGCCGTGACCTACCGCGGGATGAAGATCAACATCGTGGACACCCCCGGCCACGCCGACTTCGGCGGCGAGGTCGAGCGGGTGATGAACATGGTCGACGGCGTGCTCCTCCTGGTGGACGCCGTTGACGGACCGATGCCGCAGACGAAGTTCGTCCTCCGCCAGGCGCTCCAGCGCGGTCACCGCGCGATCGTGGTCATCAACAAGATCGACCGACCGCAGGCCCGGCCGAACCACGTGCTGAACGAGACCTTCGACCTCTTCCTCGACCTGGGCGCCAGCGAGGCACAGGCCGAGTTCGCGACGATCTACACGAACGCGCTCACCGGTGCGGCCGGCACCGACCACCTCCACATGGGCGACACGCTCGAGGCGCTCTTCGCCGCGATCGTCGAACGGATCCCACCACCCACGGTGGATCCCGAGATCCCGGCGCAGCTCCTCGTCACGACGACGACGTACGACGACTACAAGGGCAGGATCGCCGTGGGCCGGCTCCAGAGCGGCACGCTCCGGCGCGGGATGGCGGTGGTCCGGATCGACCACCATGGCGCGCTCACGCCCTCCAAGGTCACCGCGCTCTTCACGTTCCAGGGCCTCGCGCGCGAGGAGGTCGAGGAGGCCTCGGCCGGCGACATCGTCGCCGTCGCCGGGGTCGCCGACGCCTCGATCGGCGACACGATCGCCGACGCCGCCGACCCGCGCCCGCTGCCGCCGATCAAGGTGGAGGAGCCCACGCTCCGGATGACCTTCGGCGTGAACACGAGCCCGTTCGCCGGCCGCGAGGGGACCCACGTCACCTCGCGGAAGATCCGCGAGCGGCTCTTCGCGGAGCTCGAGCGCGACGTCGCGCTGCGGGTCGCCGAGACCGACAGCCCCGACACGTTCGTCGTGAGCGGCCGCGGCGAGCTCCACCTCGCGATCCTCATCGAGAACCTCCGCCGCGAGGGCTTCGAGCTCCAGGTCTCCCGGCCGGAGGTCATCCTCCACGAGGAGAACGGGAAGAAGCTCGAGCCGTACGAGCAGCTCGAGATCGAGGTCTCCCAGGACGTGCTCGGCCCGGTGGTCGAGCTTGCCGGGCAGCGCCGGGGCGCGCTCATGGACCTCAAGTACCGAGACGACGGGAGCGCGCACGGGGTCTGGAAGATCCCGACCCGCGGCCTGCTCGGCTTCCGGCAGCAGTTCCTCAGCGCGACGAGCGGCAAGGGCGTCATGAACACGCTCTTCGCCGGCTACGGCCCGCACGCCGGCCCGATCGCCGGGCGCGCGCTCGGCTCGCTCATCGCCTTCGAACCCGGCCTCACGAACACCTACGGGCTCAACGCCGTCCAGGACCGCGGCGAGTTCTTCCTCGGGCCGGGCGTGGAGGTCTACGAAGGCATGGTCGTGGGCCAGCACATCCGCGAGCGCGACCTCGAGGTGAACGTCGTGAAGAAGAAGCACCTCACGAACATCCGCTCGAGCACGTCGGACATCGCGATCAAGCTCCAGGGCACCCGCGACCTCTCGATCGACGACGCGATCGAGTTCCTCGCCGACGACGAGCTCCTCGAGGTCACGCCCAAGGCCTACCGCATCCGCAAGCGCGTCCTCGCGAAGCAGGACCGCGACCGGATCCTCGGCCAGCGGAAGAAGGGCATCGCCGGCGCGGGCTAGCTGGGCGGCGGATCCTCTCCGCTCAGCGCAGCCGGGCCACACACGGCCTCGATCCATCGCTCCGGCCCGGCATCGAACACGTCACCGAAGCGATCGACAAGGTCGAAGAGCCTGCCGACTTCAGGACTGAGGAATCGGATCGTTGCGACGATCCTTGCGTGGTCGATGGAGAGAGGCACCGCGACGCCCCGTCGGTCGGGGCATCCGCGCCAGAGCGGCTCGTGGTGATAGGCACGGTTCCGGATGATCCGGACACGACCCAGGAACTCGGACATCGCAGCACGATTCCGCAGGCCCAGTGGCAGGCACGGGCCGATCAGTGCCAGGACGCCGGGCCACAGGGCGATGCGATCCCGAGACGGAAGAGGGGTCTGCTCGTACTCGCGGTTGAAGAGTCCGGCCCAGAATCCGAGGTCGAGCGCCGCAATGATGCGGGTCCGGTCGGTCGAGTGGCCACCGTCGGCGATGTGCTTGCGCGCCGTCTGAATGTCCTCGCGCGCCCGCGGATCAACGATGATGCGCGGGTCGTCATACCACTCGGGGCCCACGAAGGTCGCGATCGCCCCGTCGAGAGCGTTACGCAGGCAGACCTCGAGGAGGTGAACCGCGGGGTAGAGCGCCTCGGCGAGCGCGATGTTCCACAGGTACCGCCCGAGCGCGATGTCGTCGGGCTCGTCGGGGGAAGCACGGTTGCCGCGAAGCCGCGCCGACGAGAGGCGAAGCGCGACGAGTTCGAGCTTGATCAAGGTGCTATGCTTCCTATCGCTAACCCCGGGCTATCCTCTCCCGGCTGCAAACGCCGGTGATGAACCCGGGGCTTTTCTTTGCCTGCCGCCAGCAATTCGGCCATTCGTTCTATCATAGCACCACGTCGATATATGGACTTCTCACAGCACCACGTCTATGCTTTGAGCAATGGACACGACGCTCGGCACGCTGGTCGAGGTGACTCAGGGTCTCGGGACCGGGGGACGGTCATCGGGCGCCCGACCAGGAGCGTGGACTCTCAGCGTCGTGGACAGCACCGACATCCAAGGCGACCAACTCGTGGGGGGCCCCGGCGCATGGCGGACCGTCGCCGTCGCGCAGACAGCGTGGACCGAGAAGCAGCTCCTTCGGCCGTACGACCTCCTAGTCACCTCGCGGTCGCAGAGCGTGAAGCTCGCGCTCGTGCCGCCGAATGTCACGCGGACCGTCGCGGCAGCCACGCTCCTCGTCGTCCGAACGCCCGATCCGGGATCCGGCCTCGCGCACTACCTCTGGTACTACCTCACCTCGAAGCGGGGCCGGGCCGAACTCGAAGGCCGAATCACCCGAGGCATGACCATCCCCACCCTGAGCGCCCGGGCGCTCGCCGAGGTCCCTGTGCCCCTGCCCCCGGCGCGGGAGCTCGCGGGGTTCGCGCGGCTCGTCGAAGCGTCGGACGCGGCGTACCGCGCGGCGCTCGACGCGGCCCGCATCCGGCATGACACCATCCGCGACGCGGTCATCGGCCGGGTCGCGGCGAACGCGCGGTAGGAGGACGAGCCATGGCCCTCACCCAGGCGGAGCTCGAGCAGAAGCTCTGGAAGGCGGCGGACATCCTCCGCGGCCAGATCGACTCGGGCGACTACAAGAACTTCATCTTCTCGATGCTCTTCCTCAAGCGCCTCTCCGACCGCTTCGGCGAGGAGGTCGAGCGCTCGATCGCGGCGGGGATGACCCGCGCGGTGGCAGAGACCGACCACGACGAGCACGAGTTCTTCGTTCCGGCGGACTGCCGCTGGGCGGCCGTCGTCGGCGAGACGATGAACCTCGGCGAGGTCCTCAACCGCGCGAGCGCGCGGATCGAGGAGGAGAACTCCCCGCAGCTCGAGGGCGTCCTCCGCTACACGAACTGGAACGACGAGTCCAAGCTCGGCAGCCCCGCGAGCCGCGACCGGATCATCCGTGCCCTGCTGACCCACTTCGGCGACCTCGACCTCCGCGACGCGAACCTCCGCGCGGAGGGCGAGAGCGGCCCGGTCAACGTGCTCGGCGACGCGTACGAGTACCTCATCAGCAAGTTCGCCGACGACGCCGGCAAGAAGGGCGGCGAGTTCTACACGCCGCGCGCCGTGGTCCGCCTCATCGTCGAGCTCCTCGAGCCGAAGGAGCGGATGCGCATCTGCGACCCCACCGCGGGGTCGGGGGGGATGCTCATCTACACCGCCGAGTACGTTCGCGAGCACGGCGGCGACCCACGCAACCTCGTCCTCCACGGGCAGGAGCGGAACCTGGGCACGCTCGCGATCGGCAAGCTCAACCTCCTGCTTCACGGCCTCCGCGCCGCGCGGATGGAGGGAGGCGATGTCATCGCCGAGCCCGCGCTCCTCGACGAGAAGGGCCGCCTCCTCTCGTACGACCGCGTCGTCGCGAATCCCCCGTTCAGCCTCAAAGAGTGGGGCCAGGCCGCCGCGCCCGGCGATCCGCACCACCGCTTCGACCGCTACGGCGCGATCCCGCCGAAGACCAAAGGCGACCTCGCCTTCCTCCAGCACATGCTCGCGGTGACGAAGCCCGACGGGATGGTCGGCGTCGTGATGCCGCACGGGGTCCTCTTCCGCGGCGGCGCCGAGGGGACGATCCGTAGGGGCATCATCGAGGCCGACCTCTTCGAGGCCGTCATCGGCCTCGCGCCGAATCTCTTCTACGGCGCGAGCATCCCCGTCGCCATCTGCGTCCTCAACCGGAACAAGCGCCCCGAGCGCCGTGGCAAGGTCCTCTTCATCGACGCCGCGCAGCCCGGCTACTTCCGTGCAGGCAAGGCGCAGAACTTCCTCGACCCGGCGCACACGAGCAAGATCGTCGGCGCGTTCACGGCGTTCGCCGACACCGAGCGTCTCGCGCACGTTGCGACGCTCGACGAGATCAAGGCGAACGACTTCAACCTCAACATCAGCCGCTACGTGGACACGACCGAGCAGGAAGAGATCGTCAGTGTGGCCGACGCGCTAGCTCAGCTCCGAGAAGCGGAGAAGAAGCGCGACGAGGCCGCCGCGCGCATGGACGAACTACTGGCGGAGCTCGGCCTTGGGCGTTGACCTCCCGGAGCACTGGCGACGGACTCGGCTCGGCGCGATCGCCGAGCTCCGAATCGGTCGCACGCCAAGTCGCGCAATGCGTGCGTACTGGGCCGGCGCCGGCGTGCCGGGCTACCCCTGGGCGGCGATCCGGGACCTTGTAGGACGCGTGCTAGCGACCACGGCCGAGCGGATCACGCCTTTGGCCGTCGAGCGCACCGGCATGCGCCCGGTGCCCGCCGGCACTCTTCTCATGAGCTTCAAGCTTACGATTGGCCGCCTCGCCATTGCGGGCTGCGATCTCTACACGAACGAAGCCATCGTCGCGATCGTACCGGCCGACGGCGTGAGCAGCGGGTATCTTCGGCACTTCCTCGCGCATCAGGACTTTGCCAGCGCCACGGATCAGGCCGTGAAGGGAGCCACCCTCAACAAGGGCAAGCTAGCGGACCTGCGAGTCGTCGTGCCTCCGGCGATTGAGCAGAATGCGATCGCCGCAGTCCTCGACGCGATTGACGAGGCGATTGAGCGTGTCCAAGCGACGATCGCCGCAAACGAGCGGCTGCGGGAGGCGCTCCTCCACGAACTCCTGACGCGTGGCGTACCGGGCCAGCATTCAGAATGGAAGTCCGTGCCGGGCGCCGGCACCGTACCAGCGTGCTGGGATCTTGCACCGCTTGCGCGGGCTACCGTCGACTTGCGCTATGGCACTTCCAGTCGTCTCACAGGTGAAGGCAGCGACGGTGCCCATGCGGTCCTTCGGATCCCGAATGTGGCGCGCGGGGTTGCCGACTTCGCGAATCTCAAGTACGCCCGGTTGAGTGCGAGCGAGGCGCTGACGCTGGCGCTGCAACCTGGCGATCTTCTCATAGTGCGCACGAATGGCAACCCGGCGATCTGCGGCGAGAGCGTTGTCTTCGACCGGCCTCAAGGGAGGTGGGCGTTCGCGTCGTACCTCCTACGCCTGCGAACCGACCCCTCTGTCCTCGACCCGACGTACCTCTGGACGTATCTCCGGTCACGGGCCGGACGATCGCAACTCAGCCGGATCATTCGGACGTCTGCCGGAAACTACAACCTCAGCGCGAGTGGACTGGCCGCGCTGCAGGTGGCGCTGCCGCCCGTAACTGAGCAGCGTCGCATCGTCGATGTAGCGCGGCGCCAAGCAGAGGTGCTCGCAAGTGCTCAAGTTGAGGTCGAGTGCCTTCGCACGTTCTCGCTCGCGGTGGCGGACGCGTTGCTGACCGGGCGCGTGCGGCTCCGCTCACAGGTGCGTGCCAGCGCGTCTGGGCCGCGGTCGCAGCTGCCCCTGACGGGACTAGTTCGGTGACCGACAAGCTGAACGAGCTCAACCACGCCGAGGAGCCGGCGCGGAAGCTGCTCGTGCGCCTCGGCTACGCGTACGTGCCGCGCGAGGTGCTCGCCGCGGAGCGGACGGACGAGCGGGAGGTACTGCTCCGGGGCCGGCTCACGCGCGCGCTCCTGCGTCTCAACGAGTGGATGACCGACGAGCAGGCCGAGCGGGTCATCTTCCAGCTCGAGCGCGTCGATGCGGTCGGACTCGGGCGGAACCAGAAGGTCCACGAGTACCTCGTCTACGGCATGCCGCTCGACGTGGACACGCCGGGGGGCCGGCGGACGCGCATCGTGCGGTTCTTCGACTTCGAGCATCCCGACCCGGAATCCAAGCGCAACGAGTACGTCGTGACCACCCAGTTCCGCCTGCGACGGGCGAACGACCGCGATGGCGGCGGCGAGGACGACGAACGGGTCGTGAAGCCGGATCTCGTGCTCTTCGTGAACGGGATCCCGCTCGTGGTGATGGAGGCGAAGTCGCCGTCGCTGCTCGAAGCCTGGAAAGCCAAGGCGGTCAGGCAGCTCCGCCGCTACCAGGAGGCGGAGCCGGCCTGGCACGGCACGGGCGCGCCGGAGCTCTTCCACACGAACCTCCTCTGCGTCGCGCACTGCGGCGCGTCGGCGGCCTTCGCGCCGGTCGGCGCACCCGAGAACGCGTACGTCGGCTGGAAGTCGGTCGAGCCGATCGCGCCGGCGGACTTCGAGAAGCGTTTCGGCGTGCCCGCCGAGGGGCAGGCGCGGCTCATCGTCGGTCTCCTGCGGCCGGCGACGCTCCTCGACGTGCTGCGCGACTTCGTCGTCTTCGAGCTCGAGGAGGGGCGGCTCACGAAGAAGCTCCCCCGCTACCAGCAGTACCGCGCGGTCAAGAGCGCCGTGGCGCGGATGCTCGCCGGGCGCCGGCCGGAGGACCGCGGCGGGGTGATCTGGCACACCCAGGGGTCAGGCAAGTCGCTCACGATGCTGTTCCTCGCCACCGCGCTCCGGCGGCAGCCGTCGCTCGGCAACCCGACGATCGTCATCGTCACGGACCGGAAGCAGCTCGACCAGCAGATCACCGATACGTTCCGGAACTGCGGCTTCCCCGAGCCCGAGCGGGCGAAGGACACGAGCGACCTGCGCAGGCTCCTCCGGTCGGCTGCCGGTCGCACGGTCATGAGCACGGTCCAGAAGTTCGAGGAGGTCCTCGGCCCGGGCGCGCGGGACGCGCTCAACGACGCCGAGGAGCTCGTCGTCATGGTGGACGAGGCGCACCGCACGCAGTACGGGAACCTCGCCGCCCGGATGCGCGCCGCTCTTCCAAACGCGACGTTCGTGGGCTTCACCGGGACGCCGATCGACAAGGGGTTCAAGTCCACGATGAAGCGCTTCGGCGGCCTCATCGACTCGTACACGATCCCCCAGTCGGTCGAGGACGGCGCGACGGTACCGATCCGCTACGAGGCGCGCCTCGCCGAGCTCCAGATCGAGGGGCCGAACACGCTCGACAAGCTCTTCGACGCCCTCTTCGGCGACCAGCCGGAGGAGATCAGGGCGGAGATCCGCCGCCGCTACGCGAACAAGGAGACGATCGCCGAGGCCGAGCAGCGGATCGAGGCTGTCGCGCTCGACATCAGCGAGCACTTCAAGGGCGCGGTGGCGCCGAACGGGTTCAAGGCGCAGGTCGTCGCGCCCAGCCGGGCGGCGGTGCTCCGCTACGTCGCTCACCTGCGCGACTTCGGCGTCGCGGCGATGCCGATCATCACCTGGAGCCACAACGACGGACCGGAGTACCAGGAGGCGCGCAGCATCGACGAGACGGCGGCGGTCAAGGCGTTCAAGCGGCCCGGGGGCGAGCCGGACGTCCTCGTGGTCGTGGACAAGCTCCTCACCGGCTTCGACGCGCCGATCGAGCAGGTCCTCTACCTCGACAAGGCACTGCGCGACCACGGGCTCCTCCAGGCGATCGCCCGGGTGAACCGGCGCTTCTCGCACGAGTGGGACGGCGTCGCGACCGAGAAGACCTACGGCCTCGTCGTGGACTACCACGGGGTCTCCCGCGAGCTCAAGACCGCGCTCGAGAGCTTCGACTGGGCCGACGTGGAGCAGGCGATGATCGAGCTGCCTGCCGACCCGGGCTCGGTCATCGGCGCCGCGACGGACCGCGCGGAGGCGCACTTCCGCGGCGTGAGTCTTGCCGACCGCTGGGCCTGCGTGCTTCGCTTCGCCGCCGACGCGAGCACCGACGGCACGTTCAAGGCCGATGCCTTCGAGCGCTTCGAGCAGGACTACCGCGAGCTGACGAAGCTCATGGACCAGTTCCTCCCCGACCCGCAGGCGCTGCCCTACCTCCCCCGCCTCAAGCGGCTCACCGAGATCCGCGCCTACGTCCGCGCGCAGTACCTCCGCGAGGACGAATCGGTGGACTGGACCGCCATCGGCGCGAAGGTGAAGGCGCTCATCGACACCCGGATCACGGCCGACGTCCGCGCGCTCATGGCCCCGGTGTCGATCCTCGACCGCGACTTCGACGCGAAGATCGCGGGTCTGCCGCACGACGAGGCGCGCGCCTCGCTCATGGAGCACGCGATCCGCGCGCAGCTCAAGGAGCGGCTGGCGGAGAATCCCGCCTTCTACGAGCGCCTCTCGGAGACGCTCCAGCGGATCATCCAGGAGCTCCGCGACCGCCTCATCGACGCGGCCGAGGCGTGCCGGCAGATGACCGCGCTGCGCGGGGAGCTCCGGCGTGAGGTGGCGATCGCCGAGGAGCAGGGACTCACGCCCGTGGCCTTCGCGGTCTACGGGCTCCTCGCCGAGGAGCCGGGCGCCGACCGAAAGGTCGCGGAGGACGTAGCGCCGTACGTCGTCCGGTTCGACGAGGGCCTCAAGACCGTGGCGCGGCAGGTGGACGACGTCATCGCCCGGCACCGCTCGATCGTGGACTGGCACCTCAACAACGACGTCCAGCGCGAGATGCGTCGCGACATCAAGCGGCTGCTCCGCGGCACGCGCGAGGCGGACGAGGCCGAGCTCGACGAGCTCGCCCGCCGACTCGTCGACGTGGCGCGCACGCGCCCGGCATGACCGAGCGCGGCGCGCACGCGCGCGGCGTGATCGAGCTCGGCGCGCACGCGGCCGGCGTGACCGAATGCGGCGCCGTCGCCTTCGGCGACTCCCGAATCGCCTACTCGATCCTCCGCAGCGCGCGGCGGCACAAGACGGTCGAGATCACCGTCGCGCGCCGCGGCGAGGTCGTGGTCGCGGCACCGCTCCGGACATCGGTCGAGCGGATCGAGGCGATCGTCAAGCGGAGGGCCGCCTGGATCCTGCGGCACGGTGGCCTCGCCGAGCGGGGTCCGGGCGGGCGAGGTCCGGGCAAGCCGGGTCTGGCGGAGCGCCGGTTCGTGAGCGGCGAGTCGCTCCCCTACCTCGGTCGGCGGGTCCGGCTGTTCGTCCGCGAGACGCCCGAGGACGGGGTGGACGTCCGTTTCCACCACTGGCAGTTCGAGGTGCGCCTTTCGCGCGCGCTGCCGCCGCACGAGCGGAGCGCGGCCGTCGAAGCCGCCTTCACGCGCTGGTACCGCCAGCGTGCCACGGAGCTGGTCGCCGGGCGGGTCGAGCGCTTCGCGCCACTCCTCGGCGCCACGCCGTCACGCGTGCTCGTGCGCGACCAGCGCCGGCGCTGGGGCAGCTGCTCGCCGGACGGCGTCCTCCGCTTCAACTGGCGGGTCGTCATGGCGCCGCCGGCGCTGCTCGACTACGTCGTCATCCACGAGCTCGCGCACCTGCGGCTCCGTGCGCACGGCCCCCGGTACTGGGCGCTCGTGGCGACAGCAGCCCCGGACTACCGCGAGCGGCGGCAGCGCCTGAAGAGCCTCGGACCCAGCCTCTACCTCTGAGCCGCCGCCGAGCGCGGCTCAGGATCCGGCGGCGGCGGCCTCGCTCAGGGGCCTCGCGGCCACGACGCGATCCTTGCCCAGCCGTTTCGCGGTGTAGAGCGCCTCGTCCGCGGCGCGGAACAGCCCGTCGCCGTCGCGCGCGGAGAGGGGCAGCGCGGCCACGCCGACCGACACCGTCGTGGCGACCGATCTGCCATCGAGCGTGACGAACGGGACGGCGGCGGCCGCGCGGATCCGCTCGCCGGTGAGCAGCGCGGCGGCGAGCTCCGTCTCCGGCTGGAGCACGACGAACTCGTCGCCGCCGAACCGCGCGAGGAGGTCGGTCGTTCGCACCTGCCGGCGGACGATCGCGCCGAGACCGGCGAGGAGCCGGTTGCCCTCGTCGTGTCCGAAGCAATCGTTGACCACCTTCAGCGAGTCGCTGTCGAACAGCACGAGCGAGAGCGCGTGCCCGTACCTCGCCGCACGGGCGACCTCCTCGCGCAGGCGCGCGCTGAAGTAGCGGGCATTGTGCAGGCCGGTGAGGTCGTCGGTCACCGCTACGCGCTGCGCCTCGGCGAAGCTCCGCGCGCGCGCCAGCGCGGCCGCCGCCTGCGCGGCGAGCACGCCCAGCCTGCGGGCGTCCGCCTCCTCGAAGAACCCCAGACTTGAGTGCGCCAGCATCAGCGCCCCCAGGACCACGCCCTCGCTCCGGAGCGGGACGCCCACGGCGCTCTGCATCCCGAGCTCGCGGGCCCAGCGCAGCCGGCCGTCGGCCCCCAGGTCGGCGACGAGCACCGTCTGCTTGGCCGTGAGCAGCTCGCTGGTCATGCGTCCCTGCGAGACGCGACCCGCCAGCTTGGCGCGGTCCACGTTCGGCGTCGCGGCGAGCGGGACCAGGTGGCCCTCCTCCAGCCTGAGGACGAGCCCCGCCTCCGCCGAGACCAGCCGTGCCGCGCCCACGACCAGCACGTCGAGGGCCTCGCTCAGGCTGAGCGCGTGCGAGAGCTTCAGGCTGGTCTCGTGGAGCAGCTGGAGCTCGCGCGCCTGCTCGCTCAGGTCGCGGCGTGCCCGCACCGTCAGCACGGTGAGCGCCGACACGCGCGCGAGCGTCTGCGCGGCGCGGAAGTGATCCTCGTCGAAGCTCCCGCGGCCCCTCTTGACAGCCTGGATCACGCCGAGCAGCTGCCCCTCCACTTCGAGCGGCACGATGATCCCGGCGCGAGGCCAGCGGGGGCTCCCGGCGAGGGGCCGCGCGCGAGGGTCCGCCTCGACGTCCACGATGAGCATCGGCGTCCGGCGCTCGGCGGCAAAGCCGACGAGCCCCTCGCCCAGTCGCATGCGCCGCGCACGCTGCTTGGCTTCCCAGTCGGCGGCATGGAGCTCGCGCTCGTAGCGGATCGCCGCGACCTCGAGCGTCTCCCCGTCCGGCTGCAGCAGGAGGATCGTCGTCGAGCTGGCGGTCGTCAGGCGGTGGAAGCGGTCGACCGCGGTGTCGAGCGCGGCGGCGAGGTCGAGCCTCGTCGCGCACTCCAGCACGTCGTTCACGGCCTGGAGCTCGGTGATGGCGGAGGGCGGCCGCCGATCCAGGTCGGCGCCGGTCATCCGCCGCTCCCTACTGACCGGGCGCCGACGGCACGACTCGCACGCGGCGAGTCTAGGTCTAGGGCCGGCCCCTACCAGCTCCCGCCGCCCCCACCGCCGCCACCGCCACCGGACGAGCCCCCCGAGAAGCCGCTGCCGCCCGGCCGGCTCGCGATCGCGGTCGAGACGTGCGACGAGAACCCCGAGAGGCTGGAGGCGAGGGCGAGCGAGCCGAGCGAGCCGGTCCCGTGGTACCAGGAGGAGGTGCTCGCCTCCGTGTAGAGGCCGCTGAACGCGCGCGACCACTTGTCGACGCAGCCGAAGACGATCGCGTAGGGCAGGTACTCCGAGAAGAGCGAGACCTTCTCCGCGAAGCGTTGGCGGTCGGTCTCCGCCACCTCCATGTAGCGCCGGAACCCGCGCGCGCGCCGCAGCTCCTCCCGCCCGGCCGCGGTGCGGCGCGGCATGAATGGGCCGGACAGCGCGAGCGCGAACCCGCTGAGGATGACCGCGATGCCGACGAGTCCGCCGGAGAAGAGGACACCGAGGCCAGCGACCAGCGCCACGCCCGCGACCATGACCCCGATCCCGGCGAGGAGCCAGGCGGTGCGGACGGTGTCGGGGCTCCTCGCGAACCAACCGTGAGCCACGGCGTCCCGGTAGAGCTCCTGCTGCGCGGTGCCGAGCGTCTCGACGAACGAGCCGCGGACGTCGGACAGCCGCACGGTCGGTCCGGACCTGAAGAGGCCGTTGAGGATCGTCAGCTCGTACGGAAGGACGCCGACGGGGCGGCCCATCCCGATGCCGGTCCGCTTGAGCGACCAGTCGGTGCCACCGCCCAGACCGAGCAGCCCCTTGCTCACCTGCTCCTCGATGACGAGATGGCCGCGGACCGCGAGGTCGATGATCGTCGCGGTCGCGTCGCGCGGGTCGGCCCGCTCGTCCTCGAGGACGCCGATCTGCGCGGGCCGCAGCCCATCCGGCGGCTCATACTCCGCGACGATCGTGTCACCCCTCGCGCCGGGCAGGTCGCGGCCGCGCCTGCTCCAGTTCCAGGCAACGAGCGCGAGGCCCGCGCCGAGCACGAGGATCGCGGCGGCACCGCGTGCCCCGTCGAGCGCGAACCAATCCTCGGGTCCACGCGCCTTCGCACGGAGGATCGGCTTCGGCTCGGGGAGCACGCCCTTGCGGAAGCCGGCCACGATCGTGAGCTGTTCGCCGGAGCCGAGCGCGCGCGTCGCGGCGTACTCGGCGCGCGTCGCCGTGCGCGGCCCGAGCCGGCAGGGGTCCGTCGCGCCGGTGGGTCCCTCGAAGCACGCCGCCCGCTCGAGCCCGCCGGCCGCGAGCGTGACGCTCGCAGCGGTCGCGCGCGTCGGCACCGGCCACTCCGCGCCGTTCACGTTCCAGTAGAGCTCGTCATGGTCGGGATACGCGTCGAGCGCCCCGCGCACGCGGTAGGCGATCCGGTAGGTCTGCTTCCCCGCGACGGTCCGGTTCGCGTCGCCGATCTTCAGCTGGACGTTCGCGCCGCGCGACGCCGTCTCGTAGGTGAGCCGCCGGCCCTGAGCGTCGGTCACGCCGTCCACGCTGAGCTCGAAGACCCGCACGGTCGTCGCGTCGTTCCGGTACTCGACCGGGACCTCGCGGTAGATGCCGTGACGGTCGGTGAGCGCCTGGAAATCGACGTCGATGGCCTCGGCGACGCGGAGCGTGCCATCGGCCTCCACGACGAGGTCGCTCTGGAACCGCTCGATGACCCAGCCGGTGTCCGCCGCCGGCGCCGCTCCCACGCCTGCGAGGGCGGCGAGCACGAGGAGCGCGACACCCGCGAGGCGAGCCGGCGCCGCCGGACGTCGATCTCTGCGGCGCGGCTCGGCCACGAGCTGACGCTACAACGTCCGCGCGAAGCGCGGCGCTACCGCACGGTCACGCTCGACGCGCCGGCCTTGATGGTGACCGTGACGCGGTCGCGCGCGGTCGCGTAGCCCGGGCTCTCGAGGTCGTTCCCCCGACCGGTGAACCGACCCGACGCGCTCCGAGTGGACGCCAAGCCGCTCGTGCTCACGCGGGCCTCGACGCCGTCGGGAACCTCGACCGTGATCGAAGATGCGCCGCTGTCGAGCCGGACGGGCACGTCTCCGTCGGGTCTGGGCAGGACGACCCGCATCGCGGCCGCGCCGGTCGCGCTGCGGAACTCCCGCACCTTGAGGTCGCGGAGATCGACCGTGAAGTCGCCCGCGCCGGCGTCGAAGCGGAGCGTCAGCACGACGTCGCTGGCGACCTTGATGCCGACGTTCCCCCGTCCGCCCGCGAGGAAGAAGGGCTGGTCGGACTGCTCGAGCCGCACGGTCGCCGCGTCGCCGCTCCGCCGGTCCTCGACGAGCCGGAGGTCGCTCCGGTCCGAGACCGCTTCGACGAGCGCCGTCGCCCCGCCGCCGATCTCGTAGCGCGCCGCGCCGCCGGCCACCCGGAGCTCGAGCGTGCGGACGGCGCCCCGCGGCACGGTGATCCCGGTCTCGCCGCCGATCGCCCGCGGGCCGCCGAAGACGAAGCCCGGCTGCGCCGCGACGAGGGCGACCGCGCCACCGAGCACGACGACGTCGATGAGGAGCGCGAGCACCGGCGCGCGCCGGCCGATCGCGAGATCGATCCCGCCGAGCACGAGGAGGAGCGGCCAGAGTTGGAGGAGCTGGAACCACGAGATCGGTCCCAGGTAGCCGAGGTTCGACGTCAGGAACAGGAGGCCGATCGCGATGAGGAGCACCGGGCCGAAGACACCGCCGCCGCGGTGCTCGCGCCGCCGGGCTGCGCGCTCCTCGCGCCAAGCGCGGCGCTCCGCACGCGGGTCACCGGAGGGCGCGTCCGCCGGGGGCGGTGGGGGCGTGGGGGTCGGGTCGTTCATCATGTCGGTCCTCCCTACCGCGACCGTCGCACGAGGAGCCAGACGCCGACGAGGATGAGCGCCGCGGGCCAGAACACCCGTCCGTCCACGCGGAGCAGGCCGAGGTTCGAGACGAGGAACACGAGGCCGAGCGCCACGAGGAGCAGCCCGGCGGTGGAGCGCCGGTGGTCGGTGTTGGTGTCGGCGCCGGCGGGCCGCAGGGCCTCCTGGACGCGCTCGCCGGCCGCGGTCGCCGCGGCGCTGATCTCGCGGCCGATCTCGCCCATGTCGCCGGTCGGCGCCGGGCGGCCGGGCAGCGGCATGACGATGAGGAGGATGAGGTAGGCGAGGACGCCGAAGCCGCCGAGGAAGACCGCAGCGACGAAGAACGCGCGTACGAGCGCGACGTCGATCTGGAGGTAGCTGGCGAGGCCCGCGCAGACGCCGGCGATCATCTTGGTCGAGGGATCGCGTTCAAGACGCGTGGACATGGTCGGCACCCCTTTCGGCGAAGCGGACGTAGAGCAGCGCCGCCGCGACGGTCGCGACGAGCGTGAGCGGCGAGACGAAGAGCGCGAAGAGCGCGAGGCCGTCCGACAGCGGGACCGCGAGGCGGATGGCGTCCTCGAAGAGGTCGGCCGCGAGCGCCGGCGCGAGTACCGCCGCGCCCTCGGCGACGCCACCAAGCAGGGCCGCGGCCGCGAGCCCGGCGAGCAGGAGCCACGCGCCGGCGGCGAGCCGGGCCGCGGTATCGCCCCGAGCCGGTCGGGCGGACGCGAGCCCGGCAAGCAGGACGCGCGGCGCGCGCTCGTCCTCCTCGAGGCGGAGCGACCGGCGGAGGACCGACTCATCGAAGAGGTCGCGCTCGTTCATGGCCGTCCCCCTTGCGCGAGGCTGTCGCGAAGGAGCGCGCGACCGCGCAGGAGCTGCACGCCCACCGTCGTCGGCGGGCGGCCGACCGCTGCCGCGACCTCCTCCACGCTGAGGTCGCTGAAGTAGCGGAGCACGATCGGGACGCGGTAGAGCTCGGGGAGCGCCGCGACCGCGTGGCGCACCCGTGCCCGCTCCTCCCGCGCGACGAGCTCCTCGTCGGGTGCCGGCACGCGGTCGGCGAGCGCGTCGGCCTCCTCGACCGGCGCGCGGCGCGCCCGCTCGCGGCTGAGCCCGCGGCCGGCCGAGACCGCCTCGTTCGCCGCGATCGTGACGAGCCAGGCACGGAGCGGGCGCGCGGGGTCGTACCGGTCGAAGGCTCGGTAGGCCTTGAGGAACGTCGTGTTCGTGACCTCCGCGGCAGCCTCCCGGTCGCCGAGGATCCGCAGCGCGACGCCGTAGACGAGGTCGGTGTGGTCGCGCACGACCGCACCGAAGTCCGGCAGTCCGGTCGCGACCCGGGCCGTGGCGGCCAGGGCGGGGCGCGGGAGGCTCATCGCGAGCGCGATCCCCATCGACGAAGGTACGCCCGAGCCGGGTCAGCCATTGCGCTCTGTAGCCCGGATCACGTTTCCGCGGCCATGGTGCGGAGCCGCTCCGCCGCCGCCGCGGGAAGGCTCACCCGCTTCTCGCGGGACCGCCTGCCCGCCTCCAGGCGCACCGTGGAGCGCGGGACGCCGCAGACCTCCGCGAGGACGGCCACGAGCGCCTCGTTCGCGGCGCCTTCGACGGGCGGCGCGGTGACCCGCACGAGGAGCCGGCCGTCGCGCGTCCCGGCGAGCCCGGCGTGGGCGGCGCGCGGGATGAGCCGCACCCCCACGACGATGCGGTCGCCCCGCCGCTCGAGGCCGAGGGGTGCGGCCGTCAGACCACCGGGGGCAGGAGCCCGTGGAGGACCTGCCGCGCGATCTGCACGAGCACGAGCGCGACGAACGGCGAGAAGTCCGCGCCGCCGGAGGACGGGAGCGCCCGCCGGATCGGGCCGAGGACCGGCTCGCTCACCTCGGCGACGAAGGCGTCGAGGCCGAACGGGAGCCGGGCGTCCACCCACGAGCGGAGGGCGCGGACGACGATCGCGGCCGACAGTGCACCGGCGAGGACGTCGATGAGCGAACCGAGGAAGGCGAGCCCGAGGCACGAGACGCACACGGCGGTCAGCGCTCCGGCAGGTCGAGCCGGTACCGCGAGGGCGTCGGGCCCGACTGCCCCTGGTAGCGGGAGCCCAGCTCCGGCGAGCCGTAGGGCCGCTCGGCCGGGCTCGAGAGCTCGAAGAACGAGAGCTGGCCCACCCGCATCCCCGGGTAGAGCGTGATCGGGAGCGTGTTCACGTTCGACAGCTCGAGCGTGATGCAGCCGTCCCAGGCCGGGTCGATGAAGCCCGCGGTCGAGTGGATGAGCAGGCCGAGGCGGCCCAGCGACGACTTCCCCTCGACGCGCGACACCAGGTCGTCCGAGAGCTTCACCCGCTCGCGGGTCGAGCCGAGGACGAACTCGCCGGGGTGGAGGATGAACGGCCCGTCGTTCGCCTCGACGAGCTCGGTCACGTCGTCCTGCGGGCGCGCGAGATCGATGTACGGGTGCTTCGTCGAGCGGAACACCCTGAAGCGGTGGTCGAGCCGGATGTCGAGGCTCGCCGGCTGGACGAGCGACGGGTCGTACGGGTCGATGACGATGCGCCCGGCCGCGATCGCCGCGCGGATGTCTCGGTCGGAGAGGACCACGTTCGTGAGCATATGGGCTGAGGCTCAGCCCGCGAGGGTGAGGACGGCGCGCCGGAGCGCGGGCCAGGTGCCGACCGCAAGGTCGGCGTCAGGGAGCGGCCGCCGCTCGTAGCCCCAGAGGACGTGGATCGTGCGGACGCCGGCGGCGCGGCCCATCCCGATGTCGGTCCGGGTGTCGCCGATGACGACGGCCCGCGCGGCGTCCACGCCGAGACCGGCGAGCGCCGCGAGCGCGAGGTCCGGCGCCGGCTTCGGTCGTCCGACCGAGTCGCCGCCCAGGAAGAGGTCGATCTCGCGCCCGATCCCGAGGCCGCGGAGGATGCGCTCGCAGTCCGCGGCGCGCTTACCGGTCACGGTGGCCTGGCGGAGCCCCGCGGTACGGAACGCGCGGAGCGTGACCCGGGCGCCGCGGAACAGCCGGGTGGCGGGGATCGCCCGGGCGTCGTAGATCGCGCGGTACTCGTCGCGGAGGGCGGCGGCGTCCGCCTCGGAGAGGTCCGGCCAGGACCGCCGGAAGATCGCCTCGAGCGGCAGGCCGGTCATCGCGCCGACCTCCGCGAAGTCGAGGAGCCTCCCGCCGTGCGCGGCGATGACCGCATTCGCGGTGTCGACGACGAACGCGACGCTGTCGGTGAGCGTCCCGTCGAGGTCCCAGAGGACCGCCGCGAGGCCGCTCAGCGGCGGCGGCGCGGGCGCGCGGTGGCGGCGGGCGCCTCCATCGGGAGCGTGATCTGCTCGGCGACCTTGCGATCGCGCGCCTCCTCGCGGCGACGGACGAGCGTGGCGAGCTCGTCGTAGAGGGCATCGGGGTCCGCAAGGCTCGAGTAGACGATCTTGAAGCGGAGGTAGCTCATCGGGTCCACCGCGGCGAGCCGCTCGAGCACCATCTCGCCGATCCGCTGCGCGGGGACCTCGGAGACGCCGGCGTGCCGGAGCTCGGCCTCGAGTCCGTCGATGAGCCGCCCGATCGCCTCCCGCCCG
>Ga0082335_1004290_pt1 | contig 21732 bp, 19 predicted proteins | sample Subgrocontami58m_FD_72375 | JGI IMG/M metagenome (GOLD analysis project Ga0082335, IMG submission 72375) | Subsurface groundwater microbial communities from S. Glens Falls, New York, USA - GMW37 contaminated, 5.8 m (SPADES assembly) (version 2) ...
TCGGTTATTTCAAGAAAGTGAAAAAAATCACAATTTGAAAATTTTTGGTTCGGAGATTTTTGCGTAGACGTTACGGCTGTCAAAGATTAACTTGGCGTGCTTTTTTATCAAAGCATAATCTAAACCAGAATGGTCAGTTGCGATAATCACACAATCAAACTTAATTAAAGTATTTCTATCAAGTTTAACGGACTTAAGGTTAATATTATTTATTTTTAAATATGGGATTATCGGGTCAAAATAACTCACAGCTACTTTCTGTTTTTCTAAAGCAGAAATAATATCCAGCGGCGGCGATTTACGTAAATCTTTTATGTCTTTCTTATAAGTAACACCGACTACCAATATCCTTGCTTTGGCCATGGGGATTCCGCGATTATTTAATATATTTTTCACCCGCTCGATAATATATAAAGGCATATATGAAATCACATCAGACGCCAATTTAATAAAACGAGAGTTAAAGCCAAACTTTTTTGCCTTCCAATAAAGATACAATGGGTCTTTCGGGATGCAGTGGCCGCCGACACCTGGCCCAGGGTAAAAAGGCATAAAACCAAAAGGCTTGGTTTTGGCTGCCTCAACCACTTCCCAGATATCTATACCCATCTTATGCGCCATCATAGCGATTTCATCGATCATGCCGATATTTATCAGGCGGAATGTATTCTCTAAGAGTTTAACCGTTTCAGCTACCCGGCTGGAAGAAACCGGAACTACTTTCTCGATAATATTACCATAAACCTGCGCTCCCAACAAAGTAGCTTCTTGGTTAATCCCTCCGATTACTTTAGGAATCTTATCCAAAGTATATTGCACGTTACCCGGGTCAATGCGCTCGGGAGAAAAACAAAGATAAAAATCAGCCCCGTGCTTTAAGCCATTCTTTTCTAAAAGCGGCAGGATCACCTCATCGGTAGTCCCCGGATAAGTCGTGCTCTCCAGGATTACCAAAGCGCCTCGCTTTAAGTTCTTAGAAATTGATTTTACCGCGCCCTTAATATAGGAAATGTTCGGATGGTTATTTTTCTTTAACGGAGTAGGTACGCATATAAGCACCACATCCATTTCTTTTAAAGAATTAAAGTGGCCTTCGGCCTTAAAATTGCCCGAAAGAACAGCCTTGCGAAGCTCTGGTGTTGAGATATCGGTAATATAAGACTCTTTTTTGCGGATGCCTTCTATCCTATCCGTATCTAAATCTATACCTAAAACAGAAAAGCCTTTTTTGGCGAACTCAATCGCCAAAGGCAGACCCACATAGCCTAAACCGACTACGGCTATATTTATGCTCTTTTTTGCAATCTTATTCTTCAATTCAGTAAAAGAATTATTGGACATAGGATATTTCTATTGATTTGCCTGCGACCCGGATTTAGGAGCATTATAACTCTTATTAAAATCAAATTCTATTTCAGGGAAGGCTTTAAGGCGGAATATTAACCAAATAGTATTTCCCTCTCCCCTCTTAACATTATAAGTAATATCCATATCCCAACAATGTAAGTTGCGCGATATAGTATATTCCTGCTCACGCAATCCGGTCTTATAGGATGAAGTCTGATGCCCTACGCGGATTATGTGGTATGTAAACAGCATCCATTTCGGATTTAAACGCCATTTAAGATTATACGTCAATTCATTATTGACTTTGGTAGTCGGAGAATAAGCGTAGCGCTGGCCAAGCCCAAAAGAACGCTCGGAAGCAAGCGTAAAATTTATATCATAATTTGCGCTCGGAACATAATCTTCGTAATGATTATAAGTCAAATCTGCATCCACCCTCATCCAGGAATAAGGAAACAATTCTAAATCATACAGAATAGATTCGGAAAAACCACTTCCTCCCCCACCTTTAGGCTTAAACTTATAAATAGTACTTATCTTAAAATTCGCTATATCAACGCTTGTTTTTTTCTTATCATCACCCTCGCCGCGCTTAGTCTGGAACTTATTCAATAACTCCAATGTCGCGGAATTATTACGAGATACATCCTCCACATCATCAGTATCCATGTTTCTTAATTTACTAGTTAAAATCGTCGGTTCATGATTAAATTTATACCCTACCGTAGGTGTAACAATATGCCTGATACCGTTTAAATCAAGCCCAAGAAAATTTGTTTTCACATCAAAAAGCCTGTAAAACTTAGTGCTTATGTCCGCTCCGCTATAAAAAACCGTACGCGGATTAATTGCTGCTCCATTAATATCCTTATTCCAATAAGTTGTTCTATCGGAAACAAACGGAGTAAGACTAAAAAAGGCTATTTTCATCGGAAGAGATACCTTATTCGTAGTATCAAACCTGAATAGATCTACATCATTTACGCTATCCGAGGGAACAGGATTCTTTTTATTATAACTACCGACGAGGCCGGTATTCTCAAAATAAAAAGGCGTATCACCAAACTGTAAACTGGGAAGACTATATTTTACTTCCGGTAACTTTTCTGTTTCTGTATACCAACGATTAACGCGCTTTTGCACGATAGCGTCAACGCTTAAATAATCAAAATTATGATGCACAGTTACATATGAAAGAGGCTGAGGATCTTTCCCATATTCCCGAGGGAAAAAATCCTTTAGTACATTATATTCATGGGGAGAGGTAGGGCTATAAATCGCCATTTTTGAATCCACTATCTTGAAATACTCCGAAGTCAAGATTGTACGCGGGTCTATTTCCCAGCGATGGCGTGACCGGATAAAATACCTCTGGAATTCTGCCTGCTCCCATTCCTTATAATTAGGAGAACGCTCTTGAGTATAATAAAATTTAAGGTCGCCTTTACCGAATAAATCCGTATTGTAATTTGCGCCAAAGCCTCCGGCCGTACCTATCTTAGACCTCTGGTCAAGATATAATCTTCCAGTTACCTTATTGGTAATATTATAACGGGTTGCGGTTAACAAGTACGGCCCCCAATCCTTGCTTTTACCCGGAGTCATCTGTATATGATACATCGGGTCTTTCAAACTGTGGTTATAAAACGGAAGATATGCAAGCGGGACATTAGCAATAAAGAATTTATCATGTTTTGTTTTAATCTTATCATTCGGAAAAAGATTGATTCTTTTTGCGCCTATACGATAATGAGGAGAATCTATCGCGCAAGTTGTAGCATATCCACGATAGCCCACAAACTCCTTATCGCTTACCTTCTTCATTTCTTTGGCTTTGCCGAAATATGGGGAAGACCTGAATTTAGCATCAGTTATAGTACCGGTTTTATCGGCAAAATTATAGCTGATCTGTGAACCCTCAACCACAGCGTCATTATCTTCTACGCGGGTAGGCCCTTCGGTCTTGGCATCTTTAGTCTCGGTATTCACGGTGAGTTTATCTGCCATAAGCTTAGTACCTTTATAATCGACAACGACGTTACCTGTAGCGCTAACCTCTTTCGTTTCGGACAAATATTCTACATTATCGCCGTCGACCGTAACCGGTAATTGCTGTTTCTTGCCTTCATCCGCGAAAGAACAGACATAGAGCTCAAAGGACAAAACCGTAGCTAAAATACATATACTAACATTCAATAAAATTATTTTTGTCTTCAGGCTAATCTTCATTTTTTGGGTATTTTCTTATAATCCTCTAAAAACCTGGCAACCCCGATATCAGTTAACGGATGTTTTAATAACTGCTCGATAACCGAAAACGGAACTGTAGCAATGTCAGCCCCTATTTTTGCCGCTTGAAGTATATGCACAGGGTTACGCACCGAAGCCACAATGATTTCTGTTTTAAACTTATAATTTGCATAAATCTGTTTTATGTCGCGGATTAAATCCATGCCAACTTCGGAAATATCATCAAGCCTGCCGATAAAAGGCGAAACATAGTCTGCACCGACTTTTGCCGCCAGCATTGCCTGAGTAGCAGAAAAACAAAGTGTAACATTAGTCTTTACGTTTTCTTGCGAGAGAATCTTTACTGCTTTAAGCCCTTCCTTGATCAAAGGGACTTTGATGACGATGTTTGAAGAAATCTCCGAAAGCTGTTCGGCTTCTTTGACCATTTCCGCAGCTTCTAAACTTATAACTTCAGCGCTTACCGGCCCATCAACCAACGCGCAAATCTCGGTTAATAGCTCAACCGCGGGGCGCTTCTCTTTAGCTACCAAAGTAGGATTAGTCGTAACTCCGTCAACTACCCCTATTTTCTTTGCCTCTTTTATTTCGTTAATATTTGCGCTGTCTATAAAAATCTTCATATTTTTCCCGCTTCTTTAGCCATTATTGCCGCGCCTATCATACCGGCATCATTACCTAAAATTGCTTTGTATATTTTAACATGGGCAGCCTGTACAGGCATCGCCCTTTCCTTAATTGTATTTTTTATAGAATCAAATAAAACATTGCCCGCCTTAGCCACTCCGCCGCCGATTACAATCCGGTCAGGATTAATTAAATTTACGATACCGCTAAGCGTAACACCTAAACGTTCACCAGCATCCTGCCACAATTTCCTTGCGCGTCTTTCGCCTTTTGCGGCAAACCTGCTTGTTTCTTCAAGAGTGATATTCTTACCGAATATTTTCTTGGCTTTTGCCAAAATGACTTTATTGCCGATGTATGTTTCAAGGCAAGCCACTCCGCCGCAATTACACTTAGGGCCTTTTTCATTAACCGGCATATGGCCGATTTCGCCTCCGGCATTTATCGAACCCCTAAAAATCTTTCCTTCGATAATAAGCCCTCCGCCGACGCCTGTCCCCAAAGTAAGGCAAATCGCGTTACGCGCCCCTTTTGCTGCGCCTAAACGGTACTCTGCCAAAGCCATCATATTGGCATCATTATCAATGAACACCGGAAGTTTTAATTTAGCCGCAAGTATCTTTCGAAGCGCGACATTCTTCCAGCCCGGGATATTCGGAAAAAAATGAACAATTCCTTTTTTATTATCAATCGGCCCGGGCAAGCCAAGACCCACCGCGGATATATCAGGCTTATTTAATTTATTTACCCGGATAAAACTGTTAACCGAATTTACAACCGCAGCAATCAGCTCTTCTTTTCTAACGAAATTCCGCGTATTAAGTACTTTCTTATCTTTTATTTTATACCGGCTGTCAACCAGGCTGATTTTTAAATTTGTGCCGCCTAAATCTATGCCTACGCTATAACTCATATGAATTTTATTTTAACGTAAAATTAATGAATTGCAAGTAATTATGCAAAGCAGACTCTGTTTCTGCCGGTTTGTTTTGCCTGATACAAAGCAGCATCCCCTGCCTCAACCAAATCCTGGCTATCTTTGCCGTCTGAAGGAAATATCGCAACCCCTATACTGATAGTAACTCTCAGTTCTTCATCATATACATTAATGACTTTTTCTTCAATCGACTGACGAATACGTTCAGCGGCAAACTTAGCTCCGTTTTTATCAGTCTGGGTTAGAATAACCGAGAATTCTTCTCCGCCATACCTGCCCACGGAATCAACCTGGCGCAGAGAATCTTTAATGATTTTAGAAATCTGTTTCAATATCGCGTCGCCTACCAAGTGCCCATAAAGATCATTGTATTTCTTAAAATGGTCTATATCTAACATAAGAAATGAAAAGCACTGCCCGGTCTTTTTTGAATAACTGATTTCTTCTTCAAGCTTAGATAAATAATGCTTACGGGTATGCACTCCCGTCAGGCTATCGGTTATTGCTAATTCCTGCACGCGCTGGTAAAAAACCGCCCTTTTAAGCCCTAAAATAAACTGCTGGGCTAAGATATTGAATTCGTCATGATCCTCATCTTTTAATCCTTTAACAACCAAATGCCCGATAACATTACGGCTGATCTTCAAAGGGAAGGCCAGATATTCCGAGTAAGGCATCATATCCATGCCCGCTTTTATAAATTGACAATCCGAGAAAGCTATGTATTTTTTTATCTGCTCCAGAAAATTATTAGTTACTTCGTCTATATCTAAACTCTTACAAATTTCTTTAGTTATATCATAAACAGCAATATTGCGTTCAAGGATACTCTTTAGATCTTCATCCTGCCGCCTCAAGCGCTTACTTTCATTAAAAAGATACTCATATTCCTTGTTTATCCCCTGGAAATCGTCTTCGGCAACCTTAAGTTTTTTATGGGAAACAAACTTAAAAGCAATAACTAAGCCCACACATAACGCACAAATTAAAATCAAACAAATCATAATGATTAAGCGCTTACTACGCGGTTCCTTCCTTTTTGTTTTGCTTCATACATCGCTTTATCCGCCTTTCGGATAAGTTCTGTTTCATCTTTCGCATCCTGAAGGCATGATGCCACTCCGATAGAAACAGTCACATTAGTTTCCTGCCGGCGCAGGACTATTTTATTTTTCTGGATCCTATCGCGCAGCTCTTCGGCCAGGATAACGGCCTTTTTCTTTTCCGTATCGGGCAAGATAATACAGAATTCTTCCCCTCCGAAACGGCTCACAATGCTATTTTTATCCTTAAAATAACCGTTTATGCTTTGGCTTAAGTTCTTTAAAACAATATCGCCTGCAGTATGCCCCAATTTATCATTATATTTTTTAAAATGATCGATATCCAACATAAGCAAACAACAATCCTTGTTGTGTTTAACGCTTCTATGGCACTCTTCTTTAATGCGCTCAAGAAAATAACCTTTTCGATAAAAAGACGTCAATCCGTCATGTATGGCAAGGTCCTGGGCTTTTTGAAAATACTCCGAATTTTCAATAGCCACCGAGCCTAAATCACATACCGTTGCCAAAAACCTAAGGTCATCCTGAGAATAAAAATTCGGCTTTTCGCTATCTAGCCTGAGCATCCCCAAAAATCTGTCATCACTGATAAAAGGCGCGCAAATAAGAGAAACAATAGGGCGGTCTCCCTGCAGCTTAATTTTTTCCTGGTCAAAACGGAAATCATTACCCAGATCCTCGATAAACAAAGGGCTGGCGTGGCGTAAAACCCATAAATCAAAAACATCCCCCTCTTTTGCCTTAATAATCAACCTGCGGTCTTCTTTCTTGGTTTTATACAAGCTTAATTTTTGCGTCTGAGGATTAACGACATATAAAAGGCATGTACCTTTTGAAGCGGATATAAGATTAAAAGCTACTGATATCAGTGTTTCGGCTATTGAATCAAGCTCTAAGCTTTGGTTTATTTCTTCAATAATTTCCTTTAGGCTGGTATAACGCTTAACCTTATTCTGCAAAGCCAGTTTACTTTTAATCTCATTGGATAATTTATTGTTAATAATATTTATATTTTCCTGCAGGTGCTGGGCTTGCAGTTTAAGCTTATGGCTCTTTCTTAAATCTTTATTAATCAAATAAATAATCAGGAAAACAAAGGAAGGCACGATAAACGCGGAGATTTTAATACAAGAGTCGATTGCCGAATAAGGCATTTAATAAATAGTTATTTCCGTATCTTTATCGAAGAAATGTACTTTACTCATGTCAAAAACTACATCTATATCCTGGTTAACATGGGGCCTGTCGTGCGCTCCTACGCGAGCAATAAACGCATGTTTGCCGGTGTTAAGGTATAAATAAACTTCCGACCCCATCGGTTCAACCACTTCACAATTTACCCGGATAATATTTTCCGCCGGAGCCTCGGATATAAAAAGTTTATCATAAATATCTTCGGAGCGGATCCCAAAAATAATATCCTTTCCCACATAGGGGGTTAATTTCTTATACATATCCTCGACAATCTTTACCTTAATCCTACCTTCATCAAAATAAAGCTTACTATCTTTCTTTATGATTTTACCGTTCATAAAATTCATTGGCGGCGATCCGACAAAACCGGCAACAAATTTATTTACCGGACAATCATATATGCCGATAGAATCGCCAACCTGTTGCAATACACCGCCATCCATAACCGCAATTCTATCACCCATAGTCATGGCCTCTGTTTGGTCATGGGTAACATAAATAATAGTGGTTTGCAGGCGAATATGCAATTTGTGAATTTCCGCGCGCATCTGGACCCTAAGTTTGGCATCCAGGTTGCTCAAAGGCTCATCGAATAAAAACACCAGCGGCTTACGCACAATCGCACGGCCGACAGCAACTCGCTGCCTTTCGCCTCCGGAAAGCTCTTTTGGCTTACGATTCAATAAATGTTTTATGCTTAAAATATCCGCGGCTTCTTTAACTCTCTGGATAATCTCACTTTTAGGATAATGGCGCAGGCGCAACCCAAAAGCCATATTTTCAAAAACACTCATATGCGGATATAACGCATAATTCTGGAAAACCATGGATATATCGCGGTCTTTGGCAGGAACATCATTAACCATCTTGTTGCCGATAAACAACTGGCCTTCGCTTATCTCTTCGAGCCCGGCAATCATTCTTAAGGTAGTGGATTTACCGCAGCCTGAAGGCCCAACCAACACCATAAATTCTTTACTCTCTATCCCTAAACTTATATTATCAACCGCCTTAATATCTCCGGGATAAATTTTCGTAATATTCTTTAAACTAACTTGTGCCATTTTTCACAGTAGTGAACGCCGAACAATTACCGCGACATGCGGCACGCCAGCCAATCCTATATGGCTGGGCGCTAGATATGTCCAGGCGTTAGCAGTAGTAGGTATCACTTATCAAATTAAATAGTCCAATATTTGAGCAATCGTAGTTTTTAAATTCTTACGGTGCACAATCATATCGATAAACCCGTGCTCCATTAAGAACTCCGAACGCTGAAAACCATGCGGCAATTTTTGCCTTATGGTCTGCTCAATTACCCTTGGCCCGGCAAAGCCGATCAAAGACTTAGGTTCGGCAATAGTAATATCCCCCAATGCGGCAAAAGATGCCATAACCCCGCCCATTGTAGGATTAGTTAAAACCGAAATAAATAATAAACCTTGGCGATGATGGTAAGAAAGCGCGGCTGAAGTCTTTGCCATCTGCATAAGGCTATACATACCCTCATGCATCCTGGCGCCGCCGCCGGAACCGGAGACTATGATCACCGGAAGCTTATTCTTTGTGCCGTATTCTATTGCCCGGGTTATTTTCTCACCGACTACCGAACCCATAGAACCCATGATAAAACGCGAGTCCGTAAAACCGCAAACAACTTCTTTGCCTCCGAGCAGCCCTTTTCCGGTAACTGCCGCGTCTTTTAACCCGGTAGACTGCTGGTCGGAAACCAATTTATCTTTATAAGTTTTTGGCCCCTTAAAAGACAAAGGGTCAAGCGAAATCATATCTTTATCGAATTCCTCGAAAGTCCCGGCATCTAAAAGATAATTAATCCTTTCATACGCCCCTAATGTAAAATGATAATTGCATTTCGGGCAAACTTTAAAGTTTTCTTCAAGAGTTTTATTATATAAGGTCTCGGAACACTCCTCACATTTGATCCAGAGGCCATCCGGTATATCTTTCTTTTTTACTTTAACAATAGTGTATTTAGGTTTCCCGAAAAGGGCCATTAAACATCCTCCAGTTTGTTTATCGCCAAACCCGATAAGACTTTTGGATAAAAGTAAGTTGACTTTGGCGGCATTTTTTCTCCTGCCAATGCAACCGCCATTATCTGCTCCATTTTAACTGAATTTAGGAAAAACCCGGCATATGTCGGGTTTTGATCTACAAGGCCTATTAACTCATCCGGATCCTGGATATATTCCAACTCACCCTTGTCTTCCAAATCCATCTTCAGGATTTTCTTAAAAACGATATAGTTTAGGATTGAAACATCCAAAGACCTGTATTCAGGCGGCTTATCCGTAATCATCTTATCCAGGATTTTTATATTTTTTACGCGCAAAAGCCAGAATTTCTTCTGATAGTACATTCCGATTACATGCTCGGCCTTACCTGCCTTCTGCAACAAAAATAAAAACTTCACCTTATCCTTTAGTTCTTCAATGGTAAAAAATTCGGAAAGCTCGGCTAAAAAATCTTTAATGTCCAAGGCCTCATGCCTCTTAAGCAGCCTATTAATAGGTAAGATTGTCAGCCCTTGCGGGTCGGTATTGGTAAAATAAGCCATTACATAGTTAAAATCTTCCTCGCCAGTAAATTTATTGCCTAATTTCTCGGACATTTCATCGCGGAAATTGCTGGCAACTTCATAACGATGATGCCCATCGGCAATAAACATACTTTCCGGTTCCATGCTTTTTTGTATTTTCTCAAGCATTTCCGCTGAATCAATCCGCCAAAGGCAATGCACGGTTTTTTCATCATCGGATGCTTCCATATAAGGTTTCTTGCCTTTAACAAAATCCTGCAAAAGGCGAATAATGCGTTTTTTATCCGGGAAAATTACAAAAATAGGGCTAAGGTTCGCCTTAACTTCCTTAAACAGCTTAGTCCTATCTTCTTTTGGTTCTTTGCGGGTATGTTCATGGCCAAACACGGCTTTCTTTTTATCCGCCAGGCGCAAAAGCCCGATAAGCCCGAAACGTGTTCTCTTCTCGCCCTTAATCCTATACTCCTGGCTATAAAAGAAAATTACCGGATTTTCTTCCCGGATAAAAACTTTATTTTTAAGCCACTCTTTAAAAATCCTGGCTGAGCGCTGATACTTATCTTCGCCCGGAATATCTTTGCCTAAAATCAGATGAATAAGGTTATTGGGGTGCTTTTCGTGAAAATAATCCTGGCGCTCCGATGAAATAACGTCATACGGAGGGCAGACTACCGAAGACAAATCTTTGATTTTTTCCTGGTTATATATTACAGCCTTAAAAGGTTTAATGTTTGACATAGGATTTTAAGAATTGTGAGCGGGACACGAATGGCATTCGGGCTTCTTCTCCTTGTGGCATTTCCCTGGAGTAGTACTGGCAGTACTCTTCTTTTTATAGTCCGTTTCATAAAAACCGGAGCCTTTAAAAATAATACCACCACCGCTTCCTATTAAACGTCTTACTTTTTTCTCGCATTTCGGACATTTTGTTAAATGCTTATCACTCATCTTTTGAAAAGCTTCAAAAGCATGCCCGCATTTTGTGCATTCATATTCATAAGTTGGCATTTGAGCTCCTTAATCTTTTGTTTAGCGAAACGTCTTCTTAATCTTATCCGTAAAACTTTCTTTCTTACCTGAGTCTTCGCCGGAAATCCTGGAAAATTCTTCGATCAATCCGCGCTGTTGCGCATTTAAATTTCTGGGAATCTCAACATTTACCTTGACTAATTCATCACCCGGGATTTTATCATGCACATCGGGGACACCCTTATCTTTCAAACGGAAAATTTTTCCTGACTGCGTACCGGCAGGTATCTTCATCTCAACCTTACCGGCTAATGTGGGAATCTCGACTTCTCCACCCAACATTGCCTTTGTCAAGCTTATATCGGTTTCAACAATTATATCGTTATTATGTCGCTGAAATATCGGATGCGCGATAACTTCTACGATAACATATAAATCCCCCCTGCCAACACTTCCTGCTTCACCTTCGCCACGTACCCTTAATTGCGAGCCGGTGTCCACTCCAGCGGGAATCTTAACTTTAATATTTTTTGTAATCTTGACCCTGCCTTCTCCGCGGCACTCCGGGCATGGAGCCTGTATGAGCGACCCTTCGCCTCGGCATTTCGAACAAGTCTGGGCTAACTGAAAAAATCCGTTAGAAACAATAGTCCTGCCGCTACCTTTGCAATGAGGGCAAGTAGCCTTTTTTGTCCCGGGCTTTGCCCCGCTTCCAGAACAAACCGAACAAGTCTCATAACGCGGTAAGGTTACATTTTTTTCAACGCCTGTAAATGCCTCTTCCAAAGTTATATCCATTGTAACCTGAAGGTCCCGTCCGCGGCGCTGCCTCTGTCCGTGGCGAGCCCTGCTCCCGGATATGTCAAAACCTAAATCGCTAAAAATATCTTCAAAGAGTCCGCCTCCGATACCAAAACTGCCCAAATCCTGAAAGACGCTGCTAAAATCTGCGCCCTTAAAGATATCTTCATAAGCATATTTCTGGTCTATACCGGCATGGCCGTATTGGTCATAAAGCGCGCGTTTCTGAGCATCGGATAAAACTGCGTAAGACTCGGAGATCTCTTTAAACTTCTCTTCAGCTTCTTTCTTTTGCTCCGCAGGCACCCGGTCAGGATGATGGCGCAAAGCCGCTTCCCTGTATGCCTTCTTTATCTCATCCAAAGACGCACTCTTTTTTACGCCTAATACCTCATAATAATCGCGCTTGGTACTCATTTATTTTTTATCATCTTCCTCTTTAAAATCCGCATCTATAATATCATCATCTTTCTTTTTCGGTTCTTGGTTTTCTTCCTGCTTAGGCTCAGCTTCAGGCCCGGCTTTTTCAGACTGTTGCTTCTGAGCAGCCTGTTTATAGATCTCTTCGGCCAATTTATGTGAAGCCTTACTTAATGCTTCCATATCTTTTTTGATTTTATCAACATTGCGATCCTTAATAGCCTGTTTCAAATCACCTGTTGCTGCTTCGATGTTAGCTCTTTCTGTTTGGCTTACTTTATCGCCGAACTCTTTAAGCGATTTTTCGGTTGCATACACAAGACTATCTGCCTGATTAATAACTTCTACTTCCTCTTTCCTCTTGGTATCATCAGCGGCAAATTTCTCGGCTTCCTTAACCATCTTATCAATTTCTTCTTTGGATAATTTCTTAGGAGCAGTGATACGGATAGATTGCTCTTTGCCTGTCCCTAAGTCTTTTGCCGAAACATGCACAATACCATTAGCGTCAATGTCAAAAGCAACCTCAATCTGAGGAATCCCCCGAGCAGCCGCAGGTATACCTACTAAATCAAACCTGCCTAACTCAACGTTGCCTTCAGCATCTGCCATCTGGCGTTCTCCCTGTATAACCCGGATAGTAACTGCGGTTTGATTATCCGCGGCAGTCGAAAATATCTGGCTCTTTCTGGTCGGGATAGTAGTGTTTCTTTCAATAAGCTTAGTATTTACGCCTCCTAATGTTTCAATACCTAAAGATAATGGAGTAACGTCCAATAACAATACATCCTTGGTCTCGCCTTTAATAATTGATGCCTGAATAGCTGCGCCTAAAGCCACGCATTCCATCGGGTCAACACCGCGTTCAATTTTCTTGCCTACATAATCCTCAACGAATTTCTGAACAATAGGCATACGCGTTGGCCCGCCGACCATGATAATCCTATCTACGCCAGCAACTTCAAACTTAGCATCTTTCAACGCCTCTTCCATAGGTTTACGGCAACGATCAATAATCGGCCGCACCAAATCCTCTAATTTTGCGCGTGTCAAAGGCATAGTTAAATGCTTTGGACCTGTAGCGTCAGCAGTAATAAACGGTAAATTAATATCGGTAGACAGAGTTGAAGATAATTCTATCTTAGCCTTTTCCGCGCCTTCCTTAAGGCGCATCATTGCCATCTTGTCATTACGTAAATCAATGCCGGTTTCCTTCTTAAACTCTGCGGCAATATATTCGATAAGGACATTATCCATATCCGTACCGCCCAACTGAGTATCTCCATGAGTAGATTTTACTTCAAACACGCCTTGGGCCATTTCCATAATGGTTACGTCTAAAGTTCCGCCGCCTAAATCAAAAACCATGATCCTCTGCTCTTTCTGCGACTTTTCCAGGCCATAAGCAAGGCAGGCAGCAGTAGGCTCATTAATAATACGCAAAACTTTCAAGCCCGCTATTTCTCCGGCATCTTTAGTGGCAGTTCTCTGATTATCATCAAAGTATGCGGGGCAGGTAATGACTACTTCTTCTATCTTATCCCCTAAATACGCTTCAGCATCCTGCTTTATTTTCTGAAGAATAAAAGCGGAAATCTGCTGCGGGGTATATTCTTTACCATGAGCCTTGAATTTATAATCCTGGCCCATTTTACGCTTGGCAGCATAAATAGTTCCCTCAGCATTAATTGCCGCCTGACGCCTGGCAGGCTCACCGACCAAACGCTGTCCGTCTTTGGTAAACGCCACATAAGACGGGAACGCTTTACCGGAAGCAACCCCTGCGCCTTCCGAAGAAGGTATAATTACCGGACGGCCGCCTTCCATTACTGCTGCCGCCGAATTTGAAGTACCTAAATCGATTCCTATAACTTTAGCCACGTTAACCTCCTATTTTTTTGAAACCTTAACTTTTGATGTCCTAATCACTTTATTATTCAACAAATACCCTTTTTGCAATTCTTCGACTACCGTATTTTCCGGCAGGTTATCTTGCCCTTCCTGCATTAATGCTTCATGGAAATTCGGGTCGAATGCCTTGCCTTTTGCATCTATATGTTTTACTCCATATTTCTTAAGCATATCATGCATATGCGCAAGAATCATTTCTACGCCTTTCAAAAATGCCGTTTGATCTTCATGTTTTTCCTGGATAAGTTCAACACTGCGTTCCAAATCATCAACTATGTTCAATATACTGCAAAGTAAATCTTCATTGGCGTATTTTACAAATTCTTCCTTATCACGCTCCAGGCGCTTGCGCATATTCTCAAAATCCGCCTGCAACCTAAGAAGCTTATCCCAATATTCTTTGGCTTTTGCCGCCTCTTCTTTTAACTGGGCAAGTTCAGATTCTTTAATTTCTACTGTCTTATCTTCAAGAACAGTTTCTTTTACTTCTTCTTTATTTTCCGCTTTATTATTATGGTTATTATTTTTTTTATCCATTTTATAGGTCTTCCAACATTTCATTTAATAACGATGAAACATATTCCAAAGCCGACAAGGTCTTACGGTAACTCATACGGCAAGGCCCTAATACAGCAATCTTTCCCTTATTCTTTTTACCCCGCGTATAAGTAGAAACGACCAAAGAGCAAGACTGTCCGATTTGCGGGTCGCCAATTTCTTCGCCTATATAAACCTTAAGCGGCTGATCAAATTCCTGATTTATAAGTTCCGTAATTTTCTTACGCTCCTCAAGCAGCCTAACCACCAGAGAAAAACGCTCAAAATCATGAAATTCCGGTTGCTGGATTATATTGCTTAAGCCTTTATAAAATATCCTATTGCCCGAATCTGCAAATGAAACTATCGAAGCATAATGAGTAACCTCCGCCAATAAATCCGAAGTCCGCTCCAGGATTTCATCCAAAGAAGAATCTTGGCTATACCCTCCGCGGATAGATAATTTTTCTTCTTCCGGCAGTTCACCGCCACCCATCAGAAAATCAACATAATAACGATACCCTTTAGTGCTCGGAACCCTGCCCGCAGAAGTATGCGGATGCCAAAGATAACCCTCCTGCTCTAATTCAGCCAAGATATTGCGTATAGTAGCTGAACTTAAGTCAAAAGCATCGCTTAACTCGTTAGAGCTAACCGGCTCGCCCTGGCACACATAGGAATCCACTGTTGCTGCCAATACCCTATTTTTTCTACTACCGTGATCTACTGTTCGTACCATAGTTTTAGCCTTCCTAAAAAGCCTAATTATATCCCAAAGGAGTGGTTAAGTCAATACTTATCGGAAGACTATTTCGCCTTCTTTTATATCCGCAGTAACCTTATCATGCGGCTTGATTTTCGCCTCTAATATCTTAACTGCCAGAGGGTCAACAATCCGCTTCTGGATCAGCCTTTTTAGAGGCCTTGCCCCATAAACAGGATCCAGGCCTTCTTTAGCTATATAATCCATAGCTTTATCGGCCACGTTAAACTCGATTTGGCTGATATTCATCAAACGCTCCTTGATCAGGTTAATCTGGATGCCTGCAATTTTACCGATTTCCAAAGCGCGTAAATGCTTAAATACCACTACCTCATCCACGCGATTCAGGAATTCCGGGCGAAAATGCGTTTTAAACTCCTCAGCAATAATGTTCTTTATCTCTACCACAGAATCATCCTTGCCAATCCTCTGCGTGCCCAGGTTTGAAGTCATGATTATTACCGTATTCTTAAAATTAACCACCCGGCCTTGGCCGTCAGTAAGCCTGCCATCATCAAAAATCTGCAAAAGTACGTTAAACACATCAGCATGCGCCTTTTCAATCTCATCAAATAAAATTACCGAATAAGGCCGGCGCCTGATTGCCTCGGTTAACTGGCCGCCCTCTTCATAGCCCACATAGCCGGGAGGCGCGCCAATTAAACGCGAAACAGAATGCTTTTCCATATACTCCGACATATCAATACGTACTAAAGAAGCCTCATCATCAAATAAAAACCAGGCTAAAGACTTGGCTAATTCGGTTTTCCCGACTCCGGTGGGCCCGACAAAAATAAATACCCCTGCCGGACGGTTAGGGTCAGACAAGCCGCTGCGCGAGCGCCGGATACAAGAGGAAACAAGGTCTACCGCCTCATCCTGGCCGACAACCCGAGTTCTTAACCTCTCTTCCATCTTTAACAATTTTTGAGTTTCACCTTCTAATAATTTCGTAAGAGGTATTCCGGTCCATTTTGCAACCACCAATACTATGTCATCCTCATCAACCTCCTCCTTCAACAATGAACCCTTTTTCTCTAATTCACTGAGTTTTTTACTGGATTCCTTAAGTTTATTTTCCAGCTCGCTCATACGTCCATAACGTATTTCGGCTACACGCGCCAAATCCGCTTTCTTTTCTGCCGATTTTTCTTCCTTCTTAGTTTCTTCGATTTCTTCCTTAACTTTGCGCACCTCTAAAATCAAATCCTTTTCTTTCTTCCATCGCTCCGTAAGCGCTTTACTTTCCTTACGCAAATTTTCTAATTCCTTTTCGAGCGCATTAAATTTCATTACCGCAGACTCGTCTTTATCTTTTTTCAACGCCTGCCGCTCGATTTCTAATTGCATAATTTTCCTATCGATTTCATCCAAAGCATGCGGTTTACTGTCAATTTCCATGCGCAGGCGGCTAGCTGCCTCATCTATCAAATCAATAGCCTTATCCGGTAAAAATCTTTCTGTAATATAACGGCTGGATAAAGTCGCGGCAGCAATAAGAGCGCTATCCTTAATACGCACGCCATGATAAAGTTCATAACGCTCTTTTAAACCGCGTAAAATAGCAATTGTATCTTCCGGGCTTGGTTGCTCGACATAGATTGGCTGAAACCTGCGTTCAAGCGCCGCGTCTTTTTCAATATGCTTACGGTATTCATCCAAAGTTGTCGCGCCGATACAACGCAGCATTCCGCGCGCCAAAGCCGGCTTCAACATATTAGAAGCATCTACCGCGCCTTCGGCAGCACCGGCTCCTACCAAAGTATGAAGCTCGTCTATAAAAAGAATGATTTCATTGCCCTTAGATTCGATTTCTTTTAACACTGCCTTGAGCCTATCTTCGAATTCCCCGCGGAATTTTGTCCCGGCAACAAGTGAGCCTAAATCCAAAGATATAACTTTTTTATTTTTTAACCCTTCGGGGACATCTTTTTGCACAATGCGCTGAGCCAGACCTTCGGCAATCGCAGTCTTGCCTACACCGGCTTCACCGATGAGGACCGGATTATTTTTCGTCCGGCGCAAGATAACCTGGATAATCCTGCGGATTTCGTCATCACGCCCGATTACCGGGTCAAGCTTGCCGCGATTTGCTAATTCCGTCAGATCCCTGCCGTATTTCTCCAAAGCTTTATACTTTTCCTCAGGATTATCATCAGTCACCCTATGGCTTCCCCGGATTTGGCTTAATGCCGATAAAACGGTATTCTTATCAATATTAAGGCGCTTAAATTCTTTTATAATTACGGAGTCGGCGTCAGAAAATTCAGCAAGTAGCACATGCTCCGCGGAAATAAATTCATCTCTTAAACCTTCTGCCTCTTTTTGCGCGTTGTTTAATAACCGGGAGCTGCGGTTTGATAAATGCACCTGGAAATCATGTCCGCCAACCCTGGGCTTATTACGCACTTCCTCTTCAATCAATTTCAAAATTGAAAATGTGGAAACTCCTATTTTATCCAGCACATCAATTACAATACCGCCATCCTGGCGTAAAAACGCATAAAATAAATGCTCAGGCTCTAAAGACTGATGCCCGGATTCCAAAGCAAAATTCATCCCCTCCTGAATTGCCTCTTTTAATTTTAAAGTTAATTTATTCTGGTCCACGTTACCCTCCTTAATGTTGTTAGCACTCTTACAACATGACTGCTAACAACAAAACAAAAAAAATTTAGATCATTTCTTCTTTTTCGAAAATAATTCTTACCCCGCCTAAATTAACGTGTTTCACTTCCATCAAATAATGCGCATACTCTAACTTCTTTATATCTTTTAACGAATACAAACGGCTTTTCTTGCCGATTCTTTTTGGGCGGACAACCCCTGCTTTATCCAATTGGCGCAGAGTCCACACAGGGATACTTACTAAGCGGCTTACCACGCTAATTACATAAACCGGCTCATCCGGGCTAATGCTAATGTCGAATAAAGGCACATTGCACCTTCTTTCCTATATTCTTTCTGTTTCCAAAGATAATATAACATATGCTAATTATATTGTCAAGTTATTTTACAAAAATAATTAGATTATCTAACTGAGTATCTCTAAGTCCTTGTCTTTTAATATGCTATTGTAAAGCAACTTGGGCAGATTTACCTTAACTTTAACGCCTTTAGATAAGTAATAAATTTCAACTACCTTTCCTTCCCTATAAAATAAATCCACTAAATCCATACGCGAATGCGGTATCATTGCTTCTAGCATTGCCATCTTCGCGCTAAAAGCCCCCTGGATTTTTCCCAACAAAACATCTAACCCTATACCTAATTTTGCCGATATCGCCACAGAATTATCAAAATCATGCTGGAGCCGGCTTAAAAATATTTCATCTGTCAAAAGGTCTATTTTATTTAAAACAATTATCCTGGGCTTATCTTCGGCCTTGAGTTCTTTTAAAACTGCCATTACTGCCTTATGTTGCTCAGATAAACGCGAACCGGCAGAATCAAGGACATAAACCAATAAATCCGATTCAATAACCTCCTCAAGCGTACCCTTAAAAGCTTCAATCAGATGATGCGGCAAGTCATTTAAGAAACCTACGGTATCGGAAATAACCACATGCTCGCCATTAGGCAATTTTAAACCTTTCGATAGCGGGTCCAAAGTCGTAAACAGGCTATCCTGCACTATTTGATTTGCCCCGGTAAGCGCGTTCAGTAAAGTAGATTTTCCGGCGTTGGTATAACCTACCAAGGCTACTTGCGGGATAGCATTTTCTTTACGTTTCTTACGCATTGTTGCGCGGTGCAGCCCCGCGCTTCTTAAATCATCCTGTAACTTTTCAATACGCTTACGGATCTTACGGCGGTCCATTTCAAGCTTTTGTTCACCGGGGCCCCTGCTGCCAACTCCACCGCCCATACGGGAAAGCATGACCCCTTTGCCGACAAGCCGAGGCATTAAATATTGCAGCTGAGCTAATTCTACCTGCATTTTACCTTCCGGGCTCTTGGCACGCTTGGCAAATATATCCAGGATCAACTGAGTACGATCAATGGTTTTCCTGCCGATAATATCCTCTAAATTACGCTGATGCGTGCCGGATAAATCGTGGCTAAAGATCACTACATCTATATTCTGCTCTTCGCTTAATGCTGCCAGCTCTTCAACCTTACCTTTGCCGATAAAGAAATTAGACTTTGGCGCCTCTATTGTGCATAGAAGATTATCTATTACCTCAACGCCGCAAGCCCCTGCCAATTCTTCCAACTCATCAGCAGTATCCTCTATCGCCCAGCTGTATTTTTCATCTTTCAATTTTATGCTGATTAAAAGCGCTCTTTCCATATTTTATACATTTCCTTTGCGATTTTTTTAGGGGTTTCTTTGTCTTTTACCCGAATCCAAATTACGCGTTTATCTTTCCGAAACCAGGTTAATTGCCGTTTAGCATACCAACGCGTATTACGCTTAACCAATCTTTTTGCCTCATTCAAATCATATAAGCTATCAAGATAACCCTTAACCTCTTTAATCCCGATAGCACAAGATGCGGTCTTGCTTATTCTTCTCCTAAGAAGGTTTTTAACTTCTTTTACTAAACCCATTTTAAACATCTTATCCACGCGCCCGTCAATCCGGCGGTAAAGCGCATCCCTGTCCATATCCAAACAAAATATATCAATATCGAATTCCGCGCTTAAGCCAATACGCTCTTTCTGCAGCTCTGATATCGGTTTACCGCTAACTTCTAAAACTTCTAATGCCCTGATAATACGCTTAGTATCATTGGGATGGATTTTCCCGGCGGCCTGCGGATCGCTTTTTCTTAGCTTTTCATATAAATAAATACTGCCCTTCTTTTGCGCCAAAGCATAAAGCCTATTGCGGACATTCTCATCTTCAGTTTTAACATCGAATATCCCGTCAACAAGCATATTCACATATAGCCCGGTACCTCCGACAAATATCGGAGTTTTCCCCTTTTTAATAATGGCTTTAATTTTACTTAAAGCTTTTTTCCGGTAAGCCGCCACATTATATTCTTTAGACGGGGCGATTTCACTGATCAAATAATGCGGGACTTTCTTTCTCAATATACTTGAAGGCTTAGCGGTAAGAATATCCATGCCTTTATAAATCTGCATGGAATCACAAGAAATAATCTCTGCGTTTATTGCTTCAGCCAAAAAACAAGCAGCCTCTGTCTTGCCGACAGCAGTAGGCCCGACAATAAAAATGATTTTTTTCATTTACGGATAAATCCTAGTAGGATAACCTTGACGGGAAAGTTTAGCTTTTAGATTTTCTGCCTCTTGAAGGGTTTTTAATTTACCGACGCGCACCCGGTAAGTGGTGCGGTTATTTAAAGTAGCTCCTTCAAAATAAGCCTGATGGCCTTTGGCTTTAAGTTCGCTGGTTAAGTTTTTGGCATTCTGAATGCTGCCGAAAGAGCCTACCTGAACCGTATATGCCACGGCTTCCACCGGTATCGGCATTTCGCCTTTTAACTTAAGTTCTGGCGACAAAGGATATTCGGATTTAAGTTTCGCCATATATTCGCTGCTTTTTGACTCATTACCGGCTTTAAGCGCAATGCGGCTCAAGCGATAATAAACCGCGGCTTTAAATTTAGAACCCGGGTATTTATCAAGCAAATCATTACAATAACTTCCGGCACGGCTAAATTCGCCTTTTAAATAATAGGCATCGGCCAATCCCAGCATTGCCTCTTCTTTAAAACGGCTGCTTTTAAACTCATTAACGATTATTTCAAAAATATCCGATGCGCGTAAATAATTACCGTCTTTCAGGTAACTTAAGCCTAAAACAATATAAAGCTCATCCAACTCCTTAGAATAGCTGCTGGAAATCGCCATCGCTCTTTCGCCTTCGGTTATCGCGGCTTTATAATCTCCATTTAAAAAATAGGTATTAATTTTCTGCAGGTCCAGCGCAAAGGCGTTTAGCGAGAAGCAAAAAATAAAAAATATAGAAAGATAAATTTTACGCATTTATTTTTTTAATTGTTTAGAAATCTTACGCTGCAAATCCAGGATCGCCGCATGGCGCTTTTCCTTTTCCTCTTTGCTTATGCTATCGGCAAACTTCGCCGCTTCAGTATAAGCGCGGGGTGAATATTTAAAGATATACGCTGAATTAAATTTTACTTTCTCGGCTAAATCAAAGGTATCCTTGAAATCTTCTTCACTCTCAGCAGGAAAACCCACAATTATATCCGTGCTTAATATGCCGCCTTTTACAATTTTACGATATTTATCCACTAAATCCAAATAAAAGTTTCGATTATAATTGCGGTTCATTAGTTTCAGTATGCGGTCTGAGCCGGACTGTATCGGCAAATGCAGGTGTTTTCTTACCTTTTCCAAATCACGCATCGCCTCA
>Ga0082335_1004291_pt1 | contig 21729 bp, 20 predicted proteins | sample Subgrocontami58m_FD_72375 | JGI IMG/M metagenome (GOLD analysis project Ga0082335, IMG submission 72375) | Subsurface groundwater microbial communities from S. Glens Falls, New York, USA - GMW37 contaminated, 5.8 m (SPADES assembly) (version 2) ...
CGAGGCGGGGGGGGGAGGGGGATTGGGGCGGGGCTCCCGCCCCGGAACCCGACCAGGGCTCTGCCCTGGACCCGCCAAAGGCGACGACCTTTGGAATGCGGTTCTTTTTGGTGTTTTGAAGACCCGGCCGACACGGACGATCAAACGTTCGTGCAGGCCGGGTCTTCAAAACACCAATGATCCGGTTCCAAGGCCCGTCGGCCTTGGTGGGGTCCAGGGGCAAAGCCCCTGGTCGGGGTTCCGGGGCGGAAGCCCCGCCCAAACCCATGGTTGCCGAACCGGCGGGCCTCCCCCACACTATGTTCACCGATACCAAGGGAGGAACGACGATGGAAGTCCGTCTAGACGGCCGCAGCGCGATCATCACCGGGTCCAGCAAGGGCCTCGGTTTCGCCATGGCTAAGGAATTCGCCGCATCCGGTGCCAACGTGGCAATTCTGGCCCGCAACCCCGACGGCCTCGCCGAGGCCAAGGCTGCCGCATCCGCGGGCGCGTCCGGCCGGGTCGAAACCTTTCAGTGTGATGTCTCCAAGGCCGCCGACATCGAAAAAACCGTGGCAGGGGTGATCGCCGCCTTCGGCAAGGTGGATATCCTGATCAACAACGCCGGCATGTCGCGCGCCATGCCGTCGGATCAGATCACAGACGATATCTGGCAGGAAGACCTCGATCTGAAGCTGTTTGCCGCCATCCGCCTCACCCGCCTGGTCTGGCCGGGCATGAAAGAGCGCAAATGGGGCCGCATCATCAACGTGCTGAACACCGGGGCCAAGGCGCCTCGGCCGAACGGCGCGCCCACCGCGGTCTCCCGCGCCGCCGGCATGGCGCTGATGAAGGTGCTGGCCGGCGAGGGCGCCCCGCACGGCATCCTGGTCAACGGCATGCTTGTCGGCCAGATCATCTCCGACCAGATCGCCCGCCGCTACAAGGAAGTCGGCGCCAACACGTCGTTCGAGGAGTTCGTGGCCAAGGCCGGTGCCGGTATTCCGATCGGGCGCATGGGCAAGGCCGAGGAATTCGCCGCCATGGCCTGCTTCCTGTGCTCCGATCATGCCGGGTTCACCACCGGCACCGCGATCAACATGGACGGCGGCGCCACCCCGGTCGTCTGAGACCCGTCGCGCCGACTGGCGACCAGTATCCGGCGACCAGTATCCGGTGACCAGTATGCGCGCGGGGTTGCACGACGAACCGCGCGCATGAAATCCGGACCAAGCCGGCCGGGGGTTGGGTAGCCACCCCCCGGCCGGTTCTCCACGCGTCGCACCGGATTTGCGGCGAACAGGACAGACGCATGGCCAAGATCACCCCGGTAGCGACATTCGACTGCGTCGTGTTCGGCGCCACCGGCGATCTGACCCTGCGGAAATTGCTGCCGGCGCTGTATCACTGCTTTCGCGACGGCCAGATGCCCTCCGGCTCCCGGGTGATCGGCGCCGCGCGCTCCGACTTGACCAAGGATGCCTTTCGCCAACGCGCCGGCGCAGCGCTGGAGCAGCATGTCACGCCCACCGACCTGGACGCGGACGTGGTGCGCCGCTTTCTGGCCGAACTGGACTATGCCCCGATCGATGTCACCGCGGCCGACGCGGACTGGACCGCTTTGTCGTCACGGTTGGACCCGGACCGCGTTCGCATCTTCTATCTGGCGACCTCGCCCGATCTGTACGGTCCGATCTGCCGCGGCCTGGGGGCGGCCGGGTTGAACACGCCACAATCCCGTGTAGTCCTGGAAAAGCCGATCGGCCATGACCTGGCCTCGGCCCAAGCGATCATCCGCGACGTGGCCGCGGTCTTCACCGAGGCGCAAACCTTCCGTATCGACCATTTCCTGGGCAAGGAAACCGTGCAGAACCTGATGGCGCTGCGCTTCGCCAACACCATCTTCGAGCGGCTGTGGACCACCGACGTCATCGACCACGTGCAGATCACGGTTGCCGAGACGGTCGGGCTGGAAGGCCGCGGTGGCTATTTCGACAAGGCCGGTGTGCTGCGCGACATGGTGCAGAACCATCTGTTGCAACTGCTTTGCCTGATCGCGATGGAACCGCCGGTCTCCCTGGATGCCGACCGCGTGCGTGACGAAAAACTGAAAGTGCTGCGGGTGCTGCGCCCGATCGCCACGCATGAGATTCCCGCCCTGACCGTGCGCGGCCAATACGCCCATGGCGCGATCGACGGCAGACCCGTGCCAGGATACCTGAAGGACCTCGGGGCCGACACGACCAGCGCCACGGAAACCTTTGTCGCGCTGAAGGCCGAGGTCAGAACCTGGCGCTGGGCCAATGTCCCGTTCTACCTGCGCACCGGCAAGCGCCTGCCCCGCAAGGTGTCGGAGATCGTCATCCAGTTTCGCGGCCAGCCCTTCTCGATCTTCCCCGCCGACTCCGCCGAATGGGAGCCGAACCGCCTGGTCATCCGCCTGCAACCCGAGGAAGGCATGCGCCTGTCGATGATGACCAAGGACCCCGGCCCGGGCGGCTTGCGCCTGTCCTCCACCGGCTTGGATATCCGCTTCGAACAGACCTTCGGCACCCGCTTCCCGGATGCCTATGAGCGACTGCTGATGGACACGGTGCGTGGGGACGCGACCCTGTTCATGCGCCACGATGAGGTCGAGGCCGCCTGGGCCTGGATCGAGCCGATCCTGCATGCCTGGGCCAGCCGACCCGACCAGCCTCGGTTATATCCGGCGGGAAGCTGGGGGCCGACCGCCTCCATCGCCCTGATCGAGCGCGATGGACGCACCTGGTATGAGGACGTGGGATGATCCTGATCGGACAATATGACTCGCCGTTCGTTCGCCGCGTGGCAATTGCGATGCGCTTGTATGGGGTGCCGTATGAGCACCGTCCCTGGTCGACCTTCGGCGACGCCGACCGGATCGCGCCGCTCAATCCGCTGATCCGTGTGCCCACCCTGGTGCTGGACGACGGCGAGGCCCTGGTCGAAAGCGGCGCGATCCTGGATCACCTGGATGAGCTCGCCGGACCAGACCAGGCTCTGATCCCGCGGGAAGGTGCGCCGCGGCGTCAGGCCCTGCGTGTCATCGGGCTGGCAACCGGACTGGCCGATAAATCCGTTAGTCTGCTGTATGAACGGTTGCTGCACCAGCCAGCCTCGCCGGTCTGGATCGAGCGTTGCCGGACCCAGATTGCCGGGGTGTTGGCCGCGTTGGAAGTCGATCGGGCAGCCCGCCCCGCCGCGTTCTGGTTCGGCGACAGGATCGGTCATGCCGATATCGCCGTGGCCTGCGCTCTGCGGTTCACGCGGGAAGCCCACCCAGGCCTGTTCGACGAACGCGCCTCACCGGCCCTGGCCACCCATGCGGCGCGGTGCGAGGCGTTGGATCCGTTCCGGGAGATCGTCCAACCCCTGGTGCCGCCCGCCTGACCCACAAAAAAATCGGCCCGATCTTGGGGAGATCGGGCCGAGGAAGGTCCGGGTTGACCTGGGTCACGAAGACCCGTCAGCAGGCACGGGTGTTGGGGCAGTGCTAGCTGAGGACCCCACTATGGCGAGGTCGTTGGGGCAATACCTGTGACGTAGATCACAGCTTGGTGCGATAATTTGCGTGCCGTCGCATTTCAGCTTCCGGGTGATCGAAAGCCGGACAAGGTCCCGCCATGCTCTCCCCCCGCATCGCCGCCCACATCACCGCCCACATCACCGCCCGCATCACCGATGTTGACAGCACCGATTGCCTGACCATTCCCGGTCGGGGATGATGTCGCTCCGCCACACCCGCCTGCCTACCCACATGCCAAGACCGGAGATCGATGTGCCCACAACCCACAAGTCCGACGACCAGGCAGCCGCCCTCCTGTTCCAACGCAATCGCGACCCGTCACTCACCCCACCCGCCCAATGGAACGAGGTGCTGGAAACCATCCTGAACCACCGCTCGGTTCGCGGTTTCCTCCCCGATGCCTTGCCCGACGGTACCCTGGACCTGCTCGTTGCCGCGGCCCAGTCGGCCTCCACCTCCTCCAACCTGCAGGTCTGGAGCGTCATCGCCGTTCAGGAGCCGGAGCGGAAATCCCGCATCGCGACCCTGGCCGGCAATCAGCAATTCATCCGCGATGCCCCGCTGCTGCTGATCTGGCTGGCCGACCTGGCGCGCCTGGACGGCATCGCCGCTGATCGGCAATTGCAGGTTGATGGCTCGCATTTCCTGGAAGCCTTCATCCTGGGCGTGGTCGACGCCGCCCTTGCCTCCCAATCCGCCATCCTCGCCGCCGAATCGCTCGGCCTTGGCGGCGTCTATATCGGCGCCATGCGCAACCTGCCCGAGGAAGTCGCCGCCGAACTGAAATTGCCGCCCCATGTCTTCGCCGTGTTCGGCATGTCGATCGGCTACCCGGACCCGGCCAAGGCCACCGGCATCAAGCCCCGACTGCCACAGGACATCGTGCTGCATCGAGAGCAATACGACACTGCCCTGAAGCGCGAGGCCATCGAACGCTACAACGCGACCGCCCGTGACTACATGCGCGAACAGGGCATGAAGGAGCAGGACTGGACTGCCCAGGCCACCGCTCGGCTCGCCGGACCGAAATCCCTGACCGGACGCGACCGTATCCGCGAGGCCCTGCTCAATCTGGGCTTCGAACTGCGTTGATGGACCGAGCGCGACAGTGGGAACATTGCGGTCGCGGTAATTGTGACACTTACTGAAAGGCTCTTATAGCATTACGTGTTAGGAACGGATGGCGCCCGTCAACCCCGGGAACCCGCGGCAATGACGCTGGCCCGCTACGGCAACTTCGTGATCTTCGTGCCTTCGTGGTGGAGAATCGTTGGCCTGCGGCTCGTAACGGTAGATCCAATGGGATTCTCCTGGACAGGCAAGGTGTCTTTGGTTACGTCCGCGGTTCTCCACCACGAAGACATGAAGATCACGAAGGAGCGAGGGCGCGCCAGTTGGTATGGTCTCCGAACTGACGGAAACCGTCCACTTCCAACAAATACCGCAATAAGAGCGATTGACTTTGACCGTCTTGAGTGCGAACTCAGGACGTCCGATCCAGTCCCGATCAGAATGAAATCACTCTTGTCGGTGCCGGCACGGGACTGTCGCTCCCCGCGCTCCCTGCCCGCCAGATCGCCCAACCGAAAAAGCACTCCCCGCTTCCACCCCGGGCATCCGCCGCGGCCATCCCCCCTTACGCGACCCGGTGCAGCAACGCCTGGTCGGCTAGGAACCGGCCGACATTGTCGCGCACCAGGTCCGCGATGCGCCGACGCACCGCCGGACTGCCCATGCCGGACACATGCGGTGTGATGATCAGGTTCGGGCAGGACCACAACGGATGGTCCGGCGGTGGCGGCTCGGGGTCGGTCACATCCAATCCCGCGCCGGCCAACCGGCCGGAGTTCAATGCGTCCACCATCGCCATCGTATCGACAATCCCGCCCCGCGCGATATTCACCAGCACCGCGCCCGGTTTCAGCGCGGCAAAGGCAGCCGGGCCAATCATGCCCTTGGTCTCTGGTGTCAGCGCCGAGGCGATGACCAGCGCGTCCGATCGGGTCAGCACATCGAGCAGGCCGGTCGAGGCCACGATGTCGTCGGCGAAGTCATCCGTGCGGGCATTGCGGGCAATGGCGACCACATGGGCACCGAACGCCTTCACCCGGCGCGCGGTTTCGCGGCCAATCCCGCCATAGCCCAGGATGGCCACGGTCGCGTCTTCCAGGGTCGTCGGCGGTCGCGGGATGCCGCGGTCGAACACGTGGCGCGATTGCGGTTCGGCGAAGCTGTGCAGCCGCCGGGTCAGGGCCGTCAGCAGGGTCACGGCATGTTCGGCGACCATCGGCGCATGGCTGTGCCCGGCATTGGTGACGGCAATCGCCTCGGGCACCCCGTGGAACGAAATCCCGTCATAACCGGCCGTGGTCAGTTGGATCCACCGCATGCGGTCGGCGCGCGTCCGGATCAGTTCGGCCACCGACGCGGTGTAGAAATGCCCCAGCATGACGATCGCCTCGGCGCCCGGCAAAGCGTCCGCCAGCTCTGCCTCAGAGCGCACGCGGCGGTAACTGACCCCGTCCAGGGAGGCGAGCAGGTCCGCCAGATAGTCGTCCAGCGGACTCCACAACAGGATTTTGGTGGGCATGGCGGCTCCGTGCGGCTGGTGGACTTCGGTGCGGGATCGCGCGATCAGTATCGCAACATCATCACGCAGGAGGAAATGCCATGACCCGCGACGATCTGCGCGCCCAAGGCAAGGCAACCTTGACCGCATTGTTCGGCTCATTCGCGCAAACCCCCGGACTGGCCAATCTGCTGACCGAGCCGGTGTTCGGTGGCGTCTGGAACCGTCCCGGCCTGGCGCGCGCCGACCGGATGCTGTGCACGATCACCGCTCTGGGCGCCGGGCCCCGCCTGCGCGCGCTGCGGCGGCATCTTGCGGCCGGTCTGGACCTGGGCCTGACCCCGGAAGCGATCCGGGAGATCCTGGTGCAGGTCTCACTCTACGCCGGCTTCTCGGCCGCCGAGGACACGTTGGCGCTCGCGGCCGAGATTTTCGCCGAACGCGGGCTGCCCTTCCCCGCTGATCCGCCGGAGGATGTGTCGCTGGAGGAGCTGACGCGGCGCGGCCAGGACCTGATGAACACCCTGCATGGCGCCCGCGCGCGCCTGGGCTACGCGGCCCCGGACAATCCGGTGACCGGCGCGCTGTATCCGACCGCCATTCAATATGGTTACGGGGAGATCTGGTTCCGCCCCGGCCTGGAACGCCGCCAGCGCGCGTTGGTCGCGGTGGCCGGCTTCACCGCGCTACGCCTGCCGGAACAGGTCGGGAAATTCGGACAGTCGGCGCTGAATGTCGGCCTGACCAAGACCGAGGTGATCGAGGCAATCATCCAGACCGCACCCTATACCGGTTTCCCACCCGCCCTGAACGCGCTGGGGGCGTTGAGCGCCGCCTTCGCCTGAGGACCCCCCGGAGGCTTTTCGGCACTCCGGGATGGGCCACGCATGGTCTCCCCATCACCTGGGGGCCATGTGCGTCACTCTGTCACGACCGCGATGGCCTCCATCTCGATCAGGAAATCGGGGTGGGTCAGGCGACTGACCTCGACACCGGTGGAGGCAGGCGGGCTGGCGGCAAAGTATTCCTCCCGCACTGACCATGCCTGGCTGGCCAGTGTCATGTCGGTCATGAACGCGGTGAGTTTGACCACATGGCGCAGGTCCGCGCCCGCTTCACGCAGGATCGCCTCCAGATTGCGGATCACCTGCCGGGTCTGAGCCGCCATATCGCCCTTCCCGACCACATTGCCGGCCGCATCGCGCGCCAACTGCCCCGAAACAAAGATCATCGGCCCGACTTTCACCGCCTGGGCAAAGAAGGGCGGCGTTGCGGCGCATGCCCTGGTTTGAATGGTTTCGCGTTGCATGATCGGACTCTCCTGATGGGGTTTGGCCTGATGGGGTTTGGCCGGATGGGGTTCAGATGGCGAGCGCACCGAGTGGTCTTGTGTTGGCCGATGTCCGGGTGCTGATGAAGCCGGGATGACGCTGGCCGGCCGTTATGATCTGGTCACGGTCGCCATCCTCGCCCATGGCTTCCCCGATCCTCGAATGCCCTTTCCCCCTCTCGTCAGAAGCGCGTTCGGCTGTTGCCACCGCCAACAGCGTCATGACCAATCACGCAACGGGCCATGCCAAGGCCACCGCAGGCCCGGGCGGTATCACACCACCACACCGCGTCCCGGCGCCGGATGGATCCACCGATCCGCCACCATCCCGCGCAATTCCACCGTGCCCTGACGGACCGCCCCCAGCTTCTCGGCCACCCGGCGAGACCGGAGATTGCCGGACAGGATGAAACTCGCCAGTTCACCAAAGCCGCATGTGGCGAATGCCCAGTCGCGCGCACAGGCCGCGGCTTCCGTGGCCAATCCCCGGCCCCAGAACGCGGGGGCCAGGCCCCATGCGAGTTCCGGACCCTCCCAATCCGCCGGATGCAGGATGCCGACGCGTCCGGCGAAGCGCCCTTCGGACTCGACCGCGAACAACCCGTAGCCACGCAACGCCCATTGCCCCAACGACGCTTCCATCACGCCCCAGCTTTCCTCCCGCGACAGCAGCCGCCCACCCAGCCAGCGCCGCACCTCTACATCGGCATTCATCGCCGCCAGCCCGTCCAGGTCGTCGGCCCGGAAGGCCCGCAAGGTCAGACGGTCCGTGTGCAGTGTCGGTATCTCGAAAACCATGGCCATCCGCTTGTCCGATCGCTTGTCCCCATGGACAGGCAGGTTACCATGGGGCCGGTCATGACCGCACCAACCAGTCCGCTTCCCTCCCTGGATGCCCTGCTCCGCTCTCCCCAGGCCGTTGTCCTGGTGGAGCGATTCGGGCGCGCCGCCACCGCCGACGCGTTGCGGGACGAATTGTCCACCCGCCGCGCCGCCCGCCGTTTCAATGCCCCGGACGAAGAGGTTTTGGACGCGGCCTCCGACACGCTCGCCCGCCGCTTCGCGGCCTCGCAACGGCCGGTATTCAACCTGACCGGCACGGTGCTGCACACCAATCTGGGGCGGTCCCCGATGCCGCCCGAGGCAGCGGCGGCGGCGGCCGAGGCGATGCAAAGCGCCACCAGCCTGGAATACGATCTCGAGTCCGGCAAACGGGGGGAACGCGACAACCACATCGCGCCCTTGCTGTGCCGCATCACCGGGGCCGAGGCGGCGACCGTCGTCAACAACAATGCCGCGGCCGTGATGCTGGTGCTGAACACGCTCGCGCTTGGCCGGCAGGTGCCCGTGTCGCGAGGGGAGCTGATCGAGATCGGGGGCGCGTTCCGGGTTCCCGACATCATGGCTCGGTCGGGGGCGCTGCTGCGGGAAGTTGGGACGACCAACCGCACGCATCCGCGCGATTATGCCGGCGCGATCGGGCCGGAAACGGCCGCCCTGATGCGGGTGCACCAGGCAAATTACGCGATTATGGGCTTCACGGCATCGGTCTCGACGGCCGAGATGGCAGAGATCGCGCATCGGGCGAAACTGCCGCTGATCGACGATCTCGGCAGCGGCAGCCTGGTCGATCTGGCGCAATGGGGCCTGCCGCACGAGCCGACCCCGCAGGAAGCCTTGGCCGCCGGCGCAGATATCGTGACGTTTTCCGGCGACAAGCTGCTGGGTGGGCCTCAGGCCGGACTGATTGTCGGGCGGGCCGATTTGCTGCGTCAGATCAACGCCAATCCGCTGAAACGGGCCTTGCGGCTGGACAAGGGGCGACTGGCGGCGCTGGAAACCGTATTACGCCTGTATCTGGACCCCGAGCGTCTGGCTGAACGCCTGCCGGCATTGCGATTGCTGACCCGACCCGAGTCAGCGATCCGGCAAACGGCGGAGCGGATCGCGGGCGGCATCCGAGCCGCGTTTCCCGACCGAGCGATCGAGATCGAGGCCTGCCGCAGCCAGATCGGCTCGGGTGCCCTGCCGGTCGATCTGCTGCCATCGGTCGCGGTGACGATCCAGGGGCAGGGATTGGAGGCGCTGGCCGCGACCCTACGACAATTGCCTCGTCCGGTGATCGGTCGGGTCGGCCAGGGGCGCCTTTGGTTGGATTGCCGGTGCCTGGAGGAGGCGGACGAGGCGGTGTTTCTGGCGCAGCTTGTTCGGATCCGAGCCGGGTTGGCGCGTCCGATCTGATCCCGATGTTGCGGGCCCCCGTGATCGACGGCCTGACCCAAGGCTGTCCAAGCCTTTCCGCCGCGCGGCACACGCGCCATACTCCGCCATGGAGGAGAAGCGGCCCCGGTGGGTCGGCCGGACTTCAAACCCGGTTGGGGCTGCCGAGCGGTCCCGGGCAGGTTCGACTCCTGCTCTCTTCCGCCGAAGAAATTTCAGTCGACCTGCGTGTGGGTAAATCGGATGCCTGATTGTTATTGCCTGATATTTACTGCAAGTTTCGAATGTGTCCCCAGCCGGAGGCAAAACCCCTGTGGCAGCTTCGCTCTGGCCCTGTTGCCAAAAAAGCACAAGTGACGTGAAACCCACATTGACCCCCTCGTCATGGCCATCTGTAATGGGCTATGTAGTCGTCATGAGAAGCGCGGTTGCCTATCGCTCGCGCCGCATCGAACGTCAAATAGGAGAAAGTGAATGAAGCTCCGAAGTGCTCTGGTAGCTGCCACGGTCCTGGCACTGCCGGCCGCGGCCAACGCGCAGGCTGTCAACGGCATCTATGTCGGCGCTGGCGCCGGCGTGAACATCATGCAGCAAGAGACGATCAAGTCGATCCCCGGGACCACGGCGGGCGGGAAGTTCGGCTCCACGGTCGGACCGGCAGTCGTGCTGTCGCTGGGCTATGGCTTCGGCAACGGCCTGCGCACCGAGGTCGAAGGCTCTTACCGCTACAACTCGCTCAACAGCGCGAGCGGCTTCCCGGGCACCAACGTCACCGGCGGTGCACGCGAGCAGAAGATGGGCGCCATGGTCAACGTGCTGTATGACTTCGTTGGCCTGTCTTGGGGGGTCCAGCCCTATGTCGGCGCCGGCGTCGGCTATCAGTGGGTAAACCTGCAAAACGGATATGGCGCCAGCAGCACGGGCACGACGACGATCTCTTCGGAAACGAAGGGCGCGTTCGCCTACCAGGTGATGCTGGGTGCGGCGTTGCCGATCCGCTCGGTCCCTGGGCTCGCCCTGACGGCGGAATACCGCTTCATGGGTCTGGCGGGCGATCGTAGCTACAGCGCTGTCACCCGCCCGAGGGTTGGTGCGGTAAGCACCGGCAGCGTGACGATGAACGACAACTACAATCACTCGATGTTGCTCGGCGTGCGCTACAACTTCGGCCAGGCGCCGATGGCGGTGGCGGCGGCTCCGGCTCCGGCGGCGCAGGCGGCTCGCTCCTACCTGGTGTTCTTCGATTGGGACAAGGCGACCCTGACCGATCGCGCTCGCCAGATCGTGAAGGAAGCCGCGGACAACTCGACAAAGGTCCAGTACACCCGCATCGAAGTGAACGGCTACACCGACACGTCGGGCGCCAAGACCTACAACCAGGGCCTCTCGGTTCGCCGCGCTCAAGCGGTTGCCGCGGAACTGGTCAAGAATGGCGTGCCGCGTAACGCGATCACGGCGACAGGCTTCGGCGACACCAAGCTGCTGGTGCCGACTGGCCCGAACACCCGTGAGCCGCAGAACCGGCGCGTGGAAATCATCATTCGCTGATCTTCGATCACGCGACATGAGACACCGGAACGGGGGCGCTGCGAGGCGCCCCTTTTTCGTTGCGACACTGGCGCCGCGCAAATTGGTCCACCCACACCCGGCCGATCGCGATGGCATTTCGTGACAAATCCCTGACGATACGGCATTTTTCCCGCGGGCCGCTGACACGTCGTCGGGCATTGGCAGGCAGACACGCAAGGATGAAGCTTGTGGTAACGAGCAGGTTTGTGGGTTCGGCGCTGGTCGCCGGAATCATCATGGGGTCCAGCGCCTGGGCGCAGCCATTCCAGGGGGTCTATCTGGGCGCCGGCGCGGGCTACAACCTGCCGCAGGACGTCACAGTCAAGACTCTGGCGCCAACCAATCCCCGCACGCATTTGCAGACCAACGGCGGCTTCGTTGGTCTCGGGAGCATCGGATACGGCTTCGGCAACGGGCTGCGCCTGGAATTGGAGGGCAACTACCGCAACACCGGGGTCTCCCGCGCCCACGGAACCGTCAACGCGCCAGCCAGTGGCAGCCTGCGTACCTATGGCGCCATGGTGAACGCGCTGTTCGACATGGATGTCGGCTCGCCCTGGATCTATCCTTATGTCGGTGGCGGGCTTGGATATGCCTGGACCAACGCACAGAACCTGACCATCAACCCGTTCCCCGGGGTCAGCAGCCGCACCGACGGAACCAAGGGCAATTTCGCGGTCCAGGCCATCGCCGGGCTGTCATTTCCGATGCCCGGGGTTCCCGGCCTGTCGCTATCCACCGAATATCGCTTCTTCGCGGTGACCGGGAATGAAACCTTCAACAATACCATCAGCCCCGGCGGGGCTCGCCAGACGCTGACATTGCAGAACCAGTATAATCACAGCTTCCTGCTGGGTGTGCGCTATGCCTTCAATGTCGCACCGCCTGTCATGCCGGCCGCCGCGACCCCGGCCCCGGCGGCGCAGGAGGCGCGGTCCTATCTGGTGTTCTTCGATTGGGACAAGGCCACCCTGACCGACCGGGCACGCCGGATCGTGAAGGAGGCGGCGGAGAATTCGGCCAAGGTCCAGTACACGCGGATCGAGGTGAACGGCTACACGGATACATCCGGATCCAAGCAATACAATCAGGGCCTATCGGTTCGGCGTGCCCAAGTGGTGGCGGCGGAGTTGGTGAAGAACGGGGTACCGCGCAATGCGATTACCGCCACAGGGTTCGGGGATGCCAAATTGCTGGTGCCGACCGGCCCAAACACCCGTGAGCCGCAGAACCGGCGGGTGGAGATCGTGATTCGGTAGGGCGGGGCTTCCGCCCCGGAACCCGACCAGGGGCTTTTCCCCTGGGCCCCACCAAAGGCGCGGCCTTTGGAATGCGATTCTTTTGGTGATTTGACCCTGGGGCCTACGCGGACGGTGAGAGGTCCGGGTAGGCTCCAGGGTCAAATCACCAATGTTCCGGTTCCAAGGGCCGTCGCCCTTGGCGAGGATCCAAGGGGCAGAGCCCCTTGGGCGGGGTTCGGGGCGGCAGCCCCGCCGACCCAAAGCACGCTTCGGATGGCGCTCTCCCGCCGCATCCCCCACATTAACGGCATGAACGACATGCACATCGCCGACCTGCCCCCAGACGAGCATCTCTGGCAGCAGGTCCTCGCCCGGGAACCCGGCCCCTTCCTGTACGCCGTCACCACCATGGGCGTCTATTGCCGCCCGGGCTGCCCCTCCCCAAGGCCGCTGCGCAACAATGTCCGCTTCTTCGCCGATGTCGCATTGGCCGAGGAAGCCGGCTTCCGTGCCTGCAAGCGCTGCGACCCGAAGGGGGAGCGCGCCCGTATCGCCCAGGCCGTGGTGCGGGATGCCTGCGCCTTCGTCGAAGCCGCGGAAACCATGCCCTCCCTCGATACCTTGGCGGCGCGCTCCGGTTATTCCCGGTTCCACTTCCTGCGCATGTTCCGCGACCATACGGGTGTTACCCCCCGCAGCTACGCGGAAGGCGTCCGCGCGCGCCGGTTGCACGCGGCCCTGGCCAACGGAGCACGGGTGGCGGACGCGGTGGCGGATGCCGGTTTCGGCTCGGAAAGCCGGGTCTATGAAAAAACGTCGACCCTGTTGGGCATGACCCCAGGCGCCGCCCGCCGTGGGGGCGAGGGCGAGATCATCCGCACCGCCTTGGCCGACAGCCCGTTTGGCCGCTTGCTGGTCGGCGCCACCGACAAAGGTGTCTGCTTCCTGGGCTTTGCCGAACCGGACGAGGCCCTGATGGGCGATTTATGCCGCCGCTTCCCACGCGCCCAGGTGCTGACCGATGATGGAGCCCTGGCCGAAATGGTGCAAAGCGTGCTGGATTTCCTGCAAGAGCCGAAACAGGCGCTCGACCTGCCACTGGACCTGCGCGGGACCGCATTCCAGCAGCGGGTGTGGCAGACCCTCTGCCGCATCCCACCCGGCGAAACCCGCACCTATGGGCAACTGGCGGAGATGGTCGGCAATCCCCGCGCGATCCGCGCCGTGGCACGGTCTTGTGCCACGAACCCAGTCTCGCTGGCGGTGCCCTGTCATAGAGTTGTGGGGGCGGATGGCGATCTGACCGGCTATCGCTGGGGCGTCCCGCGCAAACAGGCGCTTCTGGCACGCGAGCGGGCGGCGGCCGGCTGACGTCCCGACCTCGGCAGGCTCCCCTCGGAGTCAGAACACTACGGTCTCTCCCGCGCCTGAGGCCCGTGTCGGAGCGAGGGACGCGGTCAGGCCGTGGCGATCAGGTGACACTCGGTGATGCCGTCACCGTCACGGGTGATGGTGGGCGCGTCCCGCCCGCAACGCTCGATCGCCACCGGGCAGCGCGGGTGGAACCGGCATCCGGGGGGAATGTTCGCCGGATCCGGCATCGCGTCCCCGAGCCCGGTCTCCGGGATGCCAAGGCCCGGTTCTGGTGTCAGGACCGAGGCGAGCAACGCTTTCGTGTAGGGGTGCCGCGGATTGTGGAACAGGGACGCGGTGTCGTTCCGCTCGACGATGCGGCCGAGATACATGACCGCCACCTCGGTCGCGACATGCTCGATGACCGCCAGGTTATGACTGATGAACAGATAGGACAGACCGAATTCGCGCCGCAGTTCCGCCAGCAGGTTCAGGATCTGTGCCTGCACCGACACATCGAGCGCACTCGTCGGCTCATCGCAGACGACGATGCGGGGACGCAACACCAGCGCCCGCGCGATGGCCACCCGCTGACGCTGCCCACCCGACAATTGCGCCGGAAAACGGTCCCCCATTGCCGGGTCCAGGCCAACCCGTTCCAGCATCGTGTCAACCCGCTGGCGCATGTCGGTTGCCGTGACATTGCCCTGGGCGTGCAACGGCAGCGCCACGATGTCGCGCACCAGCCGGCGCGGATTGAGCGACGAGAACGGGTCCTGGAACACCGGTTGGATCAGGCGCGCCCGCTCCCGCCGGTCGAGTTTCGACAGGTCCTGCCCGTCGATCAGCACATCGCCGGTGGTCGGCGGCAGCAGACCCAGAATGATGCGGGCGAGCGTGGATTTGCCGCACCCCGACTCGCCGACAATACCCAGGACATCACCCTGCATCAGCTTCAGGGAGACGCCGTCGACCGCGACAACCTGCCGCTTCTTCTCCAACAGGCCGGAGCTGACGCGGAAGCGCTGGCCGACATCGCGAACCTCTATCAGCGGTGCGGTCATGCGGCCACCAGGGACGCGGGCTCAATCTGGCACAGATAGTCATGCCCGGGGGCGGCGTCCCGCCGCGGAATGGTGCCGGCGCAATCCGGGCGGGCGAGATCGCAACGCTGGCGAAAGGCGCAGCCGGCGAACGCAGGCTCCACCCGCGGCACCATGCCGGGGATCGAGCCCAGCGGATCGCCCGGACGCACCTTGCCGGGCACCGGGACGCAGGACAGCAGGCCCCTTGTGTAGGGATGCATCGGATTGGCGAACAGGTCGGCCACCGGGGCGGTCTCCACCACCTGTCCGGCATACATCACGGAGACGTGATGCGCCGTGCGGGCGACGACCCCGAGATCGTGCGTGATCAGCAGGATCGCCAGGCCCAGGTCGGTTTGCAGATCGGCCAGCAGCCGCAGGATCTGCGCCTGGACGGTGACATCCAGCGCGGTGGTCGGCTCATCGGCGATCAACAGTTCCGGGCTGCACATCAGCGCCATCGCGATCATCACGCGCTGGCGCAACCCGCCGGAAAGCTGGTGGGGATATTGGCCCAACCGCATGCCGGGCGAGGTGATCCGCACCTTCGCCAGCAATTCCGCGGCGCGGTCCATGGCGGCACGTCTTGTGCCGCCTCGGTGACGCAGCATCACCTCGGCCATCTGCGAGCCGACGGTATAGGCGGGGTTCAGGCTCGTCATCGGTTCCTGGAAGATCATCGCCATGCGGTCGCCCCTCAGGCGCGACATGGCTTTCTCGTCCAGGCCCATCAGTTCCTGTCCGTCGAAGCGCATGGAGACGGCCTTGCGGGTGGCGTTGCGCGGCAGCAGCCCCATCACGGCTAGGGCGGTGACCGACTTGCCGCAACCGGATTCGCCGACAAGGCAATGGGTTTCGCCTCGGCGCACCTGCAATGACGCGCCCCGGACAGCGGCGAGTGGGCCGAAGCCGATGTCGAGGCGGTCGACTTCAAGGAGGCTGCTTGTCATGCCACGCCCCGGGCATGCGGCCGAACGACAGCGGACGGCGTGCTCATTTGCTCGCGCGGAGGCGCGCTGATCGGGTCGCGCGGATGCGCGCTGATCGGGTCGCGAGGATGCGCGCTCATAAGGGCATGCGGAGGCGCGCTCACAAGGGCATGCGGGTGCGCGCTGATCAGGTCGTGTGGATGCGCGCTGATCAGGTCATGCGGATATTCGCTCATCAGGTCGTGCGGCCGGTGCGGAGCAGGTCGCGCAAACCGTCGCCCAACAGATTGATCCCGAACACCAGGACGGCCAGCGACAAACCGGGCACCATGATCACCCACGGGCTGAAAAACATATAGTCCTTGGCTTCGGCGATCATCAGACCCCAGGACGGCAGCGGCGGCGGCACGCCGAGGCCCAGGAACGACAGGGCGGCCTCCAGCAGGATCGCCAGCGCCATTTCCAATGTGGCCACGACCGCGAGCGGAGAGAGGATGTTGGGCAACACCTCCCGCAGCAGAATATGCGACCGGGAGCAGCCCGCCGCCCATGCCGCCGCGACAAAGTCCAGGGTGCGAACCTGCATTGTTGCCACGCGCGCCACCACGGCGAACCGGTCCCATAGCAGCAGTCCCAAGGTGGCCACGACAACGGTCAGGGAACTGCCGACCAAGGCGACCACGGCCAGGGCGACCAGGATCAGCGGGATCGACAGGCGCGCGGTGATGGCGAACAGCACGAAATCGTCGATCCGTCCGCCATAGAAGCCTCCGATCACGCCCATGGCCGTGCCCAGCAGTCCCGACGCAACCATGGTCAGGATGCCGATCAGCATCGAGATGCGGGCGCCGTAGATCAGGCGGGCCAGGTAGTCGCGGCCGAGCTGGTCGGTGCCGAGCGGGTGGGCGATGCCGCCGCCGTCCATCCAGAAGGGGGGGACGAGGCGGCGCGACAGGTCCTGCGCGAAGGGGTCATGCGTCACCAGCAGCGGCGCGAAGATGGCCAGGAACAGGGTGAAACCGACGATGAACGCGCCGATCCACAGGCCCAGCTTGCTGACCGGCTTCATTGCGCGCGCAGCCGCGGATCGAGCAGTGCGTTCAGCAAATCGGCTCCCAGGGTCAGCAAGGTATAGATGACGGCCAGCAGCAGAACGACGGCCTGGACGGTGGGAAAATCGTTCTTGCTGATCGACTCCCAGGCCAGGAAGCCGACGCCATGCAGGGCGAAGACCGTTTCGATCACGATGGATCCACCCAGCATGAAACCCAACTGCACCGCGGCGATGGAGACCACCGGCATCGCCGCATTGCGCGCGGCATGTTTCAGGACGATCGACATGCGCGACAGGCCCTTGGCACGGGCGGTGCGGATATAGTCGGCGGACAGCGCATCGATCATGCCGCTGCGGGTCAGCCGCATCAGCGCCGGAATGGCGGAGAATGACAGCACGATCCCCGGCATCACAAAATGCTGCCAGGTCCCGGTGCCGGAGATCGGCAGCCAGCCCAGGTTCAGGCCCAGGGTGATCATCAGCACCAGGGCCAGCCAGAATGACGGCATCGCCTGGCCGACCAGGGCGATCAATGAAATCACCCGATCGATCGGCTGTCCTTCGCGCAACGCCGAGATCACTCCCAGCGGCAACGCGACGGATATCGCGATCCCAAGCCCGACCAGGCCGAGGGTGAGGGTGATGGGCAGGCGGGAGAAGATCAGCGTGGAGACGCGTTCCCGGTAGAAATAGGACTGGCCGAAATCGCCGACCATGGCCCGTCCGATCCAACTGAAGAACTGCGTGACCAGCGGCTGGTCGAGCCCGTAGGCCTTGCGCACGACCTCAATATCATTGGCGGTGGCGTTCGGTCCGGCGATCGAAATCGCCAGATCGCCCGACAGGCGGGTGAGGGCGAAAGCGAAGGTCAGAACGGTGACGCTGACGAGGAGGGCGACCAGCAGGCGTCGCAGCAGGAATTGCACCATGTGACACACTAGGCGGATGCTGCGGATGCGAACAAGCCGGATTCGGACCGGGCCGAGCGGGATTTGGATGCGACGGCTGGCACAAGCCGCCGCTGTCGTCTTATACCGACAGCCGAACCATTAGCCGATGCAGCCCGCCCTTCTCTCACCATCCCTCTCTCAGCGTCCCCCCTTCTCACCTTCATTGCCGGGCTAGACCCAGCAACCCGCCCCCTGACGGCGAAGCGAGGGTTGCCGGGTCAAGTCCGGCAACGACGGTGAGAGGGCAGCCGAGGAAGGAGGGGGGCTGCATCGGTCAACGATCGGGGCCGTTGGTATCAGCGGTGCCACACGAGCCAGACACGGGAGCAGGCCGCATGGAACCAGACCTCATTCCCTATTCGCCGATCCGGCACCGCCCGGTGCTGCGATGGCCCAACGGCGCCCGGGTCGCGCTATGGGTCGTGCCGAATATCGAGCATTACGAATACCAACCGAAATATGTCCGGGTTCGCGACCCGTGGCCGCGGTCGCCGCATCCGGATGTGCTGAGCTACGCACAGCGGGATTATGGCAACCGGGTCGGGTTGTGGCGGCTGTTCGGGCTGACCGACGATCTGGGCATCAAATGCACCGTCAGCCTGAACATGACGGTCATCCAGCATTACCCGGCGATCCTGGAAGCGATGGAAAAGCGCGGCTGGGAATATATGTCTCACGGCATCTACAACACGCGCTACCACTGGAACTTCACGCCGGACGAAGAGCGTGCGGCGATGCTGGAAAGCCGGGAGATCCACCGACGCCTGACGGGGCGCGAACAGCGGGGCTGGTTCAGCCCGGCGGTCACCAATACCGTCAACACGTTCGAGCTCGCAGCGGAATGCGGCTACGACTACACGGCCGACCTGTATCACGACGACCAGCCGTTTCCGTTGCGGGTGAAGACCGGCAACCTGGTCTCGATACCCTATTCGGTAGACCTGAACGACGCGATCCTGCTCCGCCATGGGGAAGAGGCGGGGGAGTTTGCCCGTCAGATCAAGGACTATTTCGATACCGTGTATGCGGAGGGCGCCGAACAGGGGCGGGTGATGTGCATCGCGCTGCATCCCTACTGGATCGGCCAGCCGCACCGCATCAAGGCATTCCGCGCTGTCATGGAATACATCCTGTCGCATAGCAGTGTCTGGGTCACCACGGGTGCCGAGATCGTCGACTGGTATCGCAACAATCACCTGTCGGCCATCGAGGCGCATCTGGCCGCGCGGGAGGCCGCCAATGGTTGAGTTCGTTCCGGCGAAGGTGCCGCCCGTCAACGAGCAGCGCGATCCCGGCATGGATCACGCGCATTATCCGTATCGCATCCTGCCCGACGCGCCTCGGTTCGCCTGGCCGGGGGGTGCCCGTATCGCACTGACCGTGACCGTGGTGCTGGACCACGCGGAACTGGCGGCGCCGGAGGGAGAAAGCCCGGACCCGCGGATCGTCTCGCCGCTGGGCAAATTCTTTCCGGACTGGCTGACCTGGAGCCATCGGGCCTATGGCGCCAGGGTCGGGATTTTTCGCATCCTGGACGTGCTGGACCGTTTCGGAATCACGCCGTCGGTGGCGCTGGGAAGTGAGGCGGCGAAGCGCTATCCCGAACTGGTGGACGAGTTGGTGCGGCGCAACGCCTGTCTTATGGCCCATGGCAGCTTTGCCACCCGACGGATCACCAGCAAGATGTCGGTGGATCAGGAACGCGCCTTCATCGCCGAGGCGCGCCAGGCCATCGCCGCCGTCGCCGGAGAGGCGCCGCTGGGCTGGTGCGGGCAGGATTTCAACGAATCATTCGATACGCCGGCACTGCTGACCGAGGCTGGGTTCGCCTATACAACCGACTGGGCGAACGACGACCGGCCTTATCTGCTGGGACCCTATCCGTCGGGCTACCTGCTGGCGCTGCCGCCGCAGCCGGAATGGAACGACATGGAGATCATGTGGCTACGCCGCGTCACGCCCCCTGTCTGGACGGATTGCGTGGCGGAGGGGTTTTCGTACCTGCACGAGGAAGGTGGCGGCGTCTTCAACCTGACCCTGCACCCCTGGGTGACCGGCCAGGCGCATCGCATCCGCTATTTGTCGGACGCGCTGCACCGCATCATGGGCAAGCCGGGAACCTGGGTGACGACGACCGATGAGGTCGCCACGGCGGCTCGTTCGCAGTTGTAGGGCCACGCGCGGAGACGGCAATCGCACCGGCGGCCAGGGGAGGCCGCCGGGGATGGCCCCCCCGATCAGTCGTTGATGGCGGCGTAGACCAGGTCGCGGAACAGCAGCCGGTAATGCTCCCGCTGCACCGGCGCCTGGATCATCATGACGGCAAACAGCCGCTCGCTGGGGTCGACCCAGAAGGTGGTACCCGCCGCACCGCCCCAATAGTAATTGCCAACGGAACCTGGGAACGGCGCCATGCCCGCGCTGGTGCGGACGGCGAAGCCCAGGCCGAACCCATGGCCGGGCGGCAGCAGATCGGCCGGGCCGCTGATGGTGCCGAGATGGTCGGCAGTCATCAGTTCGACGGTCTTGCGGCCGAGGAGACGGGTGTCGCGGAGGCGTCCGCCGCCGAGGAGCATTTGGAGGAAACGGGCATAGTCCATGGTGGTGGCAACCATGCCGCCGCCCCCGGATTCAAAGATCGCCGGCCGCTTCACGTCCAGCAGTGCGACGTCGGTGCCGTTTTCCGGATCCTTGGCGAAGGGTTCGGCGATGCGGCCGTGGTCCTTCTCCGGCACCGAGAAACCGCTGTCGGTCATGCCCAACGGACGCAGGATGCGTTCGGACAGGAATGTGCCCAGGGTCTGGCCGGAGATCACCTCCACCAGCCGCCCCAGCACGTCGGTGGAGCGGCTGTATTCCCACCGCGTCCCGGGCTGATGCAGCAAAGGCAGGGCGGCGAGACCAGCCGCCTGTTCGGCGTTGGTCTGGCGCAGGCGGGCGATGCGGCCCTCCATATAGGCCTTGTGGACCAGGGTGTTGCCGCGAAACTCGTAGGTCAGGCCGGAGGTGTGCCGCAGCAGATCCTGCACCGAGATCGGTCGGTCCGCCGCCACGGTGTCCAGCACGCCGCCGGTGATCACGCCGACCTTGGTGGCGGCGAATTCCGGGATGTATTTGCTGATGGGATCACCCAGCAGCAGGCGGCCTTCCTCCCACAGCATCATCACCGCGACCGAGACGATCGCTTTGGTCATGGAATAGATGCGAAAGATCGAGTCGCTGGTCATCGGCGCGCCGCTGGCCGGGTCGCGTGTGCCGAAGGTCTCGAAATAGGCGATCTTGCCGTGGCGGGCGACCAGCGCGACGGCGCCGGGGACGTGGCCGCTGGCGACGCGGTCTTTCAGGGCGTTGGACAGACGATCGAGGGCGGCGCCGGACAGGCCGACTTCCTCGGGCTTGGCGGTTGGCAGCGGGTCGAGGCTCATGGTCTTGTGTCTCCTTCGTCCGTGGTCGGGCGGCTCCGCGACATCATGGCACAGGGGGGAGCGGACTTGGATAGGCGGGGTGTGCCAGGTTGGCCGGCCGAACCCCAGACTCGGGTCGAAGCCGCCCGATCATCGGCTCCACCGCGGGGTGATCGCATCTGGCCGCGGGAGGTACGGATTTTTGCCTCTCCCTCTGGGCTACGGGCGTCGCACAAGTGCGGAACGATCTGCCAATCGCCATCCGAGCAATATTTGGTCAAGGCGGAGCAAACCGTGGTGCATCGTCTTTGGCCCCGGTGGCCTGTAGCCACTGGAGGCATATCCGGACCACCCGCCGAGGCGTGCGACGGTCCATGAAGTGAACCCTACCCCTGAGACACAGAAAAAGGGCACACACCCAGTTTGGCCTTTCGTCTGGCCTGCCGCAATCGGTAAATCTGGCATTCGGACCGTGTGCCGAAGCAGTGGTGGCGCG
>Ga0082335_1004292_pt1 | contig 21726 bp, 23 predicted proteins | sample Subgrocontami58m_FD_72375 | JGI IMG/M metagenome (GOLD analysis project Ga0082335, IMG submission 72375) | Subsurface groundwater microbial communities from S. Glens Falls, New York, USA - GMW37 contaminated, 5.8 m (SPADES assembly) (version 2) ...
CACGCGAATATCATAAATGCGAACATCGCCAAGCGTCCCAAAACTCGCGTCAAGATAGTCTTGTGGGAGAAACGTTTGGCAGGAATTGAAGTTTGGATTGTTTCCGGGATTGACTTTGAATGTCCCTGTGACTCCTTGCAAATTTACCGAAAAGAATGCGTTTTCGTTTACGCACTCAAAGCCCATCGTCATCAGTCCGACGAAGAGCAGCATCAATACAGTTTTTACTTTCATATTCTCACCCTTTATTTTTGAAAGTTACTCTCACAGTTTTGTTGTTTGTTAGAAGCCGAAACCGATGCCGCCGGAAAAACCGATAATGGCGCCAAAGTTTGCATCGGCAAAAATCTTGAAGAAGCCAAGATTGAATCCCGCACCAACCGTTCCGCGAACAACATTGGAGCCTTCGAGGTCAACATTCACATTGGGTGAAGTTGCTGTTGGATCAGTTGAGGTGAAGCTGATCGTGAATGTGCTCTTCTCGTACTGCACACCACCGTAGAGCACCAAAACTGAAAACTCTTTGCTCGCTTGCAGCGCAAAGCCATATCCCTTCACGGTTATCAAATCGCCGATGGTGAAACTATTATAGAGAAAACCGAACGCAAGATCGAGCGGCGACCCTTCAATGTACTGGCTGATGCTATGTCGCACACCAATTCCGAAGAGCGTTATCTTCGGAAGCTTCGCGCTGCTGATTTCAGGGATCGGAATATAGCGGAGCTGGACCTCCGTACCATAGAGGTGTCCAATTGTTATTTGCGGTGTTGCAAACGGGAAAATGGTTGTGCTCAAAACGCCATCTGAGCCTCTATACTGCAACGATGGATCTGCCTGTGAAGTAATCAACGTTCCTTTGCCGCCGAATACCGTTGCGGTTTGAAAATCCGGTGCACCAAAGCCGGCAGGCGCTTTTGCTCTGTAGGTCTTTTGACCGTCACTCACTAAGCCCGCCATGCCAATAATCTCAAATTTGAAATGAAAATCTGTGGTGGGAATTTTTGCTGTGTGATTGAATCCCGAATGCATGTTCGCGCCAAACAGATCAGCAATTGGCTGAACATAACCCGTCACAGTCCCAGAATTTTGCTGGCGCAAGACTTTTTCGAGGTCGGACTCAGCGCGTACAATTGTAACACAAAGGAAAAGCGGCAGAACGATACAGCTTCTGCGCACTACCGTGGTGAACTTCCGAAGCAAATGCATAATGCCTCCTCCGTTTGTTTGTATTGATTAGGTTGGTGAATAAATGTATGCTTATCTTCATTGGATTACAACCCCACAACGTGGCGGTGTAAACTCAAACATTGCAGCATCATTGAATTCTACTGCCAACGCTGAGTAAATAAATTGAAGACGTAAAGGGGAGAGTTTTGGAAGAGACAAACCTCAACTGTAAACGCTTGCGAATGATTCCCCCTGAGAACAGAACTCAGTTTAGCTCCACATCCGCTTGAAGATAAACCTCAATGACAACATACAAATTGTTAGGCACAGGCGCAATACTGAGCGTGCCAAAGGTTGAAATTGTGATGTTGGGAAGAGGGGTGGTTGTGAGCGCTCTCAATAATTCGTTGATTCCGTCGGGCTGTGGAGAAAGGTATGGAGAGTTGTTCAATAGTGATTGGACGGTGTAAAAGATTGACCAATTTACCACGCCGGCTTGAGGGAATCGGAGAATTTGTTTCAGATCTCCATTGCCAATTTGTATGGCTGCCACGCCGGAGACCGTACCCGGGTATTCGCCTTCGACCTTGACTTTGAGATCGTAGACCCGTGCTTGCTTGATTTTGTTTTTGTACTCATTTGAGATGAGGCTGTCAAGCTTGACGGTGATAATGCCGCCAAAAGTTGTGTTCGTTCCCAGCTTATAGCGTCCGATAATCGGATTCAGGTTGACGGAAACAAGAACACCTTCGTTTACACACGACGAACCCATTGTCCCAAGAGAAAGAAAAAGTGCAATCAACACAACTCTCAACTTCATCAAATACTCCTTGTCTCCATTGCTTCGTCAGAACTCTGAACATGAACTAAAAACCGAACCCGATGCCGCCGGAAAAATGTTGAACATATCCAAAGTTCGCATCTGCATACAACTTAATTGCCTGCAAGTCAATCTCGAGACCCGTTGTGAACCGGAAATTATTGCCGCCATCAAGCGCAAGTTCAACAAGTTTCGGCGTGGTAAGTTCCCTTGCTTTATATGCGTAGTGAAGGTTCATTGAGCTGTTCTCATACGCAATGCCGCCATAGAAAGTAAAAAGCAAAACAGTCTTGCTGAGCTGCAAATTAATTGCTGTACCATTAAAATCCAGTAAATCTCCAATTGCGACGCTGGAATAGAAAGCTCCTACACAAGCATCTATAGGCGGCGTACGACCGAGATATTGGCTGAGGCTGTGTCGCACTCCAACACCCCAAAGTGTACTGTTCGGGAGCTTTTCTCCTGAAAGGAATGGAGTTGAGATATAACGCACGGATGCTTCGGTCCCCAACAATGCCCCAATGGTCACTTGTGGCACAAGGAGAGGAAAAAGGTTAGTGCTGAGAATTCCGTCAGAGCCTTTGTATTCGAGACCTGAGTTCACATCCTTGAATGTCGTCCCTCTTCCTCCAAACACGGTGGCTGTTTTGAGTGAGCCGCCTTGAGGAACAAATCCCGAAGGCAACATTGCATCATACGTTCTATGCTCGTCGCGGACCAGCGATACCATGCCGATGATATCTATGCGAAGGTGAAAGCCATCGTTTGGAATTGCCGCAGAATGGTACAAACCAGCATTCATGTTTGCACCAAACATATCTCCAAGTGGCTGTACGTACCCCTTCACTTCATCACCACTGAACTGTTGGATGGTCACTTCAAATTGCGATTGTGAGTGAGCGGATGATAGACAAAACACGATTAGGAATCCCGCAAGACCAATTGTGGTGAGAACAGTTTTGGCATTTTCTATCAAATTCATAAGCTCCCCTAATGCAATGTGCATTTTCAAACCCTATTGTCCTCGCAAAACTATGGATTCATTCCCGCCAAACTGATTGAGTGCGGTCGAATCTGTTTGAAACAGATTGGTGATCTGCAGCTAAGAAAAAAGAAGAAATGTCAAAGCCCTAAATTGAGACAACAGAAAAGATTTTGACGCCAAAATTTACGACTAATATAAAAAACGGCATATTCAATTGCAAGTGGGTGATGAGAAACACAGAAAGGTAAGTATTTTAGGGGTTCTTCAAACCCGCTAAAACTGAGGAAATATCCGCAGGAAGGTTTGAATCGAAAGACATCTCTCGGTGGGTTTTTGGGTGAACAAACCCAAGAGTTTTTGCATGAAGGGCTTGGCGGGAAATCAACTTGAGCAGTTGTTGAACCTCCGCCTTCTGTTTGGACGTGCCCGGACCAGCAACGATATGACGTCCATTGTACGTCGGGTCGCCAAATACAGGATGGTTGACGTGGGCAAGATGAACACGTATCTGATGCGTTCTGCCGGTTTGAAGCTTCAATCGCACTAACGAAAGATATTCGAACTGTTCGATGACGCTATATTCCGTAGCCGCGTGTTTGCCTTCCTTCACAACAGCCATCTTTTTCCTGTCTGATTTGCTTCTCCCCAACTCCGCTTCAATGAGCCCTTGCTTCTCATGAAACGTTCCCCACACAACTGCCCAATACTCTCGGCTGGTTGTTCGATCGGAGAATTGTTTTGCAAGCTGAGCATGTGCGAAATCCGTCTTCGCAATCACCATCACGCCCGAAGTATCTTTGTCAAGACGATGGACGATGCCCGGACGAGTTGCATCATTAAGCGTAGGAAGATGATTGCAATGATACAGCAACGCGTTGACGAGTGTGCCGGAATAATTTCCATGCGCTGGGTGCGTTACCATACCTGCAGGTTTGTTCACAACGAGCAATTCATCGTCTTCATAAAGAATATCGAGCGGAATATTTTCGGGAGCAGCTTTCTGCGGAGGAGATTTCGGAAGCGTAATGTGAATTGTCTCGCCGGGACTTACTTGATGGCTTGAGCGGACCGTCTTGCCGTCAACTAATACCATTCCCTTTTCGATTGCTCGCTGGACTTTGTTGCGCGTTGCGTTCTCGACGTGATGAGTGAGGAACACATCGAGCCGCTCTTTCTTCTTGCCCGGTGGAATAACAATTTCAATTTCGTGGGACATTGTAGTGACGTGGGAACTTACTGGGCGGGATCTTCTGGAAGCATCGCTTGCGGAGAATTCGGCTCCGTTATTGCGCCGCTATCGTTTCCTGTCGTTACAATTGCAGGCATCGTCGTTGCCGTAACTTCCTCTTCATGATGATGTTGCACAAATAACAGGAGGATGATACCAATTGTTACCGCCGCATCAGCGACATTGAACACGGGCCAACGAGAAAGCGAGTAGCCGAAGACATTGACGTTAAAGAAATCCACATCAAAAAAGTCTACTACCTTTCCGTAGAACAGGGGCGCTTCGTCGAAGATAACACCGTAGAATATTCTGTCGATCAGATTTCCAATCGCTCCACCGAGAATAAGCGCGAGAGAAGTTCTGAACCCTACATTTTCCTTGCGGGCGCGATAGAGATAATAGAGAATGCCAATGCTCAAAGCGATGGAGAAGACAGAAAAGAAAAGCTTCCCGCCAAGGTCAATACCGAACGCCATGCCGGGATTTTCGATATAGGTCAACCGGAAGAAATCTCCCATGATTGGTGTGCCAACACCATACTGCCTTCCCTGAAAATCAATGCCGAGCCAAGGAATGTTGATTCCCTTCACCCACAATTTCGAGAGTTGGTCAAGAACAACGACGGAGAACGTGAACCAGAGAACGCGCACGCTGTACCTCAGTGTCTCTTCATTCTTGCAAGCACAATGCGGCCACGCTCGCACGGCATATTGGTGTTCTTGTACTCGGCACACGTTTGCGCGGTCGGCACGGCTTCGAGCCGCTCTTTGGGAACCAACAACTGGCACACGCGGCAAATGCCGTAGGTGCCATTCTGGATCCTTTCCAACGCATCATCAAGCTGGTTCACAAACTTACTGCCGCGCGACGCGAAGAGAAATGTCTTCTCGCGCTCCATAGCATCCGTGCCCTGCTCCATGTGCAACGAATACGTCGAGCTTTCACTCACATACTCGCCCGTCGTTACATCCATCATGCTTTCTTTGAGCGTTTCGAGTTCTTCCATCGTCTCTTTCTTCTTTTCGAGAATCAAATCTCGAAAATGCCTCAAGTCACGCTCACCGTATGTTTTCACGGCAGGAAGCTTCATCGTTATTTTCATCGTTGGGCTGACTGTTTTTTTCTTTGCCGCGTGATTTATCGTCTTCTTCTTTGGAGCCGCTTTCGTTTTTTTCAGCAGCTTTGCTCGCCGTGCAGCTCTCTCTTTCATGACCGCGACAGTTGACTTCACGATTGACTTCGAACCCTTTTTCGCCATTGTGAGTGTACTCCTTTGTGAATAAAAACTATGCGCGGCGCTCGATGGTAATCTCGGCCGCTTCCCCGTTGATATCTTGCACCGCAGCGTGTTCGCCTGATTTGAAGTTTGAGCTCAACTCTACCGCAAGCGTTTCAGTTTTGATATACTCCGTCATGTTCTGTAACGCACTTGACAGCCTTTCTGATGAACGATAGTAGATTGCAATCCTATCTGTGACCTGAAAGCCTGCATCCTTGCGCATGTTCTGTACGCGGTTCACGAACTCACGCGCAAAGCCTTCTGCAATCAGCTCATCGGTTAGTTCTGTATCGAGCGCAACCGTCAAACCTCCGTCCGATTCAACAAGCCATCCCTCAATATCTTCTCGGATAACCTCAATGTCTTCTCTACCGATCTTGTAAGAGGAGCCGTTGACGGGCAGTTCATACGAGCCGGTTCGTTCCAACTCACCAATCTCAGCGCCGCTCATTTCTTTGATGCGTTCCGCAACCTGCTTCACCGATTTCCCAAACTTCGGCCCGATGGACTTGAAGTTTGCTTTCGCTTTCTTCTTGACAATTCCTGATTCATCAGTGACGAACTCTATCTTCTTCACGTTGATTTCTTCAAGAATCATATCCTCCATCTGCTCGACAGCGCGCCGCTCTGTTTCATTTGAGATGGGAAGAATGATGCGCTTCAGCGGCTGGCGAACTTTCAAATTCGACTTCATACGCATCGCACGCACAAGCTCGACAATGCGTTGCGCTTCTTCCATTTTCGATTCAAGGTCAGTATCGATTGCCGTTGGCTCAACCTCCGGCACCATTGCAAGATGAACGGACTCGAACTCCTCTTTCTTGGTGATGTTGTTGAGATTGCGGTACACCTCTTCCGAGATAAACGGAGCGAACGGCGCGGAAAGTTTCGCGATCGCAATTAAACATTCATAGAGTGTTTGATAGGCTGCGGTTTTATCCTTCCCCTTTTCACTCTTCTCGACGAGTCGAGTCTTCGACCAGAAGCGGCGACGGTTCCGACGAACATACCAGTTTGAAAGTCGGTCAATAGTGAATTCACTCACAGCCTTCGCAGCTTTTGTTACATCGTACGCCTCCATCAACTCTGTGTATCGCTTTACGAGCGAATTTAGCTCAGAGAGGATCCACCGGTCGATTTCCTGCCGCTCGCCGACCGGAATACGTGGCTCGGCATACATGAACTTGTCAATGTTGGCATACAGCGCGAAGAACGCATACGTGTTGACAAGTGTTCCGAAAAATTTCCGCTGAACTTCACCCAGCCCATCTTCATCAAACATCGTCGGTCGCCACGGCGGACTTGTCGTAACCAGATACCACCGTGTCGTATCAGCGCCATACCTTACTATCGTCTCGAACGGATTAACGGTGTTGCCTTTCGACTTGGACATTTTTTGTCCTTCTTTGTCGAGAATTAGTTCGTTGACGATCAGGTTCTTGTACGCCGGCTTATTGAAGAGAAACGTTCCGATTGCGTGCAGCGAGTAGAACCAGCCGCGTGTTTGATCAATACCTTCGCAAATAAAATCAGCCGGATACTGCTCGCCGGAATCAATAAGCTCTTTGTTCTCAAAAGGATAATGCCACTGCGCAAACGACATCGCGCCCGAATCGAACCACACATCAATGAGTTCGGGCGTGCGTTTCATTGTACCGCCGCATGCGCAGTTGAACGTTACCGCGTCAACGAACGGCTTATGCAAGTCCAGCGGTTCAGGGACGTTGTCGCCCTTCCTGTACTCCTCTACACTGCCAACACATTTTTGTGTTTTGCACTTCTCGCAAACCCAAATCGGAAGCGGCGTGCCCCAAAATCTATCACGCGAGAGTGCCCAGTCTTTGTTCTCTTCTAACCAATTACCAAAGCGCCCTTCACCAACTTCCGGCGGCACCCAGTTGATTTGCTTGTTCAGCTCAATCATCTTCGCCGCATACTTCGTGGTGCTGATGTACCACGACTCGCGGGCGTAGTACAACAACGGCGTACTGCATCGCCAGCAATGCGGATAACTGTGCGTGATGGTTTCTTTTCTGTAAAGAATTTTCCGCTCTTTGAGATTCTGGATGATGAGCGGGTCGGCATCCTTTACAAATTTGCCGGCGAAGTCCGCCACGTCATCTCCGAACTCACCGCTTTTGTTCACCGGATGAATCGTCGGCAGATTGTACTTCTTCGATGTTTGATAATCGTCTTCGCCGTACGCCGGCGCCATGTGCACGATGCCGGAGCCATCTTCCGTCGTCACGAATTCAGCTTCAACAACGTAAAACGCTTTCTTGTCAACAGGATGATAGTTGAAGAGGCGCTCGTACTCATGTCCGGCAAGTTGCTTGCCTTTCATCCGCTCAAGAATTGTGAATTCACCTTCAAGCACACTCAACCGCGCTTCAGCAAGAATCAGCTTGTCGCCTTTGTGTTCAACCTTCACATAATCGATGTTGGGATGAACGGCGAGCGCAACGTTCGAGATGAGCGTCCACGGCGTCGTCGTCCAAACGAGAAACGCTGTGTCGGGTTGCGACTTCAATCGCATCTTCACATACACGCTCGGGTCCTTCACGTCGTCGTAGCCGAGCGAGACTTCATGCGACGATAGCGGCGTTTCGCAACGCGGGCAGTACGGTTGAATCTTGTAGCCCTGGTAAATCATCCCTTCGTCGAAGAACCGCTTCAGCGCCCACCAGATGGATTCGATGTAGTTGTTCTCGAACGTGATGTACGGCTTTGTGAGGTCAACCCAATAGCCCATCTGCTCCGTCATCTGTTCCCAGTCCGTTTTGTACTTCCACACGGACTCGCGACATTTTTGGTTGAACTCCGCTACACCATACTTCACAATCTCATCTTTGTGCTTGAAGCCGAGCTGCTTCTCCACTTCGATTTCGACAGGAAGTCCGTGCGTATCCCATCCCGCTTTGCGATGCACTTGATAGCCGCGCATCGTTTTGTAGCGGCAGACCAAGTCCTTCAGCGTCCGGCTCATCACGTGATGAATGCCGGGACGACCGTTCGCCGTCGGCGGGCCTTCATAAAACGTGAAGCCGGGCTTGCCTGCGCGAGTCGAAATGCTTTTCTCAAAAATCCTGTTCTCTTTCCAGAACTTGAGGATTTCTTTTTCGACTGCGGGGTATGAGATTCTTTCTGTGAGTTCTTTGAACATCTCTTAGAACTTTTCTGCGTCCTTTATTTTTAGAATGTCTTCTTTCACGTACAATAAATCCGATGTGGCAAAGCTCCAAATCAACCCAAGTGTCACTCCGAAATAATGGTGAATAACAATGTCTCGAAGTCCTGCCATCTTCTGCCACGGGACATCAGGGTACTTGTCACGAAACTCCTTTGGAATGTTTTTCGTCGCCTCTCCGATTATCTCCATTCGTCGTAAGATGGCATCTTGTTTTTCTGAATCCGAATAGAATTCGTCTTCACCTATTGATGCGGTGTATTGTTCGATTTTTTCAATCGACTCTAGAATGTCATCAATGAAGAGTCCTAAATCGCGTTTCATAAGATAGGAACTTCTTCGCTGAGAATTCTTTCTCGAATTCGAGGCTTGATGCCGGCATATTCGACCAAGTCCACTCTTCTGCCGAGTACGTCTTCCAGCTCCAACTTAATACCCACGAAGTCGAGCAGAGAAAGATTCGGCGGCAATTCCACGAGCACGTCAATATCGCTCTGCTCAGTAGCTTCACCGCGGACAACAGAACCAAACACACCTGCTCGCTTCACATCATGTTTCTTGAGGACAGGCAGAATCTTTTCTGCAATGTCTTTGACTTTAGACGACATTCCATTCAACTTTCGACGTGGGCGTAATTGGAAATCAGCTCAGCAACGATTCTCTCCAACACATTACATAGCCTTAAATTGTAGTCTCTCAATCGGATTACCAATTGAACAACCAGCTCTTCTTTTTTTTCCTCTGCTCCCGCTAACTTGAATATGTGTTGGGAAACAATCTCGTTAGCGAGAACATAGGAGGAGTCTACAATTAAGGTAGAAGTTCCTTCGGCAAAAACTGGGGGATATTGCTTAATTGCATTTTGTAAATGCTGGCTAACAATTCTCTCGTCAAAATGAAAAGCAATTTCATTGCGAATCTTTTCAAGCACATTCTTGTAAAAGTCTCCTGATACGACTTCCGCCCTAAGCCATGCAACATCCGCATGCAATTCACTAGGGATGTGAGATGCAAGCGTTTGGAGAATTCTATTAGCTTTGTCCATCCCCTCATATACAAACGATGATGCTGCAACAAGCCCGAACAACATATCACTTTGAGTTGCTGGGCTTGGAGGACGCTCTGCAGTAAAGACCACGAACCGCTGCGCCGAACGAATTGTGTTGAGAATATATGACAGAAAAATAATTTCCTTAATGAATGGAATTCGAGCCATCTCGTCGAAGTTCGAAGCATCAAGCGTGACCCTCAGTGTCCCCATCTCACTTCAGCTCAAACACCACATTCACTTCAGCGCGGATGGAAAGCTCGCCTTGCATCACAGGCGCTTCAGGGGCTGAAACCGCATCTGCTCTTCCACCGCGAAGGTAAAGACCTACTGGTGGAGGGGAACTGTAATTCTCCGAAATGCTTATCACTTTCCCAAGTATTGCGCCAAGCTCTTTTGCAAGAACTTCCGCGCGTGCTCGCGCATCAGACGCGGCTTTCACTAATGCTTGACGCTCAAGCTCGCGTTGTTTTGATGCTTCGTATTGCAATCCGCCAAAGCCTGTAGCGCCTGATACGACTGCTTTGTCCATAAAGTCACCGACCTTCTCCATAAACTTCCCTTTGAACAGAACGGTGAAGTCGTTCGAGGAATTGTAACCGATAATCGGCGGCGGCTGGATTTGTTTTGAGTAATCGTACGTTGGTGAGACGTTCACTCGTGATGTTTGAATGTTTTTCTCTTCAACTCCCATACTCTTAAGCAGACTCAGAATCTCTTGGGTCTTGCCGCTTGCCGAGCGCATCGCGGCTGAAGCTGTTTGTCCTTGTGTATTGACTTGAACATTCAAACGGACTTGGTCCGGCAAAACTGCAATCATCCCTTCGCCGCGAACGGTAATCGTTCTCATCTTTTCTTTTGAATCGGATTGCTGTGCAAGCGTCGATGACATAATCGCAACTATCGCTATGATTGTGAACGCGAATCGTTTCATAGTTTTTTCCCAAAATGTTGAGCGGAGCGAAACATCTCACTGCTTTTCGATTCAAGGGCTGTTTTTTACTTGACCAGCTTTGAGACCCTTCGTCCGCCTTCGGCGGACTCAGGGTTTAAGTGAGACTCTCACTTCTTGAAATGTGAAATCAACCAAAGAATCACGCTAACCAAAACGCTGAAAAGAATGCTTGTCGTCAGAGGAAAATAGAACTTGAAATTCTCTCGCTCAATTTTGATGTCCCCGGGGAGTTTGCCGAGAAACGGGATTTTGTCGAAGAACATTAAGCCGATTCCCAACACAACTATCACTCCGCCAGCGAGCATGAGAAATTTTCCGATGTTGTGAAATTCCATCGTCACCCCAAATGTTGAGCGGAGCGAAACATCTCACCGTTTTTGCAACTAACTAACGTCGTTTAATTCAACTCGCGTTGAGGCCCTTCGCCAAAAGAAGGCTCAGGGTTTAGATGCCTTCAACCACACCCTTCATAATCGTCGTCAACTTCGGCTCCGTCTCATTCGCCACTGCAATAATCTCCGCCACGTTTGCCGGCTGAAGCGAGTCGGGGAAACATTCATCGGTAATAATTGAGAAGCCAAGCACCTGCATTCCCATGTGGTTCGCAACGATGTTTTCAGGAACAGTGGACATGCCGACCGCATCTGCCCCAATGAATCTTAAGAAGCGATACTCTGCCCGCGTTTCCAGATTGGGTCCGGCAACCGCAACAAACACACCCCGCTCAACCCGGATTTTGTTTTCGAGAGCAACCTTTTCCGCAAGCGCAATCAGCTTTCTGCTGTACGGCTCGGACATGTCGGGGAAACGCGGACCGAGCGCATCATCATTCGGTCCGATGAGCGGATTATCGCCCTGCAGGTTGATGTGGTCGGTGATAATCATAACGCTTCCTCTGCGGAACTGCGGGTTCATTCCTCCTGCCGCATTTGAAATCAAGAGCGTGCTCACGCCAAGAAACTTCATGACGCGCACGGGGAACGTTACTTGCTGCATCGTGTAGCCTTCGTAGAAGTGGAAGCGTCCTTGCATTGCAACGACATGTTTACCGCCGAGCGTTCCGAAAATCAACCTGCCATGATGCGACTCGACCGTCGAGACCGGAAAGTGTGGAATGTTCTCGTAGGCGATGACGACTTCTTGCTTGATTTCTTTTGCAAGTCCGCCGAGTCCCGTGCCGAGGATGATGCCAATCGGCGGCTGCATTGTTGTTTTTGTACGGAGGAAGCGTACCGCTTCTTCAATGCGGCTGCGGAGTTCCGACATCTTCAATTGCCTTTAGGATGTTATCCAATTCAATCTCGCCTTTACCGGTGCCGTGCGACGCGTCGTTCGAGAGAATCGGGTCGCCCCCCATTTCCAACGCTTTGATCAAATCAAGCTCCGAGCTTAACAACACGCGCAAGCGTCCAATGAGCGAATCTTTTCTTGCTCGAAGTTGTGCAATCTCGTTATTCAACTTTCCGATTTCCGTATTCGCGTTGCCGACAATTTCCGCCGCTTTCATCTGCGCTTCTTTTATGATTGACTCGGCATCGCGGCGTGCGGCTTCGTACGTCTTGCCCGTCGCTTCTTGCGCTTGCATGAGGGTCTGTTGCAGGGTCCTCTCCATCTGCTTGTAGTCCTTCAACTGCGTTTCCAGCTCGATTACCTTGCTGCGACATTCGTTCTGCTCTTTGAGCAAGTTCTCAAACTCATTCGCCATCATCTCCATGAAAGTCTCGACCTCAACGGGATCATACCCGCGCATGACTTTCTTGAATTCCTGTTTGCGAATGTCGAGCGGTGTAAGTTTCATGCCTTCCTCCTGTGTTGGTTGGTCATGCTTTTGTTGTTCGTTTTCCGAAGATCGCTGTTCCGATGCGAACAATTGTCGCACCTTCATCTATTGCAACTTCAAAATCACCCGTCATGCCCATTGACAGATGTTTCATTTTGACGTTGGGTTGATTCAGTCGAGCGATTTCTTCTTTCAAAAGTCTCAGCGTTCGGAACATCGGTCGCGAGCCTTCAGGGTCGGGCAGGAACGGACCGATGGTCATCAATCCTGCAATGCGAATGTTCTGAAACTCTGCCAAACTCTCTACAAATTCAACGGTCTCTTCGGGCTTAACGCCGAACTTGGATTGCTCGCCCGTCGTGTTTACCTCGACCAAGACATCTATGAGCCGCTTTGCCTGCGATGCCCGTTTGTCAATCTCACGGGCAAGTCCAACGTTATCAACGGCATGAATGAGATGAATCCACCCGGCAATGTACTTTACTTTATTGGACTGAAGATGTCCAATGAAGTGCCAGCGAATGTCCCTCTTGTGTAATAGAGCCTCACGTTTTTCCAGAAGCTCCTGAACATAGTTCTCGCCAACATCCTTCAATCCAGCATCAACGGCTTCGGCAATTGCTTCTACAGGAAACGTTTTGGAAACCGCCAGAAGCGTTACTTCCGTCGGATTTCTTCGCGCTTTGGCGCAAGCGGCATCAATCCTTTGCCGGATGCTTTCTATGTTGTCTCGGATCATTCAGAATTAACCGTCAAATATAATCCAATTCGTTCTGAGAATCAATGAAACTTAGGACTTATGGGACTTAATAAAATGTTTTCTTGACTTCGTTTCCCCTTTTGGTTTATTTGCGATCAAAGATTGTAGCCTTCCAAACCGATAGTTGTAGAGGTGACATGGCCATGAAGCTTTCAGGCTTCGCCGCTTTGATGTTACGGTTGATTGGAATCGTAATGATTGCACTAGGGATTCGCACCTTTATCCCTTTGTATCAAACGATCCGGTACCTCATCCAAAGTGATAGCACCTCGGTATTAAGTGCAGCCTTCGCTCAATTAGGTCAAGGCGTGATGATGGTTGGAGTTCTGGAAATTGTAGCTGGATGTGTTGTGATTCTCGCAAGCAAATCTTTGGGTAAGCTTTTGTGCAAAGGATTAGAAGAAGTCTCCTAATCAACCAGTAAGGAGAACAGCATGAGCATCTTCGATAACACAAATTATGACGACGACAGCGAGCCTTTAGACGACAAGGACGATGAGCTAAAGAAGCTGAAGGACAAGCTGAAAGACGGTTCCTCGAAGATCTCGAGCATCGAGGCATTGGAAGAAATCGTCAATTATTACTGGGAGAACGAGAAGTACGAAGACGCCCTCCATTTCATCAACCAGCTCCTTACCTACATCCCGTACAGTGCCGAGACATGGCAACGCAAGGGGCTCATCTTGACTAATCTTTATCGTTATGAAGAAGCGATTGAGTGCTACGACCAAGCGCTGTCGCTGAACCCCGTTGACCCCGAAATCCTGATAAACAAGGGGATAACGCTGGACGACTTGAGCCAACCAGAGGAAGCGTTAGCATGTTTTGAGAAAGCGTTAGACGTAGAGCCTTCAAATGAGGATGCGCTCTTCAATAAAGCAATTACCTTAGAAAAGACCGGTCGCTATCAGGAAGCGGTACAGATTTTCAAGTTCATCATAGACGGAAAACCAGAGCACAGGGATGCGTGGTACGAGTTAGGCTTCTGCTATGATTACCTGGATATGCCAACTGAATCGCTCCGTTGCTACAATGAACACCTGAGCCTTGACCCATACAACTACAACGCATGGTATAACCGCGGCATTGTCCTGAACCGGATGTACAACTACCACCGCGCGATTGAAAGTTACGATACAGCGCTCGCTGTTCATGAAAACTTCCCTGCGGCGTGGTACAATAAAGGTAACGCTTACGCCAACATGGGTCGGTTGGAGGATGCAATTGAGTGTTACCGTGAGACGCTCAAGTTTGATGAGAAAGACGTTCCCGCGTGGCACAATTTGGGAAACGCGTATGAGGAGCTGGGCAATTACGAATCGGCGCTTCGGGCATTCTCGCAGGCAGTTAAATACGATGCGAAACATTATGAATCGTATTTCGGTCGCGGCAGTTGCTACGATTCGCTGGGTCACTTCCGCCGTGCGTTGAACGATTACAACAAAGCGCTTTCGCTCTGCGCCGATTACGCGGACTTGTGGTACGCAAAAGCCGATCTGTTGTACAACATGGGTCGTGTGCAAGAGTCGGTTCTCGCCTACAAAATGGTGACGAAATTGGAGCCAACGAACTACGAAGCATGGCTCGATTACGGCGAGACCCTCCTCGAACTCGGCTACGCCGAACAATCGCTGAAGGCGTTTGACAAGGCCGTGGAATCGAATCCTGTTTCCGCAGAGCCGTTCTATTGCAGAGCCAAAGCTCTCATCGCAATGCACAGAACCTACGAAGCGGTTGAATCGCTCAAAAGCTCCTTCAAGCTCAATCCGGAAATGCAGCAGATGTTTGAAGAAGAGTTCCCGGATGCAAAGTCGTTGAAAGAGTTTAGGCAGTTGTTGGCAAATTGATTTGTGGTGATGGCTATGAACGTAGCGACGAGACTTTTCAATGCAGATGAGTATTACAAGATGGCAGAGGCTGGCATCTTGAAGTCCGGCGAACGCCTTGAGTTGATTGGAGGAAAGATTACTCTCCAGCGTGCAGAGGGCGCAACGCAACGGAAGTTCACGGTTGATGAATATTACAAGATGGCGGAAGTTGGTTTGCTCAACGAAGACGACAGAGTCGAACTCATTGATGGAGAGATTATTCAGATGAGTCCAATAGGAACACGACACTTCAAATGTGTGAACAGGCTCAACAAGCTTCTGAGCAAGCTTATTCCAGATAATCTTGTTGTGAGCGTTCAAAATCCTGTTCGGATTGATGAAGGAAACGAGCCTCAGCCGGACGTTGCAATTGTTCCAGACGACTCCGATGCAAAGCATATTTTTCCCAAAGATGTTCTTCTGCTGATTGAAGTTGCAGACAGTACCTACTATGAAGACCGCAATATCAAAATTCCAATGTACGCGCGTGCTGGTATTCCCGAAGTTTGGCTGGCGAATTTACCAAAAAACACAATTGAAGCTTTCAGCAACCCGGTCAACGGTAGCTACACAGAAATCCGTCTGGTGAACGTTAGCGACAAACTTCAGTCCCGACGCCTTCCCTCGATAGTTATTGAAGTTGGCAAAGTGCTGAACATCTAAAAGCGCATTGGGCACTGAATAAGCTCAACACTGAAATGTGGCGGGTGTTTCAAAAGTAAGTGGTGATGGCTATGGAAGTTGCATCAAGACTCTTAGACGTAGGCGAATTCACTAAGATGGCACAAGTGGGTATTTTGAAACCTAATGAACATCTTGAGTTGATTGATGGAAGGATTATTCTCGTGCACACCAATGGTGAACAGAGACAATTCACGGTTGATGAGTACTATAAGCTGGCGGAGGTCGGTCTCCTCAACGAGGATGACCGCGTTGAACTCATTGATGGAGAGATAGTTGAGATGAGTCCGATTGGAAGTAGACATGCGGCAAGTGTAACAAAACTCTCGTACATCCTACGAGATTGTCTAGGAAATTCTGCAACTATCAGTACTCAAAATCCCGTCCGGTTGCACGACAATTCGGAACCCGTTCCCGACATCGCCATCTTGAAGCCGCGAGATGATTTCTACGCTGAACATCATCCAGCCCCACCAGATGTCTTACTGTTGATTGAAGTCGCAGACTCTTCCGTTCATCAGGACAGGGAACGAAAAATTCCAGTGTACGCCCGCGCCAGAATTCCCGAAGTATGGCTGTATGACCTCAACAAGAAAGCCATAACACAATACTCAACTCCACAGGAAGGAAGATACAGAAGGGTCCGCACCTATGGTGAAGGGGAGACGATTCAGTCTGTTTCTCTTCCGTCTCTCGTGCTTGATGTTTCTTCAGTAGTGAAGTGATTATTCCGACGCAGCGTATTCAAAGAATTCAACAGATGTTATCAAGGTAAGTGGTGATGGCTATGGAAGTCGCGACACGGCGCTTTAACGTAGATGAATATCATAAGATGGCGGAAATCGGCGTCTTGAAACCGTACGAACGCGTCGAGCTGCTTGATGGAAAGATTTATTTCATGGAAACCAACGGCGAGCAGAAACGATTCACTTTTCCAATGAATGATGCATATTTGAATGTTGAGTCGGTCTCGAAAACAGAAAAGATTCCGTCAAAGCAGTTTCCGTCTCTTTCACTGATGGTTATTATCCCGTCCGGATTTATGAGACGGGATTTTTGTTTTGGGAATTATTATGCTTTCTAAAGCTGTAAACGCTAAGCATCTCAAGTTACAATCCATCCTAACTGAAATGGAAAGCGTTGCCATCGGATACTCCGGCGGCGTTGATAGCACATTGCTTCTGAAAGTTGCCGCAGATGTTTTGGGTGATAAGGCTGTTGCGATGATTGGTCGTTCGGAAACCTATCCAACGCGTGAGTTTGAAGAAGCGGTGAAGATTGCCGAGAGCATCGGTGCACGCTACCACATTGTACAGACGGAAGAGACGGATATTCTCAAGTTCAAAGAGAACCCCGCCAATCGCTGCTACTTCTGCAAAACAGAATTGTTCGGGAAGCTTGATCACATCGCAGAACGAGAAGGCTTGAAATGGATTGCCGATGGAACAATTACAGATGATGTTGGCGATTTCCGTCCGGGCATGAAAGCGAAATCGGAAAACAATGTTCGCTCGCCGTTGCTTGAAGCTGAACTGAGCAAAGTTGAAGTCCGCGAGATTTCAAAACATCTCGGCTTGCCGACGTGGGATAAGCCGGCATTTGCTTGTTTGTCGTCCCGCTTTCCCTACGGCATGAGCATTACGAAGGAGAATCTCACAAAAGTTGATAACGCTGAAACGCTTCTTCGCGACCTCGGCTTCCGCTTCTTCCGTGTCCGCTTTCATGACGAGCGAACGGCTCGCGTTGAAGTGGGGAAAGAGGAAATCGCTCGACTGGTTGATGATGATTTGCGTGAACGCATCGTCGCGCACTTGAAGCAGCTTGGCTTTACCTACATTACGCTCGATCTGCAAGGCTACCGCACCGGCTCGATGAACGAGGTGTTACCCGTCGAAGTGAAATTGCAGTTCACATCGTAATTCACTACTCCATCACTCCAATACTCCAACATCTATGGCTCCACCACGCCCTAAGCTTGTTGTTCTCGGCACCGGCTTTGGCGCGTTCAACCTCGTCAAGCATCTCAAAGATGACTACGACATTACCGTCGTCAGTCCGCGCAACCATTTCCTTTTCACGCCGCTTCTTCCAAGCACAACCGTCGGCACGATTGAATTCCGCAGCATCATTGAGCCAATTCGTCACGCACGAAAGGACATTCGCTTCTATCACGCCGAAGCACAAGACATCAACACATCATCGCGAAAGCTGAAATGTGTTGGCGTTACGGACAGACACGAATTCGAAGTTGACTATGATGTCCTTGTAATCGCAGTTGGAGCGGTGAGCAATACGTTCAACGTTCCGGGTGTTGCAGAACATGCAATGTTCCTCAAAGAACTTCACGATGCGCGGGAACTGCGTCAACGCATCATCCAGAGTTTCGAGCAGGCAAATCTTCCCGGCATCAGCATGGAAGAACGAAAGCGGATGCTGCACTTCATCATCTGCGGCGGCGGACCGACGGGCGTTGAGTTTGCAGCAGAGTTGAATGACTTCCTGCTTGAAGATTTGCAGAAAGCGTATCCACATCTTGTAGCGGAAGCGAAAATCACGCTCGTTGAAGCAACAAAAGAGATTCTCAGCACGTTCGACGAAAAGCTTCGTCGTTATGCGACAGAGTTGTTTGCACGCCAGCGAATTTCCGTCCTCACTGAATCTCCCGTTACAAAGGTTGATGAGAAGACTGTGTATCTCAAAGATGCCTCAGCGCTTCACTACGGCTTGCTTCTTTGGAGCACGGGCAACGGACCGACGCGGTTTGTTGCATCAATCCAACTTCCCAAAGATGATCGCTCACGCATTTTGACCGACGATTATTTTCGCGTGAAAGGGTTCGAACATATTTACGCGCTCGGGGATTGCAGTATCATCGAAGCCAACGCTCTTCCGGCAACATCGCAAGTGGCACAGCAACAGGGAAAATATCTCGCCAAGGCACTCACACAACGCGCACGCAACGAAAGTGTTCAGCCATTCACGTACAAACATTTCGGCATGCTCGCATACGTTGGCGGGAACAAAGCGCTTGCCGACCTTGAAGATGTGAAAGGTCGCGGGTGGGCGACGTGGTTGTTCTGGCGTTCAGCATATCTCACCAAAATCGTCAGCTTAAGAAACAAGTTCTCTATTGCTATTGATTGGACGAAGGCACTGTTGTTCGGACGCGATATCAGTCAATTTTGAGCGTGGATTATTTTGGATTAGGGATTGAAAGAGCTTACTGTAACTTACAAGAAGACACAAACAAGAACCGATGAAACTCTCTACTGTCCTGCCCTGTTTTTCACACTCATGAAGGGAAAAGAAAATGTCCTCATGGAAATTTCCACCGGCGTTCTGGACTGCAAATATCGTTGAGTTGTTCGAGCGTGCTTCGTTCTACGCAGTCTTCATAACATTCACACTGTATCTTTCGAACGTCGTAGGGTTCGATGACATTGATGCCGCGTGGCTTGGTGGCTTCTACGCGGCAGGCGTGTACTTCATGCCGCCATTCACGGGAGCGTTTGCAGACAAGATGGGATTCCGGAGGGCGATGCTTCTTGCTTTTACATTGCTCACGATTGGCTTTTTTTCCTTAGGTGCGCTCCCATTTAAGGCTACGGTTGTGCCGGCAGTTGTTCTGCTTATTCTCGGCGGATCGTTTATCAAGGGACTCATTACCGGGACTGTTGCAAAAACTTCAACAACCGAACAGCGCGCCCGAGCGTTCTCAATCTTCTACGGAATGGTGAATGTCGGGTCATTCTCCGGAAAGTCTATCGCGTACCCGCTACGGCTGAATCTTGGACTCGAGTCTATCAACTACTTCTCCGCCGCACTCTCGGTTCTTGCCCTCATTGTCGTGTTTTTCTTCTACAAGAATGTAAGTGCTGAAGGAGAAGGTAAGAGCGTTAAAGAAGTGTGGCGGGGATTTGTTCGGGTTGTTACCAACCCGCGGCTTGTTACGCTGATATTGATTGTTTCCGGATTCTGGATGATCCAACACCAGATGTATGCAACTATGCCGAAGTATGTGCTGCGTACAGTCGGTCAGCAAGCATCTCCAGAATGGATTGCAAACGTCAACCCGGCAATCGTGGTCACATTTGTTGTGATTGTCACTCAACTGATGAAGAAGGCACAGGCGATTACATCCATGACCATCGGAATGCTGATCATGCCTCTCTCCGCGTTGTGCATGGCGTCGAGTCCGACATTGGAGGCGCTGTTGGGCGTCCCTGTATCACTCCCCTTCGGTCTCTCCGCTCATCCGGTCACCATCATGTTGATTGCAGGAATAGTGCTGCAGGGACTTGCGGAGTGTTTCATCTCGCCACGCTATTTAGAATTCTTTTCCAGGCAAGCGCCAAAAGGTGAAGAGGGTCTTTATCTGGGTTTCGGACATCTCCATTCGTTCATCGCAAACCTGCTCGGCTTCGGACTTTCAGGTTACCTCCTTACAAAGTATTGCCCCGACCCAAAAACATTGCTGCCGGAACAAATGGCAACTGCATACATAAACGCGAACTACATCTGGTATTATTTTGTTGGGATCGGGCTTGTGTCGGCTATTGCGTTGTATGTTTATGCGAAGGTGACAAAGCGGATTGATGAGAAGAAGGCGATAACTGCTTGATTACGGATTGGGGATTACAGATTGTAGATTGAAATGGTGATAGAAAAGGCGTAGATTGCTTGCGCCGTAACCACTACGTTTTCCCCGCCACTTGGAGTTCCAATAGATGTCGAAGCGAAAAAAGGGAGAGAGCGAAATCTCTCTTATTGACTCACCGGAATCAACTGACATAGAAATTCCCCAGCAGACCGAGTTCTACAAGCTTCCAACTCGCTTCGGCGCCGTTCCTGTTGATGAAGCGCCACTCGGCTGGGAGGTGGAGACACGCAGGCGCGAAACCAAAGTCACCAAGTTCGAGCACGCATACCCGCGCATCTACCTGCCGTTTCAGCAAGTGCAGCGTGTGGAGTTCGGCTACGGCGAGAAGTTCGAACCCAATGAGCTTTTCCCGAAAGGCGCCAACAGACTTTTCTTTGGTGACTGCCTTCATGTGATGAGGCAACTCCCAAGCAAGTGCATTGACACGATCTACGGAGACCCGCCCTTCTTCTCCGGACGCAACTACAACGTGATCTTCGGGGACAAGAACGAGGTACGCTCCTTCACCGATATTTGGGAAGGGGGCATGCCCGGCTATCTCATCTGGCTCAACGCCCGACTGTACGAGATGAAGCGGCTCCTCAAAGATACCGGCTCGATCTTCGTTCACCTCGATTGGCATGCCAGCCATTACGCGAAGGTGGAGATGGATAAGATATTTGGGGCGGATCGTTTCCGAACAGAAATTGTGTGGGAGAAGATTCGAGTGAAGAAAGCCCAAAGTAAGGACTGGCCGAAAGTACACGATTCGATATTGTGCTATTCAAAGAACGAATCGTATCTTTACAACCCCCAGTCCGCGCCGATTAGTGAGAAGTACAAGGAATCACACTTCACACAAGTCGAAGACGAAACTGGCAAACGCTACCAACTTGTTTCTTTGCTTCAGGGTGGCCAGGGTCCTGCTCGGAGATTTGGTGATAGAATGTTGGAGCCACCACCGGGGCGCCATTGGATATGGAGTCAGGAGCGAATCGACGAAGCGATGGCAAAGGGTATCATTGTCTTCCCAACGCCTGATCGCCCGCGACACAAGCGCTATCTTGAGCAATCAGAAGAAACCGGCGTTCCCGTAGGAGACCTTTGGTATGATATAGCGCCAGCTAACTCGCAGGCCAAAGAGAGAATCGGCTACCCTACACAAAAGCCAGAGGGTTTACTTGACAGGATAATAAGAGCAACCACAGACGAAGGCGACGTCGTAGCCGACTTCTTCTGCGGCGGCGGCACAACTCCTGCAGTTGCACAGCGTCTCAATCGCCGCTGGGTCGCCTGCGACCAGTCGCGCATCGCCGTTGCGGTCCCGGC
>Ga0082335_1004293_pt1 | contig 21724 bp, 14 predicted proteins | sample Subgrocontami58m_FD_72375 | JGI IMG/M metagenome (GOLD analysis project Ga0082335, IMG submission 72375) | Subsurface groundwater microbial communities from S. Glens Falls, New York, USA - GMW37 contaminated, 5.8 m (SPADES assembly) (version 2) ...
ATAGTTTCTGGGTTCATTCCTAGCAAATGAGCTTGAGAAGCAATCTTATCATCTTTCAATCCTAAATCAGATAATCTTTTGTAATTTCTCTCAATAGTTTCTGGGTTCATTCCTAGCAAATGAGCTTGAGAAGCAATCTTATCATCTTTCAATCCTAAATCAGATAATCTTTTGTAATTTCTCTCAATAGTTTCTGGGTTCATTCCTAGCAAATCAGCTCTTGAAGCAATCTTATCATCTTTCAATCCTAAATCAGATAATCTTTTGTAATTTCTCTCAATAGTTTCTGGGTTCATTCCTAGCAAATGAGCTTGAGAAGCAATCTTATCATCTGATAAACCTATTCTTTTTAGTAGATTATATACTTCCCTTATTCTTTCTTCATTTGTATTACTATCTTCAACCCAATTCCTAGAAAAACTGCTTATTTGATGTCCTCCCAACAATTTTCCCAAGACAATTGATTTATTCATGTAAATTATCTAGAATTTAGGTTTAAAAACCTTTATTGCTTATCCTTTATAATTTAACTTCGGCCTTCACGGCAGTTGGAGCTTCTCCCCCGTGCCATGTGAAACGAGGGCGGATACGAATGGGATAAATTCTTTCTGAATTATCATCAAGGATTATCGCAGAACCTTTGAGGTTTGGAAGGTCGTCAATTTGCTGTTTGATTGTTTTTGCAAGATAGGTTTGCATAATCTCATTTAATGCTTCTATATCTGGCTTTGCTGTAAGACGATGGGCGATGACTAAATCTGATTGAGTCATTACATCTTTGTGAATTTGCCCTGGTTGTTGAGTCGCCATGACTAGAGAAATTCCGGGCTGGCGGCCTTCTCTTAAAATTTGAACTAAGACATCTGTAGCTGGAGTTTTTCCTTCTCTTGGCAGGAACTCATGAGCTTCATCTAAAAACAGCCAAATTAAAGGCTCTTTTCTTTCTTGTTTATAGGACAGATAATCTTGACCGTGCTGCAACGCTTCTAATTCTTCTTTTTTTCTTGCATCCATTCTTGTCTCAAATAACTTTCTTGAGATTAGCGAAATAACTAAGGCTCGGACATTAAATGCGCTTATCGAACTGTAGACGGAAATGTCTAAGACCGTTGTTGTTCCTGCACTAACAAGATCTGAAATTTTCGTGCCCTCTTCTGTTTTTGAGAATATTCCCCAGTTATCTGCTGCGGAAAATAACGCGGAAACTATTTCCTTTGTATCTTTGTTTGATTGAGAGTCTTTTTTTATTTTATCTTCTACATCTGCTATTGTAAAAGAGCCTTCGTCTTTTAAGTTTGAAACAATTCTTGTTACTAAAACTCCTTCAAGAGAAGTCATGCTGAGATTAAATATGGTTATCCAGTCTTCTGCTTCTAATTCTGATGCTTTTAGGGCAAAAGTATAGTCAAATGGGACTAGTTTTTCTTTATATTCTTCTACCTTTCCAAAAGGGATAAAGACTTTGACGGGAAGATTTTTTGATTCTAATTCCCATTCCTTTAACAATTCTTTTTCTTTTTCATTCTTGAATTTCATTGTCCAGAAAATTCCCATTGTATCGAATATTAAAGATGCGATGTTTTTGGCGGCTTCTTCGGAAAGGTCTGCAAGTTCTTCTGCTATTGTTCCCAAACTGTAACTTTTCCCACTTCCACGTTTTCCAGCGACAAGAACTACGTGAGATCGAGCAACATCCATCCATATTTTATTTGATAAGGAAGTATAGTTTCCCATTTTAACATAACCCTTTCCCAAATAGATGACTCCTTTAGAACCAAATTTTTCTTTATCTGATTGATCTCTACCAATTATAATATCATAGGGCATGTTGGGAATAAGATAAGGAGTTTATTAAATGTTATTATGGATATTTCTGTTGATTAGGTCGCTTCTTTCAGAAATGTCCATTGGAGATTCTGGACTAAATGTGCCCCAATTACCAGAATTCTCCATATGTTTATTAAATTCTTGGTGAAGGAAGCCTTCTTGTTGGGGGCATGACTTTATCTGCAAGACCTTCTTTTATTGCCATTTCAGCAGTCATATAAAAATCACCTTGGCACTTGCCTGCCCAATATTCTCTTGTCCTTCCACTTCTTTCTGCAAATATATTATACATTTTATCGCATTTTTTCAATAATAAATCCAAATAACTTCTTGTATCTCTTAATGTTCCTACTGACCCGTCTAATTCACCATCGTGCACCATAAGTTGTGCATTGGGGTCTAAAATTCTTTTGTCTCCAGCTTGTAAAATGACCGTCCCCATACTAAATGCAGATCCTTTAACTATTATATCTACTTTGGCTGGCGAACCGCGAATTGCATCATAAATTTTCCAACCATTTCCATCATCTCCTCCGCTGACATTCATTACTACCGTTAGTTTTCTTTTTCGGTCTTGACTTAGTAATAAATGCAAGTTTCTTTCAAATAAATCTGCAATGGCTGCGTCAATTATGTTTTCTTCCCCTGAAACATTAGGTTTAGGAGAATTTAGGTAAATCACTCTTTGTCTAATGTCCAATCCCCTAATATAAAGAAACTCTATGTCCGAGCTAGATAAACCTTTAACTTGTTTTGTTGTCTTTGCCATTGAGATAATCAAATAAACCCCCTGTTTAAAAATCTATGTCTTGTTTAACAGTAGATGGGCATTTGCCCATAAAATTAGCTCATCTACTGAAATGAATATTGCCTGTGTTTTTCTAATCTTTTATCCTACTGCTCTAATTATAATGTTTAGTTTATTAATGATAGAAGTTAGAAAATCAATCTGAACAAATGAGGATTGATTTTCATGAAAACTCTTATTTTTACATAACAAAAATAACAAATGTTCATCTACTGTGTTTAAACTATATCGAACTTGCATAAAGTTTTTAAAGGATAGTTTATTAGAAAGCCAATGAAAGATATGAAAGAGCATCCTGTTCATGAGCATAAACATGAGGTAAAGAAGGAAGAAGTTGTTGAGATTCCTGTTGGCAAGTTTATTAATAAATTAAGGAATAATCTTTGGATTGTTTCTACTTTTGTTTTGGCAATTGTTCTTGTAGTAGTTTTAATAATGAACAATGGCGGTTCTGGAGGGAGCGCAGTAAGTGCGGATATTGCTGCAAAAAGTGTTTTATCTTTTATAAATAATAATCCGAATTTACAAAGCCAAGTAACTCTAGCTAAGAGTGAGAAAGATGGGCAGCTTTACAAGATTACTTTAAATTATCAAGGACAAGAAGTTCCCCTTTATGCCACATTAGATGGTAAATTCTTAGTAAACAGTATAGTTCCTTTATCTGATGATGCAAATGATACGGGGGCGGATCAGAATCCTCAACCTGCTCCTACGCCAAAAGATATTTCTAAATCTGATAAACCTAAAGTTGAATTATTTATAATGAGCTATTGCCCTTATGGAACTCAGATGGAAAAAGCGATTCTTCCAGTTGTTGCTGCTTTGAAAAATAAGATTGATTTCAAACTTGAATTTACTCATTTCACACTTCATGGAGAAAAAGAAGATACTGAAAACTTCAGGCAGATGTGTATAAGAGAAGAACAGGGGGCTAAATTCCTTCCTTACTTGCAATGCATATTGAATTCAACAAATCCTTCTGTGCCCGCTGATGTAAGCCTATGCATGAAGAATCTTAAGATAGATGCAACAAAAGTGGATAGTTGCATAAAAGGGAAGGCAAAAGATTATTATGCTGCTGATTCCGCTTTGAGTCAGAAATATCAAGTTCAGGGCAGTCCAACTCTGGTTATAAACGGGGCACAAGTAGATAGTCCTAGAAGTCCTGATGGAATATTGAAGACCATATGTTCTGCATTTAATAATGCTCCAAGTGAATGTAATGTTCAATTGTCAACTCAGAGTGCTTCTCCAGGATTTGGATACAGTGCGAGTAATTCTGCAGATAGTGCTGCCGTGAAATGCCAGGTTTGATTTTTATTACCTCAAAATAGTAATATTTATAAACCCCGAATCCGACCCTTCTTATAGTCATAAACCAATCATAATAAATAAATAGAAAAGTATAAATACAAATATAACCTAAAAACAACATGGGAAAAACACTAGAGTCAATAGCAAAATCCGTTAAGAACACCGCAAGAGGAATTGGTAAATATTTAGCAGTTAGTGCAGCAATCGGTTCTTCTTATTTTGGAGGAAATAAAGCTTATGCCGATGGTCCGAATCCAGCAACAGAATGCGCATTATCGACAGTAGTTTGTGTTTCTCCTGTAGGAGATTGGGTTACAGTTGCAAGAAATGCATTAAATGCAAATAAAAATGTTTATTTTACTGACCAAGATCTAAGCACAACTGACCTCTATGTTTTTCCTAACCCGACCATCCAACAATTATTCTTAAATGATTCGCGTTCAGTATATGGAGAAAACAGATTTAACACTATTCTTCAAAGAGATGGAAGCGGAATTATATATAGTATAATTGGAAACGGAAGCACAGTAAAAGATATGGAATTATCTGATGCTTGGGAGCCAATTAAAATAGGCACAGATAATTACGACAACGTAACAATACAAGATGTTAATTTTAAAAACTCTGGAGCGCAACCAATTTCTTTTTCTAAGTCAGAAAAACTAGGAAATTCTGCAGCAAATATTAACTTATTAAGAGTATATGTTAATGGAGGACAATTAGGGATACATTTTAACGCACAAACAAATACGAACCCAGTTACTCTAGACACAAAATATCCTAAATTAGATAGTTGTACATTTACAAACATAAAAAATACCAATGGAACTGGTTTAGTAATAGATGCTCCCTATGATATAACAAACAACATATATAAAGTAGAAATAACAAACTCCACCATGAACAATTCTGATGGTAATTGGACAGAACAAGCTCTGATTGTTTGGAGTAGTCCACCACCAAATGTAGCCGGAAGTCAATTTAGTCCTCCAACAAAAATGATAGAGTGGAACATTACAGGAGAAACTCTAGTTGATGCAGGAATAAGAACGGATGTTAACAGAGAAGCAAATAATAATTTAAATCTCTGGGGAAGACCAAGAATAAATCTTTATGTTCCAAACCCTTCATTTAATGCAATGTACACAAATGGAAGAAACGCCGCTTTGGAAGCCGCTTTTGATGAAAATGGGGACAATCATTTAACTCCTTATGACCTACATAAATTTAGAGCAGCATTTAATAGTCCTAGCCCTAATAGAAAAATATTGTCCTTTCATGACGATAATAAAGATGGAACGATAGACTTAGAAAATGATTTTACTCAATTCTGGACAGGTTATGAAGGTCCAACAAACTTCAGTTGCAGCGACGGAGGGCATTATAGAATAGAAGACATTGTTACCAGCGCAGTCCAAGACGTAAACCAAGATGGCGTTCCAGATAGAAACGCTCAAAACCAAAGCATTACATGCCAAATAATTCAAATCCCCGCAACATCAATATGGGGCCAAATTATATTATTAGAATCATTATTAATTGCAGGCACTTTAACACATATAAAAAGAAGAAATTATACTTAGATATTCATCAAAGTAAATGTTAGATTAGTGCTACTTGTTAAATTCAAGGATTGCGTTTGAGTTACAAATCCCTCTTTTGATACATTAATAGTATAATTCGTTTGATAGACCCTTCCTGTGCTTAAAGCAACATATTCTATTATATTTTGTCTGTCAATATTTCCTGAAGAATTTGTTAATATATTGTGAGTCAAAGCCCCAGTGACATTATAGAAACTCACATTTGCTCCACCTATTACACTTCCAGAATTATTTTGCACAAAAACATCCACATACCATTGCTTTATCAGTTTACCTCCTGTCTGAATGAATTCGGTAGAATGATTAGTGTTTAACAAAGTTAAATTAGTTCCTATTGAGAACCTTATATCTTTTGTAATAGCATTAGATAAGTTTGAATCTATAATTAAGCTATCATTAGCTCCAACAAAAATGTTATAGAGGGTAACTCCTTGTCCAAGAAAAACTGATTTTTCAATTATTAAATTATTTGCTTCCAGATCTAAGTTCGCTTTGGAAGAACTTGCCAGAGTATTATTAATAAAAGTAACATTGTTTGTATTTAATGTTAACCCTCTTAAATTTGGGGAATCGGAACGTCCCGCATAACTAACAAAACTATTCTTCAAAATAACCTGCGTCGCATTACTCGACGCAGTATAAAAATCATAATTATCTGTTCCGAACCTAGTTATATTAGAATAATTTGCGGTTAAACGACCTCCACCAACTTCAAGTTTATATGTTGTAATAGCAGAGCTATTCATCTCCAAAGTACAGCTCTCCATAACTAAATTCCCGGTTGTTATATTTATCGAAGCAGTTGAGGCATATCTACAAGGTCTGCTTGCTGAAGATAAATTATTAAAAACAATAGGATCATTAACTCTCGTAAAAATATCATGCAAAGTTTCTGTTCCAGAAACTTGAATAGTGCTATAAGTTGTTAAAGTCACGCTTGTTGAACTATCACTTGTTAAATTTATCGTTGTACTGCTAGGAACATATCCTCCACTAGTCACATTCAAAGTATAATTATTCTGCCCAATCTTCCCACTTCCAGTATCAACATACTCCGAAAGATTAAGCCATGCCGCTCCATTAGAACCAGTCAATTTAGAATCAATTATAGTAAGTGAAACATTTCTTGCAGTAACATTCGCCCCTGAAACTACCGCTCCAGAAGCATAAACACTAACATTCAATCTAAACCTTCTATCTAATTTACCCCCAGCAATCACATACAAAGAAATATCAGAAGAATTAAGAAGAATTGTTTCATTCCCTATACTTAAACTATAAAAATTAATCTGAATATCTGTAAAATTTGTCGGCTTTTTAAAATTAGAAAAACTAAAATCTCCATAACTGCCCCTCGAAATGGGCAAAGATACAAAAGACAAGAAATCAAATTTTTTTAAAGGACTCTTTGATGTTATGTTCGCCCCAGTTAGATTCAATTGTCCATGTACTGAAAAAGAGTATTCACTATTTCTAGTAGAATCAAAGACAGCATTACAACTTGAGTTTAAACTTAAAATAGAATTATTTGTTATGTTTAAATTAACATTCAAGGCAATACATTTTGTATAATTTGGATTACCGCAATCATATCCTAATCCTGCATTAATAACTTCCGAGTAAAGCCAATCACAATCTCTATAACCAACAACATTCAAATAATGAGTTTTGTTATAGCTTACAACGCTAAAACTTTCATTCAATATAGGAGTTAAATATTGATTTGCACCAGAATAAAATATAAATTTTATTGAAAAGTTTTGTGGAGTTTCTATTAATAAACCAGATATATCGCCAGTAGAAAAATCATATTCATTATTATAAATATAAGAATTCCCTGATAGTCTGCCGACAGATATATTAATTCTAGTTCCTATTGGCTGAACAGTTAAAGCACTTACATTAATAGTATTATTATTCCCAATATTATATCCATAAAAAATCTTTTCTCCCTTTGAATAAAATCTCTTAGTTTGATTATTGTAAAATGTTAAAATTTGTGAAGAATTTAAAGCAGTATTCAAAACTAGAACTTCATCTATTGAGCCATTCCAAAAGCTAGAGTATCCACCAATACTTGCTTGAAAGGATGCCCCTATCGATAACAATGGGTTTGAGTATTGAAGATTTGATTTTTGTAATACTCCTGTTAAAGGGCATGTACCATTTATTAAAACTCCATTTTCATAATAATAAAGACCTGTTGCATTTTTGACTCCTGTTATCATTATCCATGAATTTGAAGTGAAATTATTTGGACTTTTACAAGATAATATTGTGCCTACAGAATTAGTTGCCTGAAATCCCCCCCTACCTTCATTTCCTGTATTGTCAACCATTCCTATTCTCCAATCTGGGGGATTTGCTCCTGCTGTTGCATCTCCTGTTCCAAACGCAGCAACTGTTCTTTCTTTTCCGAAATTTCTTGAGTATACCCAAGCATTTACAGTAACGCTATCTAAATCAAATCTCGAGTGCGTTGCCTCTAGTAATTCACTGCTCAACCCATTAAACCATCCGCACGTTCCAAACAAACAAGTAGAATTTATTATTGGTTGGGCTCCAAATATTCCAGTATATAATTCTAAATCTGAAGAATGATAATCTGGATATCTAAAAAATCCACCAACTCCTGTTGAAGTATCATTCCAATCAAAAGGAATATAAGATATAATATTAGTAGAATTTATTGTAGGAGTTGTAGCAGAATAATCTAAATGATATACTTTGGGGTTATCTAAATCTTGGTAAGTTATATTACTAATTGAAGGCGGAGTCCAACCTATATTAATTCTTAAATGGTCAATATAAATAAATGTTAATCCGCAAGAACTACTAGTTAATTGAACTTTAATCTTAAAATTAGCATTTGATAACATCGTTGTGTTCCAAATTATTCCCGTGCCTCCTTCGTCTGATGTTTCAGGAGTTGCATAACGACTTATAGAGTAATATACTTCTGTCAAGTCAACTACTGAAATGGTTTTTGTTACTTGATAAGTAGCACCATTATCTCCGCTTAGTGATACCGTTAATCCCATATCCCCCAAAAGACAGTCATGATAAGATTCAACTTGTACATCCATCCCTTGAATATATGCTCCATTAGGTATAGTTCCTCCTTCACTTTGTAATAAATTGAAATTACTCGCATTTATATAAGCATTTAAAGTTTTAGTCCTTGCATACAGGTCATCAGATACTTTTGTATTATTCGACAATGTAAATGTTCCTTGAGTTAGTGTTGGGTCAAGAAAATCTGTTGTTGAAAGCGTAGGGTCTAAGGATAATACTTGGTCTTTGATAAATGTATCGCCATCTGTAACTGCAAGAGCAACAATAATGTCACTTGGTCTATTTAATATACTTCCATTACCATAATAGAGATTTGTTATATTAAATCCATTATAAACTAAATCTGCAAAGTCTATTCTATTATCCCCAACAGATAAAATCTGATAGTTTCTAGGCATCGCTATTTGTTGAGGAATATTTATCGTCATTGTATCTTTAATTTTTGGAACAAATGACGTTGCGTTATATCTGATAGTTGTATTTTCTGGGACCATAAAATAATACCAAAATTTAAGGTTATTTATATCTGTGACAAATTTATTTTGAATATTATGCTCTATCTTAATATTTCCATTAGGTAAGAAGTTAAATGTTGCATTGATTGGAAGAGTTGAATTATCATTAGATATTATAATTCTATTTCCGTCTTGTGTCAATGCCCAATTAAAATTGTCAGAAGTAAAAATTCTACTTATTTCTCCAATTTCTCCAGTAAGTCCAAACCCAAAATAACTTAAAATTTTACTATCTTTATCTATTTTTATCATCCCATTATTTAAAAATTCATAATTGAATCTTTTATCCCTTATAATCTGCGAGTTTTGTGAAGTTGTAATATTAATAGTGATAATAATAATAATAAATAAAATTAAACTTAAGCAAATTCTATTTTTCTTCATGTTTTATCTCTTCTTTCATTTTTAAAATTACCAGTAGCAATAACTATGTCCAAATCGCTCCACTTATAAACATTTCCATTTGCTGATACTGTCAGGTAAAAGAATGACATAAATACTATAACTTCCTTTGAAATTTAGAAAGGAGGTAATTATCATGGTAAGGAAATGTGTTTTTTGTAAATCTTCTAAGATTATTAAGAATGGTCTAAGGAAAAGAAGAGTAGGAATAAAGCAAAGTTTCTTGTGTTTGGTTTGCAAGAAAACAGATGGTTCTGAAAGACATTATGGCGGAGCATTCCCTCCAATGGGAGATATAAACGCAGATGGAATATTAAATGATATTGATCAAAGTGCAATGGTTCAAAGAATTAATAATCCAAGCACAATCACTCTAGCAGATAAGCAAGTATTTGATTTCGATGGTGATGGCGACATAGATATGCAAGATTTAGCAGAATTCACAAGAGGTTATGTTGGTAACAATGCAGTAATTCCAGCAGTATCAACATGGGGCTTAGCAAACTTAAGTCTTCTTCTAGCAACTGCAGCAACTTTAGTTTTAAAGGGAAGAAAACTCCAATACAGCACAAGATAAATTTCTCTCATCCTTCAAAAAGAAGAAACAGATTGTCAAACCCAAACTTTAGATTCTAAAATCTTAAAAACAGTAAATTATATAAACACTATTTATGTTAAATAAATATGGAAACCGTAACAATAGCAAAAGAAGAATATGAAAATCTTAAAAGACAAGCCAATATAGATGTTGAATTACTAATGCAATTCTTAGAAAGTTTTAAGGATATAAAAGAAGGTAGAATCAGAAGAGTTAAATAATCTTATCCTTATCAATTAATCTTCTCAGCTCTTCTCTAAAAAACTCTAACAACAGCCAAACTGTGTTTATAACTTTTTGTTGATCTTTCTTCTCGCTAATGGCTACCATAAAAACACTATCAATATCTTCATATATAAGATAATAAATTCTATATTTATCATGTCTCTTTTCTCTAAACCACTTCACGCCTAAAGGATCTCCTGTATAAGGGTTGTCAACAAGTTGATCTTCAATATTATCTACTCTCCTCTGAAATTCAATATCATACTTGCTTAACTCCCTATCAAATTTTGCTGAATGATAAACCTTATATTTTTTCACAATATTATTAATAGGAGTGAATATAAAAAACTTTCATTTCTCAACCCAGAAGAAGTTCGATCCAGGATTAACAACCTCTATCGCCGGAACTCTCGTCCTTCAAAAAAGAAGAAAACTTGAAATTTAAATTCTACAGAGGTTCCCCCTGATTTGGTTACACTTTATTAGGGAACCTCTGTCTATACACTCCAGTTTTTTAGTAACACAATTAACGGGAATGTCTATAACCAAACCCAATCTAAAGCAACGCAAGAAATAAACTCGAAGGACAAATTAAAAAATTATCTTCATAATTTAAAACAGATTTATTCAATAATATCTTTTCTTTAAAAGCAAAATAATTTTTAAAATCTCTTTTTTCAGCTTTCCCATGTTTAACCTCTATTCCTATCAAATTGCCTGACTTGAAAACAAAATCTGTTTCGCTTTTATTTTTATAAAAAAACAAAAATTTATCAGCATCGCTCCTTTCCTTGCAAAGTCTCTTTAAAGATTCGCAAACAATTCCCTCGATTATTTTTTCTTCATCTATATAGTCCTTATAAACTCCAAAAGAATATCCCTTAAAAACAGAGTACATAAAAGGATCTAAAAAATAAGCTTTCCTATCTTTTCTATATAAAGGAACTTTTTTATTCAAATCTATTTGATATAAATTGTTAATTAAAAGTAAATTTTGCAAAGTATCAAGATATTCTGAAACAGTCACATGAGATTTTATTTCCATTTCCTTAGAAAAAGAGTTTAATGAAAATGACGAAGTATACTTACTAGTCACCCCCCTTATTATTCCCTGAAATATGCTTTCTCTCTTCTCCATCTTGCTTAAATCGCCCAATATCCAAGACACATAAGTTCTATAAGTTGATTCTTTAATTCCTCCATCCATATATTCACATATTGCTTTTATATATCCGCCAGCATTTAAGTAAATATTAAATTTAGAGTCAATCTCTCTTACGAATGGAGATATTTGAATAATCTTTTCATTAATATTCTGAAGATTTATCTTATTTAATTCATTCTTTAACAATATATCTTTAAGATTATCAGAACCAAATTTAATCAAAAATTCTCTAAATGTCAGAGGCAAAAAGAACCTTATGTTTATATTCCTGCCAGGAAGTCTTTCTGTCCCTCGCTTTAGTAATGAAGCATTTGATCCTGTTGCCAGAAACAAGCCAGTTTTTAAAGTTTCAACATAATATTTTACAGCTATTTCCCAGTCTTCAACAAGAGTAATCTCATCAAGAAAAATATATTTATTTCCCCTTAGAGAACTTGCTATTTTATCATATTCTGATAAAACGTCTATTAACTCTTCTTTCTTGCTAATCGGCTCACAAGAAAAGAAAAAAATGTTTCTTGGATTAACGCCTTTTTTTATTAAATCAAATATAAATATCTTGAGCATTGTCGTCTTTCCAACCTGCCTTGGCCCAAAAATAATAGTGTTCTCTTTAATATCAAATTCATAAAGCATCTTGCCTACCTTAAGAGCATCTATTAACTTCTCATCCTTTTCGATACTTGAAGAATTTTCCCACCAAGGGTTTTGTATTGCAAGCTTTATTAATTCCATATTGATATTATAATAACAACTATTTATAAACCTTCTGATATTGCGATATCAAGGCTTTTAATTGTAATGCTAAATCTTTTCAAAGCTATATGTTCTATCGGTAGCTTTTACCACAAAGCTATATGTTCTATCGGTAGCTTTTATTTCTTAATTTTGCCTCAATTTTTATTTTTCTTCCTCGCCCTATTCAAAATCATTAAATTGTTCTCCAGTTCAACTAAAATCCTTTTCACATGACTGTTATAACGGTCAAGATTTTAAATAACATAGCCATTATATAACAACCAAAATATTTAAATAACTCATTTCATATAGTAACAAAGATGGTTACTACAAAAAACAGCATATCAAAAATCAAACCTCTATTCCTTCTTTAACTGCTTCTTGTACAATCCCTATCTTTTTCCTTAATTTTTCAAATTCTTCTGGAGTATAACATAAAATATCCATAGGGACAGGAATTTTTCTTTTAAGAAAATAAACTTTTGCAGAACGTTCTTCAAAATTAGAGTTTTTAAAATCCTTGCTTATTATAATAAAGTCATAATCACTGTTTTTTCCTGCCGTTCCTTTTACTCCACTCCCAAAAAATATAATCTTGGATAATGGAATTTCTTTTTTTATAGTTTTAACAAAAGATTTCACTATTTTAGTTGTTCTTTTATCCATTTCATAACCTCCCCCGATAATTTTAAATGTTCCTGCGTCTTTTTCTTATCATAATAATCTTTTGGCATTTCTGGTGCTGCCCCAGGATATTTAGAAAGTATATAAACTAAAATCAACTTGCCACACTTTAAAGTTATTTCTTCAGGAGAATCTACAAATCTGCAAAGTTCTACTAAATCATGTATCTTAGGAGCAAGAGAGCCATGTTTTAAAATATAAATGGCTTACAATCCCTTTTCTACTGCTTGTTGACACCAAAAAGCAGAAGCATAATAATCCTTGCTCTTCATACTATTTCTAGCAGTTCTTAAATCTGCTTTCGCCTGAGCTAACCACTTAATCGCTTCTTCCTCCATATTAACATCAATTTAAACAACTATAAAAATCTTCCTCATTTCTCGCTCTTCTTCCTCGCCCTGTTCCAAATCGTCCAGACATTTCTGGCATCTTTCCCAAGCATCTTAGCTATCTCAACATTTCTATATCCTTTTTCTACCAAGTAAAGGATAACGCTTTCTAAAATACTTTTCTTTCTATCAAATATTTCAACTGGAATAATTAGACCTTTATCATCCTTAATAATTAACTTATCTCCCATCTTCTTCAAGGCATTATGATAATTAACCCATATCGTCCTTTGGTCTCTTCCAAGAAGTTTAGCAATCTCGCTAAACTTCATTCCTTTGTTTTCTTTCAAATATTTACAAAGCGCTTCGGCCGCTCCAATATCCAGCTTGAAAATCTCTAAAGGTATGTTTAACTCGTGTTTTCTTTCCTCAATTAATATATTTTCTCTTAATATCGCCAAATCCTTTGAATTTGTACTGTGGATTTGGGGAGAACCGGGAGAAATCGAAGAAACAGAAGCTAGAAATTTCTCACGTGTATTAACATCCTTAACTTTATTTAAAACACCTAATAATTCAGATAAATCAACTTTAACCCCTTTCAACACTTCACCTAAATCAACCTGATATCCTAAACTACCTTTATTGTTCTTTCCTAACAATCCTAAAGTTTCTTCTACTCTCTCTTCTTTGTCCAGCTCTCCTAGTTTTTTCTTCTTTCTCCTTCTAAATCTGTCAGCCCCTCCAATCGCAAATACAGCTGTAAAAATATAAATCGTCCAAGGAGTGTTTCCGGTTGAAAATATCTGGCTTGATAGTTCTGCAGGTAAACTCCTTAAACAGAAATACAACTGTTCTTGCCCAGATGTTTCATTATTATAATTTAAAGAATTATTTCCAAAAGGCAATCTTCCATTGCTAACTGTAACATTTGTTCCATTTACAAGTGCGTTTCCACCACATCCTCCAGTAGAATTATCAACACTTATATTTCCAACAGGCAAAAATTGGGATGCAAATGTTTCTCCATATAAATTTGTAGAATATATTTTTACACTTGCATTATAATTTCCAGTATTATTCAGTATCAAAGGATTACTCGATGCAGATGTATTAACTGCAGTCATATTTGTCAAGCTCCAAGTTAATAATCTAGAAGAAATGACAAATGCCTGCAATGTATCATAATTAAAAGTATTTGTTGTGTTTTGTGCAGATGATTGTGAATTATCCTCTGCATAAGCGGTCATATTCCACTTTCCAGCAGAATCAAAATACCACATATTTAAAGAACATGTAAAGTTTCTTGTATTAGTGGAATTCTCTGTGGTAATCAATGAACACGAATTATTCGATTTAACATTCTCCCCAACTTTTGTGAAGTTTAATCTTGCACTCGAAACATTTATTGTTCCCCCCCCATCTGTATCTGTAACAGTAAAATTAACATTTACATTTACAGTAGTAGCTTCTGTTGGAGTAACATTTGTAGATGCATAAACAGCAGTAATAGATGGTGCCGCATTACTAGAGCTTAAACTAATTGTGTAATTGGTGCTAGTTGTAATGTTAGCACTTATCGTCCCCGTATTATATCCGCTTGCAGTCGCATTTATTGTATAATTCGTCCAATATCCTCTTGTAGTTCCATTAGAAATATATTGAGTAACATTCTGTTTAACAATGTCTCCAGATGAATTTGTTGATATGTTATGTACCAATGTCCCACTCACATTATAAAAGCTAACATTCGCATTATTTATTCCCCCTCCGCTTGCATTTACAACCCTCACATCTACATACCATTTTTTGAAGAGGGAGGCGTTTACTCCTCCGGCACTCTCTATTGTGTGATTTGTATTGAGAAGAGTTATATTTACCTTCCCGTTATTAAGATAAATATCTGCGGCAGAAGCTCCAGAAATATTTGAATCAATTATTAAACTATTATTTACATAATTTTGGATATTATAACTATTAGGGCTGCCAGTTATTGCAGTCATTCTTAAATTGTTAAGAATAAGATTATTTGAAAGCAATACTATCCCATAACTTTGAGAAAAAGTATTATTAATAAATACTAAATTACTTGAAGATATTTCTAAGCCTCTTCTTCCTATTGAAAGATCATTGTCTCCTGCAAAACTTACATAAGAATTCTTCAAAGTTAAATTTGAATTATTAGTTGTATAAAACCAATAATTCTGATTTCCCTTTCTTGTTATATTTGAATAATTTGCAGTTAAAACTCCTCCAACTTCAATAAATCTCAAAGGATCAATAGGGTCAGTTGCATTCATCTCCAGCGTGCAACTCTCCATAACTAAATTTCCAGTAGTGATATTTATCGAGGCGCTTGCAGCATATCTACAAGTCCTTGTTGCATCGCTCAAATTAGCAAAAACAACAGGGTCATTAACTCTTGCGAAAATATCATGTAAAGTTTCTGTTCCAGAAACTTGAATAGTACTATAAGTTCCTAAATTCACAGCTGTGTTAGAATCAACAGTTAAATTAATCGTTGTAGAATTTACAATATAACCTGATTTACTAACATTCAAAGTATAATTATTCTGCCCAATCTTCCCACTTCCAGTATCAACATACTCCGAAAGATTAAGCCATGCCGCTCCATTAGAACCAGTCAATTTAGAATCAATTATAGTAAGTGAAACATTTCTTGCAGTAACATTCGCCCCTGAAACTACCGCTCCAGAAGCATAAACACTAACATTCAATCTAAACCTTCTATCTAATTTACCCCCAGCAATCACATACAAAGAAATATCAGAAGAATTAAGAAGAATTGTTTCATTCCCTATACTTAAACTATAAAAATTAATCTGAATATCTGTAAAATTTGTCGGCTTTTTAAAATTAGAAAAACTAAAATCTCCATAACTGCCCCTCGAAATGGGCAAAGATACAAAAGACAAGAAATCAAATTTTTTTAAAGGACTCTTTGATGTTATGTTCGCCCCAGTTAGATTCAATTGTCCATGTACTGAAAAAGAGTATTCACTATTTCTAGTAGAATCAAAGACAGCATTACAACTTGAGTTTAAACTTAAAATAGAATTATTTGTTATGTTTAAATTAACATTCAAGGCAATACATTTTGTATAATTTGGATTACCGCAATCATATCCTAATCCTGCATTAATAACTTCCGAGTAAAGCCAATCACAATCTCTATAACCAACAACATTCAAATAATGAGTTTTGTTATAGCTTACAACGCTAAAACTTTCATTCAATATAGGAGTTAAATATTGATTTGCACCAGAATAAAATATAAATTTTATTGAAAAGTTTTGTGGAGTTTCTATTAATAAACCAGATATATCGCCAGTAGAAAAATCATATTCATTATTATAAATATAAGAATTCCCTGATAGTCTGCCGACAGATATATTAATTCTAGTTCCTATTGGCTGAACAGTTAAAGCACTTACATTAATAGTATTATTATTCCCAATATTATATCCATAAAAAATCTTTTCTCCCTTTGAATAAAATCTCTTAGTTTGATTATTGTAAAATGTTAAAATTTGTGAAGAATTTAAAGCAGTATTCAAAACTAGAACTTCATCTATTGAGCCATTCCAAAAGCTAGAGTATCCACCAATACTTGCTTGAAAGGATGCCCCTATCGATAACAATGGGTTTGAGTATTGAAGATTTGATTTTTGTAATACTCCTGTTAAAGGGCATGTACCATTTATTAAAACTCCATTTTCATAATAATAAAGACCTGTTGCATTTTTGACTCCTGTTATCATTATCCATGAATTTGAAGTGAAATTATTTGGACTTTTACAAGATAATATTGTGCCTACAGAATTAGTTGCCTGAAATCCCCCCCTACCTTCATTTCCTGTATTGTCAACCATTCCTATTCTCCAATCTGGGGGATTTGCTCCTGCTGTTGCATCTCCTGTTCCAAACGCAGCAACTGTTCTTTCTTTTCCGAAATTTCTTGAGTATACCCAAGCATTTACAGTAACGCTATCTAAATCAAATCTCGAGTGCGTTGCCTCTAGTAATTCACTGCTCAACCCATTAAACCATCCGCACGTTCCAAACAAACAAGTAGAATTTATTATTGGTTGGGCTCCAAATATTCCAGTATATAATTCTAAATCTGAAGAATGATAATCTGGATATCTAAAAAATCCACCAACTCCTGTTGAAGTATCATTCCAATCAAAAGGAATATAAGATATAATATTAGTAGAATTTATTGTAGGAGTTGTAGCAGAATAATCTAAATGATATACTTTGGGGTTATCTAAATCTTGGTAAGTTATATTACTAATTGAAGGCGGAGTCCAACCTATATTAATTCTTAAATGGTCAATATAAATAAATGTTAATCCGCAAGAACTACTAGTTAATTGAACTTTAATCTTAAAATTAGCATTTGATAACATCGTTGTGTTCCAAATTATTCCCGTGCCTCCTTCGTCTGATGTTTCAGGAGTTGCATAACGACTTATAGAGTAATATACTTCTGTCAAGTCAACTACTGAAATGGTTTTTGTTACTTGATAAGTAGCACCATTATCTCCGCTTAGTGATACCGTTAATCCCATATCCCCCAAAAGACAGTCATGATAAGATTCAACTTGTACATCCATCCCTTGAATATATGCTCCATTAGGTATAGTTCCTCCTTCACTTTGTAATAAATTGAAATTACTCGCATTTATATAAGCATTTAAAGTTTTAGTCCTTGCATACAGGTCATCAGATACTTTTGTATTATTCGACAATGTAAATGTTCCTTGAGTTAGTGTTGGGTCAAGAAAATCTGTTGTTGAAAGCGTAGGGTCTAAGGATAATACTTGGTCTTTGATAAATGTATCGCCATCTGTAACTGCAAGAGCAACAATAATGTCACTTGGTCTATTTAATATACTTCCATTACCATAATAGAGATTTGTTATATTAAATCCATTATAAACTAAATCTGCAAAGTCTATTCTATTATCCCCAACAGATAAAATCTGATAGTTTCTAGGCATCGCTATTTGTTGAGGAATATTTATCGTCATTGTATCTTTAATTTTTGGAACAAATGACGTTGCGTTATATCTGATAGTTGTATTTTCTGGGACCATAAAATAATACCAAAATTTAAGGTTATTTATATCTGTGACAAATTTATTTTGAATATTATGCTCTATCTTAATATTTCCATTAGGTAAGAAGTTAAATGTTGCATTGATTGGAAGAGTTGAATTATCATTAGATATTATAATTCTATTTCCGTCTTGTGTCAATGCCCAATTAAAATTGTCAGAAGTAAAAATTCTACTTATTTCTCCAATTTCTCCAGTAAGTCCAAACCCAAAATAACTTAAAATTTTACTATCTTTATCTATTTTTATCATCCCATTATTTAAAAATTCATAATTGAATCTTTTATCCCTTATAATCTGCGAGTTTTGTGAAGTTGTAATATTAATAGTGATAATAATAATAATAAATAAAATTAAACTTAAGCAAATTCTATTTTTCTTCATGTTTTATCTCTTCTTTCATTTTTAAAATTACCAGTAGCAATAACTATGTCCAAATCGCTCCACTTATAAACATTTCCATTTGCTGATACTGTCAGGTAAAAGAATGACATAAATACTATAACTTCCTTTGAAATTTAGAAAGGAGGTAATTATCATGGTAAGGAAATGTGTTTTTTGTAAATCTTCTAAGATTATTAAGAATGGTCTAAGGAAAAGAAGAGTAGGAATAAAGCAAAGTTTCTTGTGTTTGGTTTGCAAGAAAACAGATGGTTCTGAAAGACATTATGGCGGAGCATTCCCTCCAATGGGAGATATAAACGCAGATGGAATATTAAATGATATTGATCAAAGTGCAATGGTTCAAAGAATTAATAATCCAAGCACAATCACTCTAGCAGATAAGCAAGTATTTGATTTCGATGGTGATGGCGACATAGATATGCAAGATTTAGCAGAATTCACAAGAGGTTATGTTGGTAACAATGCAGTAATTCCAGCAGTATCAACATGGGGCTTAGCAAACTTAAGTCTTCTTCTAGCAACTGCAGCAACTTTAGTTTTAAAGGGAAGAAAACTCCAATACAGCACAAGATAAATTTCTCTCATCCTTCAAAAAGAAGAAACAGATTGTCAAACCCAAACTTTAGATTCTAAAATCTTAAAAACAGTAAATTATATAAACACTATTTATGTTAAATAAATATGGAAACCGTAACAATAGCAAAAGAAGAATATGAAAATCTTAAAAGACAAGCCAATATAGATGTTGAATTACTAATGCAATTCTTAGAAAGTTTTAAGGATATAAAAGAAGGTAGAATCAGAAGAGTTAAATAATCTTATCCTTATCAATTAATCTTCTCAGCTCTTCTCTAAAAAACTCTAACAACAGCCAAACTGTGTTTATAACTTTTTGTTGATCTTTCTTCTCGCTAATGGCTACCATAAAAACACTATCAATATCTTCATATATAAGATAATAAATTCTATATTTATCATGTCTCTTTTCTCTAAACCACTTCACGCCTAAAGGATCTCCTGTATAAGGGTTGTCAACAAGTTGATCTTCAATATTATCTACTCTCCTCTGAAATTCAATATCATACTTGCTTAACTCCCTATCAAATTTTGCTGAGTGATACACCCTATATTTTTTCACAATGTTATTAATAAGAGTTAATATAAAAAACTTTCACTTTTCAGCTTTGCTGGCACAAATCACTCAATCCCAACCATCGAACAAGTAGGAGCAGGAGCAATGGCCTTATTGCTTTTAGGCGCTGGAGCAAGAATAATTTCAAAAAGAAGAAACAGATTGTCAAACCCAAACTTTAGATTTTAACTCTAAACATCACAACCAGTTATAAATCCATTATCCTTGACAAACTCATTAGTTAAAACATAACACTCGCTAATTTTTAAGTCGTTAGATAACTTTTTTAGTTTTAAATAATCATTTATTGTCCCTTTATTTTTAACTTCCAAAGCAGTTTTTTTATCTTTTATAATAAAATCAATTTCTCCTCCAGTTCTTCTCTCGTAATATTTTATTTCTCCATATTTTATTAAATTATTAAAAATAGCATTTTCAAATAAGATGCCCTGTTCGGCATGCCCCAAATTATTTAAAATGCCATTATCACAAATATAGACTTTTTTTGTTCCAGTAATTTCCCTATCAATGCTATTGCTTATGGGGGAGATTAATTTAATAAAAAAAGTTTTTTCTAAAAAATTTAAAAATGAATAAACTGTTTCTCTAGAGACTTTAATTTCAGAAGAAAGTTTATTTATGTCTAATTTTGTTCCTGTTCTTCTGACAAGAAGCAGCAATAAATCTCTAAATTCTGCAATCTTTTTAAAATCCGATAAACCTTTAACTTCCTTTTCAAAATAAGAATTAAAAATATCAGTTAATTTTTCTTTTTTCTTTTCTTTATCTTTTTCTAATACTACTTGCGGAAATCCGCCATAATGCAAGTATTCATTGTATAATCCTTTTAAATTTTCATAACTAATATAATTCTTCTTTTGATCTTTTTCGCTTAATTTATCAAAAAATACTTTTTTCTTTTCTTTAAATATTAAAAACTCTTCAAAATCTAAGGGATATAATTCGAAAATTAACTTTCTTCCAGATAAACTTTCAGGAAATAAATTTTTTAAATAAAAACTGCTTGAACCTGTTAAAAAGAATTTTGTTTCAAAATGATCTAATAAATATTTTGCAATTTTAACAATTTCAGGCTTTAATTGAATTTCATCTATAAAAACATAGACTTTTTCATCTTTATTAATTCCATAATCTTCAAAATTAAATAAAATATTATCATAATTTGTTTCTTCAAATATTTTCTGATGGAGTGGATTTTCCATATCTAAAAATATTTTATTTTTAGTACTTAATGAATCAAATATCAGCTTAAATATCGTAGTCTTTCCTGTTCTTCTCATTCCAGTTAAAACTATAATTTCCTTGTCATTAATTCTATCTTTTATTTTTTCATATATTTTTCTTTCATATATCATTTTATTTACAACCGCCTTACATATTTGTGCCAAATATGTAATCTATCACTTTACATATTTATAAATGTTTCGATTATAGAATTTCTGATAATATGCAGATATGGATAACTGCGTGATTTATAGCACGTATAGTCGCAGTTTTCCAGATAGAGGAGAACTGCGTACAAAATGTCGCACAATCAACGCAATTCTCTATATTTTTTAAGAACGGAGAAGTTTAACATTGACTCGACTTTCGTCCACCCCACAGCGAGCTGTGGCGGTATTAACGAAAAATAAATATGGAAACCGTAACAATAGCAAAAGAAGAATATGAAAATCTTAAAAGACAAGCCAATATAGATGTTGAATTACTAATGCAATTCTTAGAAAGTTTTAAGGAT
>Ga0082335_1004294_pt1 | contig 21705 bp, 22 predicted proteins | sample Subgrocontami58m_FD_72375 | JGI IMG/M metagenome (GOLD analysis project Ga0082335, IMG submission 72375) | Subsurface groundwater microbial communities from S. Glens Falls, New York, USA - GMW37 contaminated, 5.8 m (SPADES assembly) (version 2) ...
GCGGGGGCTTCCGGTAAGCTGGCTCTCCGGGCGCAGCGTGCGCCTGGCGGCGGCCGTCGCGACCCTGGTCATCCTGGCCGCCGGCGCCTCAATCTTTTCCGGCGCCACCGGTGATGGGTCCCTGGCCGGCGCCGCCGCGGGCGGTGGCCTGGACAGAGCTCCGATCATGGTATTCCTGGCCGGAGCGGTGGCCGGCGGGGCCGCCACGGCGCTCTGGGCCAGGGCGCGTTGAACCAGTGCCGTAGGCAAATGAAGATAGCCAACTGCAGCCAGGCCATCGCGCTGTTGTAGAGGTGGAGGCTGCGGCCTCCTTGGCGTGTCGCACCTTCTCACCCTTCTCGGCCTGGCCGGCGGTCTGACCGTGCCCTTGATAGTAATCCGCACCATCGCTTATCTCCTGGTGATCTTCGCCCTGTACCGGATCCTGGCGCAGAAGCAGGGTAGCCTGGCTGAATGGCCGCCGATGGCTGATGGCGGCCAATTCACGGCTGACACCAGGAACTGGCCAACAAGGGTATTCGCCGGCTGCGAGCCCAGCACCTGGGAGGGGCGGCCTGGGTGCTGATTATATACACCGAGAAGGAATATGGCGTAGTGTTCCCTTCTTCACTTAACGGTACCAAACTGCACCCGCAAACCGCCTCTGAACTCTAACGCCTCACCCATCCGTCCTACAACCCCCCAGGGAATCACCATCGCGAAACAGACAATAGCGCCGGACGTACGAACCGCCACTGGCCGAGCTGGTGCTCGGCGCTCCCAGACTTACCCCTGTCCAGCACTACTCACTCTTATGGTGAAACCTCAGCCATAGCGGATGGCTATTGGATAATGGGATGTTTTGGTGTATACTCTGGCCTGGCAGGCGATGGGCGGGGCGCCCGGCGGAGAGGGGCAGGGGCGGGCATCCAGCCATCTTCCCGGGATTCCTGGCGGGGGGAAGGGGAGATGGTCCTTGCCAATACTGCCCGTGCCCCGGGCCCGGTGACCAAAGTGCCTGGAGGATAGAGCGTTGGCACTGGCCATAGCGATAGCGGTGGCAGTCCCCCTGGTGTTCCTCTACCTGGTCCGGTGGCTGGACCTGTATGCGTCCGGCAGCTTAAAGGTGATGCTGGCCTGCCTCGGCTGGGGGGTTGTGGCCTTCGTGGGGGCCTTCTTCGCCAACACCTTCGCCCTGGGATTCGTCGGTTTTGCGCTGCTGCCGGTCCTGGTAGCGCCCATCAACGAGGAAATCCTCAAGTCTCTGCTCCTGGTCTACCTTGTGCGCCGGCCCAGCTTCACCTACTTCGTGGACGGCGCCATCTACGGGTTCGCCTCCGGTATCGCCTTTGCCGTGCTGGAGGCTATTCTCTACGTCGGCCGTTCGGGCGCGGACCAGGGGCTGGGCCTGAGCCTGGCCCGGGGCTTCTCCACGTCTCTTATGCACGGGAGCTCCACCGCCCTGGTGGGCATCGCCCTGGGAAGGATGCGCTTCGGACGGGGGGTGAGCCGCGCTGGCTCCCTCCTGATGGGCTGGACAGGGGCCATGGCCTTGCACATCACCTTCAACAACATGCTTAACTCCGGACAGAGTGGCTCCACCGTCCTGTTCGCCGTGCTGCTGGGTTTTACCGGGCTAGGCCTGGTGGCCGGCTTCATCTTCTGGGGGCTTAAGGAAGAGGGCCGCTGGCTGAAGGAGACGTTGGGCGTTGGGGTGGGAGTCTCCAGCCGGGAATCGGCGGTGGTGCAGAAGATGGCTGATCTGGATCTCCTGCTAGAGCCTGTTGGGCAGCGCTTCGGCCCGGGGAAGCGCAAACAAGTGGAGCGGTTCATTCATCTTCAGGCGCAGCTAGGGCTGAAGCGCAAAGCCCAGGAGTTGACCCCGGACGCCCGCATCCGGGACGAACTGGCCTCCCAGGTAGCCGCCCTGCGGCAAGAGATGGACGCCCTCCGTCGCGCCGTCGGCGTGTATTGCATGTCCTACGTGCGCTCCATCCTGCCCCCGGAGACCGAGCCGGTCTGGGGCCGGCTGGAGCAGACGATTGGAGCCCGGGAGCCTGCCGCTGGCAGGGGGCTATGGGGATCGCTGGGGGAAAAGATAGGGGAAAAGGACTGACGCCCGGCACATGATCCAGGGCGGTTGACCGGGCGCATCGGAAGGCCAGCCCGCAACTGCAAAACGTTTTTCGGGGGTTAACACCCTTTTAACCCCGACTCCGGCGGTGCATATTGTATCCATGGAGGCAAATCCCGTGGTCCGAGAACCTATGACCCTGGAGCTGCGCCTGCTTGGCCGTCCCCGGGTGCTCCGCGGAGGCCTCGACTTGGCCGGGGAACTGGGGGCCAAGCTCCTGGCACAGTGACGCCCGCGGTGACACGCGGCTCCAATGCAATCCGAGCGAGTTCAATTTCGAGGAGGTAAGAATGTTTGGAAGCATGTTGCACAGACTGTTGCGGAGGCCGTGGAGCCTGGCCTTGGTAGCCGGGCTGGTGGTGCTATTGGCGGCGGCCTACTTCCTGGCCGGCAACGGCCAGGACCTTTTCGGCCTGGTTGTGCCCATCCCGCGGCCCACGCCGACGTCAATACCGAGATAGCTGGAAGACCAATGACAACTCGCCCCGGTGACACTCGAGAGTGATCAGGTGGGGGAAGGATGGCTCACAGCTCATGGCTAAAGGCCAGTGGCGCTGCGATAAGCCATACTCCCTGAGTTAAATGGAGGAAACCGAGATGCTGCGCAGAATGTTCCGGCAGCCGGTCCCCAGGGTGCTGCTGGGGTTCCTGCTCCTGGGCGCCATCCTCAGCGCCTTGCCCAGCGGCCGCCCCGACGGCGAGGCTATCGCAGCGACGTCCGCGGGGCCGCTCAAGGTGGCCTTTGTGTACGTGGGGCCTGCCGACGACATGGGCTGGAGCTACGCCCACGACCAGGGCCGGCTCTCCCTGGAGAAGGATCTGGGAGTGGAGACTGCCTACAGCGAGACCGTGGCCGAAGGCGCCGAGGCCACGGAGGTCCTCCGAGGCTATGCGGAGAAAGGTTACGACGTCATCTTCGCTACCAGCTTCGGGTATTCGGACTCGATCATGGAGGTGGCTTCCCAGTATCCCAACGTCATCTTCGAGCACGCTACCGGTTTCCAGACCGCCGCCAACCTGGGCGTATACGACGGGCGCGGGTACCAGGGCTGGTACCTGGCCGGAATGGTTGCCGGCAGCATGACGAGGGGAAATATCCTGGGGTACATCGCACCTTTTCCCATACCTGAAGTAGTGCGTAACCTGAACGCCTTCACCCTGGGTGCGCAGGCGGTGAACCCTGACGCCCGGGTAGAGCCGGTGTGGATCTTCACCTGGATGGACCCGGCCAAAGAGCGGGAGGCCGCCGAGCGCCTGGTCAGACTGGGGGCTGACGTTATCGTCCGTGAGAGCGACTCCACCGAGCCGGACAGGGTCGCGCAGGAGAGGGGCATCTACGCCATTGGCTACAACGCCTACCAGCCGGAGGCCGCCCCCGATGCCCTCCTGACTGCGCCCATCTGGAACTGGGGCGTCTTCTACAAGCAGGCTGTTCAGGATGTAATGAATGGGACATGGCGAAATACTCCGGTCTGGTGGGGCCTCAAGGAGGGCATCCTGGATATGGCGCCTATCGCCGGCGTCGTGCCGCAGGAAGTCAAGGCGCTGGTCGAGGAGAAGAAGCAGGAGATCATAGACGCGGACTTCGACGTGTTCGTCGGGGCCATCAGGGACAACACCGGAATGGAGCGGGTACCCGCCGGTGCGGCCATGACGGACCAGGACAAGCTGTCCTTCAACTGGCTTGTAGAGGGTGTGGCTGGGCAGATCCCTACCGGCAGGCCGGTCGAACTGCAGGTGCTCTCGATTACTGGCTGGCTGGGCCAGGTGGAGCCGCTGGCGGTCCCGGAGGTTGGCGACGTTGGCGGCGCCGCCGTGCTGTCTGCCTACTGGAAGGCCGACCGGGAGGTCAACCGCAATACGCTGGTCCTGAGCTCCGGGAACAGCGTCGGCGCTTCGATTCCTCTCTCGAGCCTTTTTGAAGAGGAGCCGGCCGTCCGAGCATTGAATCTCATGGGTCTGGATGCGGATGGCCTCGGTAGCCACGACTTCGATCGCGGGCTGGCCGCCCTGGAGCGGCTGAGCGGCCTGGCCTGGTTCCCGCATCTCTCGGCCAATCTCGAGGGAGCCGAGGGTGTCCTTTCTGGGGTTAGACCCTTCCAGATTTTCGAAGTCGCGGGCGTCAAGGTCGCCGTCATCGGTATTACCAACCCGAACGACCCGGACCTGGTGTTGCCCGGGCGGTTCGGTGAACTGACGATCGGCGACCCGGCGGCTGCTGCCATGAAGGCCGGAGAGGCCGCCCGGGAGTCGGGCGCACAGGTTTTCATCGCCATCGCCAGGCTGGGGATGGCCGGCGTGGACCCTGACACGGGAGAGCCGTCCGGCCCGCTGGCGGATTTTGCCCGCTCGGTCGAAGGCTTCGACCTGATATTAGGGGGCGACAGCGATTGGCCCGCTGAACTGGGCTGGGAAATAAACGGGGCACTGGTCGTGCAGAGCCTGCCTAAGGGGCAGAGCTACGCGCGGACCAAACTTACCTACGATCCGACCTCCGGGCGCGTCACCGGGCGATCAACCGAGCTGGTGACGCCTGTGGCCAGCGTCGTCCAGCCTGACCCGAAGGTCGAGGCCCTGCTGTCGCCGTTCCGGGAGCGGCTGTCTTCTGAGCTGGACCGGCCCATCGGCCAGGCCTCGGAGGTGTACCCCCTGGACTCCATCGCCGAGAGACTGGACGAGGCGGCCATAGGCAATCTCATGGCTGATGCCCTGCGCTGGCGATACGGCACTCAACTGGCGTTAGTTAACAGCGGAGGGCTGCGGGTGCCTCTGCCCTCGAGCTACCGACCGGCGGAGCAGAATCTCCGCAGGCCAGGCGGCGGGGATAGTGCAGGGCCGCCCTACGATCTAGTGGTAGGGGACATCTACGCCCTGCTGCCCTTCGGGAACCTGGCGGTCACGCGCAGCGTCACCGGCGAACAGCTCCACGCAGCCCTGGAGAACGGCCTCAGCCGCCTTCCGGAGCCCAGCGGGCGGTTTCCCCAGGTGTCCGGCTTTAGTTTCACCTATGACCCGGCCGCCCCGCCGGGCTCCCGTATAGTCTCCGTCACCCTCGATGACGGCGCTCCAGTGGCGGCCGATTCCTCGACCTATTCCCTGGTGACCAACGACTTCATGAACGCGGGAGGCGACGGCTACACCGGCCTGGCCGACGGCCAGGGGGCGCCGCGAGAGAGCCTCGCGACGGTTCTTGTGGAATACGTCAAATCCCTGGGGACCGTTACACCTCGACTAGAGGGCCGCATACAGGCGGCCCCCGGCGGGTAATGCCAATTGTGGACGAGACCATCGTATAGGGGGTAAAGTCGATGTTCGGAAACGTGCTGCGCAGATTATCTCGGAGGCCGTGGAGCCTGGCCCTGATGGCCGGGCTGGTAGTGCTGCTGGTGACGGCCTACTTCCTGGCGGCCGAGGGCCAGGACGGCCTCTTCGGATATACGCCTCCTTGGCGTGGGGGGTGGCCCTAGGAACATCCGCTTCGGTAGCGAAATGGTGGGTGCTCGCCCCACGTCAGGCGAGGCACTCTGTTCCCGGACGGCTGAAAGCTTAATGCCGAAAGCTCGCCCCAGTGACACGCGCGGTGACAGGCTCGGCGTCTAGAATACGCGAAAACGGTACAAGAGGAGGTAAACCAGTGCAATTCCATTGGGGAGGAACAAGATACTTGCGGGCATGCGCAGCCTGCTAACGGTGGAGGCAGCGGTACTGGCGGTGCTCAGCTTTGTGGGCATTCCTGGCGGGTCCAGGCTGCTGGGAGCAGCCCAGGCCGGCCCCAGGGCTTTTCGTTAACTGGAAGCACATGGGAGGCCATGTCTTTAGGGATGAACTCGGGATGAGGAAGTCCAATCCTTCGTGGTCCGGGTCTGGAGAGAAGGGCCGGGCCAGTGGCGGGGCAAGGTCAGCCATGTCCAGGGAGGCGTACATCTCTTCCCTTATCTTCTCATCCAGAAGCATCTTTGCCAATGATTGATATGGGACATCCTTCCTGTTTGCCAGCATCTTCAAGTCGTAAAGCATTGACTCCGATACCCGCATGGTGATGCTCCTGGTCGAGGGCTTGAGATTTGGGAAGGTAGGGCTAATGATCGCTTTCTCAATGTCAAAGTAATCGGTGCTGTCATGGGTTGCCTAGAACTCCGCCTGACGTGGCGGGTCCTTTTCTGTACCGATCCCCTGCCTCCTAACGTCGAGGTCACGCCGGCTTGACTCCAACGTCACAACACGGGCTGGTGGAAGCCGGTGCACGTTACTTCAAGCTCGTCACGTAAGCGGTAAGATCGGCCAATTGAGCATCGGAAATCTGGCCTGCCGCAAAGCCCGGCATACCACCTTGGCCCTGTCTTACCGCGGCCTCGATGGCAGCGTCACTCTTGCCAATTAGGGTCGGTCCCAGACCCGCCTTTCCGCTCGGGTGGCAGCCATTACAGGACTTATCATACACGGCTTTACCATTTTGGATAGACCCCGCCCCCGCTCCTGCCGCAGGCTGGGATGCTGGAGTTGCCGCTGCTCCGGCAGCGACCGCCGGCGCCGCACCGGACGGCGTTGCCTCATGCCCCGTGTTTCCCGCCATCTGTATATGGCACAGGGTACACATATCGTTGGTCCGGCCAAGGTGCGCAGCCGTTACCTTGGGCGCCCCGGCGATCCCTTCTTGATGGCACTGCAGGCACCGCCCCTCCCGCCCCTCCAGGGAATGAGGTACCCGGGGAGGTCCACCGGTCGGCGTAGGGGTAGCCGGGCCTACAGCGCAGCTAGCCGCCGCGAGTATCCAGATCGTGGCAACAACGGGGATAGCGCGCTGTGCAAAGGATTTCATGATGACACTATTTCCTAAAACACCCAAATGGCCAACACTGGTGTCCCTCATCGCTCCCTTTCTGCATCCTTCTAAGATGCAGGCGCAGAAGTAACGACTTCCGGGCATGCATCACAATCTGCTTGTCCGAATCCGGCCTCAACGCCGCTCCAGTTCCGACTGAGCCGCGAGGTCTTCAGCGGCTCCGAAAGCTTGAACTCGGCCTAGAGGAACAATATGCGGGCTATGAAGGACATTAGGGCTAATCCGGACCATAGGGCCGTTGCCACCCCAATCGCATAACCGACCCCCATGAGCGACAAGCGAAGGTTGCGCGGCTTCCCTATGAACCACCCCAGCAGCAACGTGTAGACCGGCAACAGAACAATCCCAAAGATCAGCCAAGTGCCAACAAACGGTACGTACATTGATGCCTCACTTCTCCTCCAGAACTCGTACCTCAATAACCGGGATCAGCTTTACTATTACCGTAAAGTACAGAACCACTATAAAAACGGTCCCGAGCACGCCGGATATTTCCACCCATGAGGGGAAATAATGTCCCTCCTCGTAGAGCAGGAAGCCTGGAAGCATGAGCCCTTCAGCAATGAAGAGGGTTTTTTCCACCAAAACCGCTAGCACCACGAGAAGCCCGGCCACAGCGGTGCGGCCCACACTAAACAGCCGCGGGAACAATGACTGCAGCGCAAGATAGATAAACGATGCGGCTATAGGCCCGATACCCAACCAGTAGCCGACCGACTCAAGCTTGGCCACTGTGACCCTCCCCACTCCAATCGGTGGAGCGTAGACGCCGGTGACATTCAGTTGGAGTTGCAGCCACAGGACGAGGAGTGCGGAGAACATCATTGCCCTAGCCAGCGCGGCGAAGGTGCTGTCGGGGAAAACGTCTTGCCATTTATGAACGCGCCGAAAAATATAGGCAATAACCGTCACCACGCCAAAGGCAGAGACGATGGCCAGACTGAGGAAGACAGGTCCCATAACGGGCCCAAAGAATCCCGGCATTGCCGGCAGAAGCGCGAACAGCCACGGGATGACGCCGCCATGGAGTAGCAGCGGTGCAAGTATAATGAGTCCCAGAGCCATCCACCAGACCATCCGCTCTACCTTCTCGTCTTCCTCGGGTTCGTAGCCAATGGTTAGCAGCCGGTATAAAGGAGAAAGCAGGCGTGGCAGGCGCTGCCGCAGGACGTAGATGTCGTGACGCAGCGTCAGCAGTATGTAGGTGCCAGTCAGCGTGAAGTAGGTGGTGATGATAGTTACATCCCATACGAGGGGCGAGTGCTGGATAGCCCGAGGAAGCACACTCGTAATGCTTATGAACACCCTGTCGAGCCGTCCCAATTGCATGAGGATCCCTGTCACTGCACAGACCAAAGCCACTAACGCCGTCAACTCTGCTATTCGGGCGACCGGCGCAAGGCTCTTCATGTTGAACAGCCTGACCGCGGCCGACACGAGGATTCCCCCGTGGGCAATACCTACCCACCAGATGAACATGCCGATAAAGAGTCCCCACGTGACGCCACCACCGGGCCCCCAGTCCCCCAGACCGAGAACAATCTCCCCGTATGTGAGCTTAAAGGACCAGGCGTAAAGGAACCAGGCCAGAACTGCCAGTGCAAACAGCAGCAACAGATAAAAGCGGCCAGAGGTCTTGGTCATTACCCTAAGGACGTTTTCCGTTTTCGTTTGGAATCTGGTCCTTTCAACCTCCAGTAGTGTTCCACGCCACCGGTGTGTGAGTCTTCCCTGGCTCCCCTCAAAAGGCTGGTGCCCCTCAAAAGGCTTACGTTCCTTATACATTAATCACCTCGACGGAAGCACGGTGCTAAACCATAATGGCTTTGGACCTCCCAAGACTGTCTGTCCTTTATCCACCAGACCGAGTTCTTCATAAGTGACAGGTCCCTCCATCCGCTTGGCCTTCGCCGACGGTTGCTGACCAACATAGATAACATTGGGCCCGGTCCCTAGCTGTTCAAGGAGACGGAAGGTAGAGAAATACCCGTTTTTCCGTTTCTCCCTGAGGTATCGGTTCGGTTTGCTCTCCGGGTCATTGAGATTGCCGAAATGGAAGACTCGGCTGCGGCAGGCTAGTTCGCACGTCAGGTTTCCTTTCTTGTCTTCCCTGCCCTGCCGTTCCGGACACCAGGTGCACTTGCCCATTACCGACCGGGGCGGACGTCCGGCCACGTGTACAGCTCTCTCGTTCCCTGGCGGAAGACCGGAGACATTTCTAGTACCCCAATGCAGCTCCCCAGGGGCCTCCCGATCGGGGTCTCCCCACTGGAAGTAGTTGACTCCGAACGGACAGGCAATCTCGCAGTACTTGCAGCCGATGCAAACATCGAAATCAATCAGGACTAGGCCGTCTTCTTTCCGCTTGAACCGAGCTTCCACCGGACACACTTTGACGCAGGGTGGATTGGAGCAGTGCTGACAGGTGATGGGCAGAAAGTTAGGGGCCTCCTGGTTTTCATCCACATAGGAGACGACGTAGATCCAATGTTGCCACGGTAAAAGCGCGTTGTGCGCGTAGCATGCAACTGCGCAGTCGAGGCAGCCGTCGCAGCGCTCCAGGTCAATCACCATGCCATACTGAAAATTGGAATAGCTGGTCTCCCTGGCCTCCACGCCGGGCAGGAAGGGGAAAAGGAAATACCCGGCAATGCCAGCACCAGCCAGTTTGAGCATGGTGCGGCGGGAGATGCGTTTATTGACGAAGGCCTCCCTCGCTTCTTCCGCTCTGGCCGGATTGCTCGTTCGCCCATCAACACCAAACTCCTTGCGGTAGCCTTCGCGGTATTTTGACAGGAATTCGGCCTCGGAGAGTTGGCCTCCAACCAGGCGGGTGGCATCTCTGGCAACTTCTACCCCCAGGTCAGGGTCATAACCCGCCGTTCTCAGCTGCTCTTTGGCCCATGCTTCCCACTGAGGCCCCAACAGATCAGGAGTAATTCCTTGGGTTGGCTTGTCCTCAGAGTTCGTCATGAAGTTCTCCGCTCCTCAGAGTTTGTCAGTAAAGCTATCCCATCGCGCGCTGGTAAGGAAGCGCTGGGCTCATCCATGGAGACCAGTCTCTCGTTGATTAGCACTCGCCTCGTTTGTTCAAGCATCGAGGCCACCGTGTCGGTAAGACGCCTAAAGATCTTGCAGGCCATTCCATGGTCCTCTTCGGGTTGCGCCCTCAGCCTGGTGGCGTCAATACCGAGCACCCTGTCAAGTTCGGCATTGCTCAGCGCCCGAAACAAGCTGCAGCAGTTAAGCAGTCCTCCCGATACCATTTCAGTCTCCCCTCCTCCTGCGCGACATAAACAGAATGTCCAGGCCCCGGTCTTTCCTACTACAGCCTGGCTCCGCCTTCAGCATCTGCCTGAGAAGCCCCATCTTGTATGGTTGTTCCGAACAAACCGCTGCTCCCCAATTGCGTCTGAGGCTCGAGCTTCAGTTGTCGTACCATGCCAAGGATATCGAAAGGAAGAGGGATGATGGTGCTATTCCTTTCGCCTGCCATCTCGACCATACTCTGAAGGTATCGCAACATCACAGCCGGTGGCTCCACGGCGAGAATCTTCGCCGCCTCTGCGAGGGACCCTGCCGAAAGACGCTCGCCCTCAGCATGGACGATCTTGGCCCGTTTCTCCCGCTCCGCCTCAGCCTGCCTTGACATAGCCCGCTGCATTCCCTCGGGGAGGAGTACATCCTTGACCTCAGCCACGCTGACGAAGACCCCCCATTGCTCCTCGGTCTGTTCGTCGACGATCTGCCTCAGCCTCTGATTTATCCTGTCACGGCTGGCCAGCAGCTCGTCCAGATCCGACTGGCCTATGACGCTCCGGAGCGTAGTCAGTGCAATCTGAGTGCTAGCGCTCACGAAGTTCTCCACATTGACTACGGCCTTTTTTGCATCGACCACTCGAAAGTAGACCACGGCATCCACTCTGATTGTCACGTTGTCCCTGGTTATTACCTCCTGGGGTTCGAGAATGACGGTCAGGATACGGGTGTCCACTTTGATCAGCCGGTCGACCACGGGGACAATGAAATTAAGGCCGGGATTCCTAATTCCCACAAATCTGCCAAACCGGAACAGTACCGCGCTCTCCCACTGGCGTACCACCCTGACTGCCCAGGCTACACACAGAAGTACCACAACCGCAGCAACAACGCCGTAAACTATTTCCAACGTCCCCTTTCCTTTCTGCCCTCACTGGGTACTTGAATCCTTCCTTCGAGCGGATGGCAATCTCCGAACTATCCCAATGTCTAGGCCCGGGTGGACAGCAGCCGCTCGCTGATCAACACGTGCCTGGTCTGGTCGAGCCGTGAGGCCACCACGCCGGTGAGCCTGCTGAGCACTTCGTATCCGATGCGAATGTCATCTTGGAGCAGGGTTCTGAGCTTGACGGCGTCGATAGCCAGCACACTGCTATGTTCCAGGCACACCGCCGTCAGGGTGTAGCGGTAGGGCACGACAACCGCCGACCAGCCAAAAACCTCGTTGGCGCTCACAATGTCAACCGTCACCTTCTTGCTTAACTGCTCCTGACTCATCGGTATCTGCATTTGTATGGCCAGTTTCCCACTCTCTAGCACATAGAGAGCCTCGGCGACGCTACCCTCTCCGAACACTGTAGTCCCCGCCTCGTACTCCTTGGCCGTAGTTAAGGCATCTAGCCTGTCCAGTTCAGTATCGTCCAGTGCTTCAAAAACGGAACATTCTCGGAGGGCTCGCTTCGATCTCATCTCTCACCGCCCTTGACCACCTCAGCCACCATCCCGCTAAACTCCTTGTCCGCAGGAGAGGGCTTGGGCCACCATTCTGCTGTCGCCTTCACGGCCCAGCCAAGCACCACTGAGAGGACCCCTGCCAAGGCCAGGAACACCCCCGCCGGGGCAAGCAGCACCGTCAGGATTAGGGAGAATCCGGCCATGATAGTTAGGCCCCCGTACATGATCGCTCTCTCGCCTATGTCGGTGGCCTTGCGCCGACCGGATGCCAGATGTTCTACCCCAAGGTGGGCGAAGACCAAGCCCGGCTCCTGTGGCAACTCACCGTCCAACACCCGTAGCTTAACTGGGATGTTGCCTTCGCCGTTCTTCTTGGTACACAGGCCGATCGCATAATCCAGGCCATCCGCCTGGCGGATTGCCACGTTCATGTTGCCCAGCAGTATTACCCTGGCCCTGGGCAATTCTTGAGAGACGCTAATTGCCGCATCCAGGCCGCCCATGTGTGACATGCGGACCATATCCTGGCCCATAATGTGCGGAAGCTGAGCATCTATCACTGCTATGTCTGGACGTAGGCTTCTGGCCAGGCTGGTGGCCTCGAGGGCATTCCCTGCCCATCCCACCACGACAACTCCTGGCTCCTTTTGCACCACCCCGGTAAGCAGGCGCCGGGCTTCCGATGATTCTGAGGCGACGACCGCTCGTAGTTCTGTGCTCTGCATGGCTTCCCCCCCAAAAAAAGATGCGCTAGGATGCGATGACTTGAATCATATTGTGCGGGGCGTCTAGATTTCTCGCAATCCGTTATAGGGGGTAGATTGAGGAAATGAAGTATGTATTCCAGTGTATACTAAAGTAGAGAGGGACCTGCTAGCGTTTATGTCTTGTTGTCCGGCATCTAGCAGACCGGAGAGTTTCTTATACCGTGAATCAGGTATCGAGGGAGATGATTCCTCGGCGTATGGCAAACTTGACGAGCTCCGCACGGCTGTGCAGGCCCAGTTTTCTCATCATATGGGCGCGATGGGTTTGCACGGTACCGGCGCTGAGAACCAGGAGGTCGGCGATCTCCTGGTTGGTGCGGCCGTCGGCAACAAGTTTCAAGATCTCCCTCTCCCTCTCGGTCAGGCCGGCAAAGCTCTCTTTTTCCTTCCCTACCTCCGCCCGCTTTAGATAATCATCCAGCAGCTTCTTGGCCATAGCCGGGTACAGGTACACGGCTCCCTGGGAAATCGTTCTTAGCCCCGAAATCAGTTCGGCGGAGGAGCCTCCCTTGACAAAATACCCAGAGGCCCCGGCATTAAGTACCTGAAAGAAGTGTTCGTCGCTTTCGTGCATAGTGAAGGCCATGATTTGAACATCTGGGCTGTGCAACTTGATCTGGCGTGTAGCCTCAATGCCACCCATGCCGGGCATGGTCAAGTCCATCAACACTATATCCGGCTTTAATTGCGCCGTCTTGTTTACCGCATCCTGGCCCCCTGCGGCCTCCCCCACAATCTCGATGTCCGGCAAAGCCTCCAAGATGGCTCGGAGACCCTCACGCACGATGGCGTGGTCATCGGCAATCAGGACACGTATCTTGTCTGTCACGACGGTTGTCTCCTTCCCTCAGGTCGCCAGACCTCTCTATCGCGCATGCCGGCCCTTCCCCGGGCACAAGCTTGCCTCGCCGCTTTACCACCCAGGCGGGGTGCCTATGGGAACCTGAACCACAACGGTGGTTCCTTGTCCCGGCGTCGATCTGACACTGAGGGTGCCTCCCAACAACTTGGCCCGCTCTCGCATCCCCAGCAACCCCAACGCCTGCGTCGAGCTGACATCGCTTAAGACGGCACCCGGGTCGAAGCCCCGGCCGTCGTCCTCGACAATGATCATGATTCCGTCATCCTCGGCTTTCAGTCGTAACTTGGCGGACCGTGCCTCGGCGTGTTTTATGATATTGCGAACGGCCTCCTGCATGATCATGAACACCGCTGTCTCCGTAAATGGGAGTAAACGCTGGCCCATGCCTTCGGCCTCAAAGTCCACTTGAACGCCCGCAGTCCCCAATGAGGTTTCGGCATATGACCGGATACCAGCTACCAGTCCCAGGTCCTCCAGGACGGGAGAGCGAAGGTCGCACATCACCTTGCGCATGTCGTCAAGGGCTTGCGCGGCGACGAGCCTTATATCAGCCAACTTTTCGCCGAGCGTCGATCCCTCAAGCGATACGGTGCTGGCGGCAGATTCGATTCGCAAGATCAGGCCGGTGAGGACCTGGCCGCACCCATCGTGCAACTCTCGCGCCACTCGCTTGCGCTCTTCCTCCTGTGCACTGATAATCGATGTCAGTAGGTGGCCTCGCAACTCTTCCGTCTGCCGGGATTCCTGGTAAAGTATGGAGTTTTCGATGGCCAGGCCCACGTGATAACCGATGGAATCCAGGAGCCTGAAATCGTGCTCGGTGAAGGAGCTTTGACTAGAGCAGACCACGTCCATAACGCCTAGCACCCTCTCCTTGGATTTGAGAGGCGTGGCCACGAAGCTAGTAATGACGCCTTTGGCCGTCGGGTCATCACTCAACGCGGGGCACTGGCTGACATCGTTCACCATCAACGTATGACCGTGGCGCAACACCTGGTGACAGGCACAATTGGCTCCGGCTGTCCCTTGCTGGCAATGGAACCCCTTCCAGGAACCAATGCGGTTCGCTATGGTCAGCCTGCTGCTTTCGGTATCGGCAAGAAGCACGCAACCAGCCTCCGTCTTGGTGACCTCTAGCACTCTTTGCAGAGCCTTTCCCAGCACCTCGTCCAATTTCAGGGACTGGCCTACCGTGGCTGCGATGGAGCTCAGGGCCGATAGTTCCTGGTTGCGGGATACTAGCTCGTCCCGGGCCCTGAGCAGGTTTCGAGTCATGCTGGCGAAGGCGGCGCTTAGCTGTCCTATCTCGTCCCGACGCAGCGCGGGAATTGCAGCCTTGAAGTCTCCAGCCGCTATATGGGTGGCGGCCGCGGCAAGCATCCTGATAGGCCTCACTACTTTACGCATCACTGCCCACGCCAGCAGCAAGGTGCCAACGAGCAGTATACCTCCGAAGTAGAAGAACCTCCTTCCGAGCTGCTGGGTTATGACAAAGGCCTCCTCTTCCGACTGCCTGACTGCGATACCCCAAGGGGCGGTGGAAAGCGGGGCGAAGGCGAGCACATCCCTCCGTCTCTCGGGCTGATCTTCCGCTCCATGACATCTGTGGCACGTCCCGACGGTGGCCTTTCCTGCCGTGACCAATTGGGCAAACTTGCCAGTATGATCGCTCCTCTCAAATGGGTCGGGGGGATGTCCGGGCTCCGTCCTGGCCAGGACCACGCCATTGTTGTCTACGATCTCTGTGTATCCCGTTTTGCCCAACGTAATGGGGCTGATAAACCCGCGGATGCCGGACCTCTTAACGTCCACGGCAGCGCTCAGCGCACCTTTGATTCTACCGTCTGAGTCCAGCATGGGGACCGTAACCAATACAACAGGCAGCTCTGTCAACGGCGCATTGACCAGGCCGGATACGGTGGACAGGCGTTTATCGAGAGAAGTCTCGACGTCGGCATAACCGGATAGATTCAGCCCTGCAGCTCCTGGGAGGTAGGGCTCGACCCGGATAATCTCAGCATGGCCATCAAGGAGGAGAATTCGTTCAGTGAAGATGCCCTCTTCGGCCATGACACCGGCCAGCGCTCTTGCAGTTTGTTCAAACTGGGCCTCTGCAGGCAGTCCGCCGTCGAAGTTGGTGGCATTCTGCACGAGCACTACGACGTGGTCTAGCTTCTCATCTAAGTGGGTAGCCACGATGCGTGCCATGGTTAGCCTCTCGTCAAGGGTGCGCCGGGTGCTCTCATCCACAGACTGCATGCCCAACCAACTGAACAGGACTAGCCCCGGGGTCAGGCCGATGATAATGAGCAGACTGATACTCTTCTGCAAGGTTAGATTGGCCTGAAATCTCATATTGGACCTGGGGCACTGCGTAGCGGAATCGGGATGGTCTGGAGAGCGGTTGCACTGCGTCTGAGGACCGCGGCGGTGAGAGAAGCCCGGCCAGCTTCATCGAGCCCAAGAGCTTCTGACCGAAGCTGCACGGTACGCTGGTATGGACGTCGGCCCTGGCCACGCTCTAGCGCCCCGAATGTCGCTGCCTGCTCTACTACCATTGCACTCCCCACCTGCGCCCGGCGCCGACGGTTCGGCGCCATGGCCTCCTCGCGTACGGGGGAGTATAGCACGTGTTTCCTTCGCTGTACAGAAAGGCAACTGTTTGAGCAGCGTCGCGGCACGATGCAATACCTATGGCCGGAGAGATCGTGTGTCTGGGAGCATGATGCTGATAGGACGGGAGCCGATGGCGTCACCGAGCCAATAACGACGGAGGGAAAGGAAATCTCAGCCAGTTGCGATGGAGCTAGTGGCCCCCTCCCGGCCTCCACTAGGCTTGCCTGAGCGTTATAATGGTGGTAGGGACTTCTGAAGGAGGAGAGCCATGCCAATAGACAGGACCGAGTTTGAAAAGGGCTTCGTGGAAAAAGAGCCGGACCATTTCCAGCGTGAGATCCTCCAATTCCTTAGCAAAAACCCTGACCAGGCATTTACTTTCACTGAAATTGTGCAGCACATTGGACTATTTCGGCCTCAGGTGGAGGCTATCGATCTCCTGACTATAGTGGAAGTGGGCGTACATACAGTGTCCGTTACGCTGGCCCTGAACGAGCTCGAGAAGAAGGGCCTGATCGTCTCGAAAGAGACCGCAGATGAACCGCGGACGCGCTACTATATCATCAAACAACAGGTTGGAAAGTGGGCGCAGACGCGCTAGCGTCCATACTCCTGGCTCTATCAGCAGCGATTTCGCCTCGTCGGATTCGCCCCGAATCTGATTAGACCGGCTCGTCTCCGAAATACACGCCGGTACTCCGCCCCAGGCGAACCAGTTGTCCTCCTACTGATACCAGCTTCGTGTGGTTCACCGCCTCGTCCAGTGGAACGCCGACGATTTCGTCGGCCCGCAGGGCAACCATTTGCCCGTAGATTCCGCGAGCCGCCAGGTGAATGGCTTCCTCGCCGAACCGGGATGCTAGTACACGATCGTTGGCAGTTGGCGTGCCGCCCCGCTGGACGTGTCCCAAGACAGTTACGCGCGTCATAACGCCGGTGCGCTGTGCCAACTCGTTGCTTACCATCTGGCCAATGCCTCCGAGCCTGCCATCAACCTGACAGACGGGGCCACAGTCTGTTGGGGCAGCTCCCTCGGCGGTGACGATCAGGCTATACTGACTCCCCCGGGCACGTCGCTCGCCAACCATTTTGATCAGAGGTTCCCAATTGAACGGAATCTCCGGGATGAGGATGGCATCGGCACCGCTCGCCAATCCAGCGTGCAGGGCGATCCAGCCCGCTCCTCGTCCCATCACCTCGCATACCATTATTCGGTGGTGTGCTGCGGCCACTGTGCGCAGACGATCCAGTGCCTGGCACGCAATCTCCACTGCCGTATCGAAACCGAAGGTGCGCTCTGTTGCTGCCAGGTCGTTGTCGATAGTCTTTGGTACGCCGACCAGGTGGACTCCAAGCTCGGCCACGGCTCGTGCGATTCGCAACGATCCATCTCCGCCCACGACCACCAGGGCTTCCAGTTCCAGCCGCCGGTACTGTTCGGCGGCCGCCTCGAAGTTCGGCATCGCCTCGGGCAGGGGCTTGCCGTCGGCCCCAAGATCGAACGGCCCTTGATTGGTCGTCCCCAGGATTGTTCCTCCCATGGTGAGAATACCACGCACATCAGAGAGGGGCAGCGTGCGCGTGATGCCGTCTGGGAGGAGGCCGAGAAAGCCATCGTAGATACCGACTACTTCGGCTCCGTACCCTTCGTGAGCCGTTTTCACAGCCGCCCTGATGACTGCGTTTAGACCAGGGCAATCGCCGCCAGATGTGAGTATTCCGAAACGTCGCATTTTACACCCCAGATATACGCGCAAGTTGGTCGAATTTGTGAGTGGCTTCCATGATCCGAACGGTGCCCGACCTTGCGCTCATAGCCACCGAGTATGTTTTGGCCCCGTCACCCGTGTACCGCACGCCGTGGAGGAATTCCCCGTCGGTTATTCCTGTGGCGGCAAAGAATATGTCCGTGCCGCTGACCAGGTCATCCGTCGTAAGAACGCGGTCAAAGTCGATCTTATCAGCAATTCTTTGCTCGCGCTCGAGGTCGTTCCGTGGCCATAGTTTGCATTGTATCTCACCGCCCATGCATTTCAATGCGCATGCGGTAACTACCGCCTCGGCCGCGCCTCCAATACCCATAAGCACGTCGACACCGGTCCCTTCCAAAGCCGGCATGAGCCCGCCCGCTATGTCACCGTGGGAGATCAACATGATCCGCGCCCCTGCTTCGCGAATTTCTGCGATCAGACGGCTGTTGCGGTCACGATCCAATGCCACCACCGTGATGTCCGCCACCTGGAAACGCTTGATATCCGCAATCCGTTGTAGGTTCTCAGTAACAGACCGGTTGATATCGATAGCCCCGCGTGCGGAGGCCCCCACCGCGATCTTGTCCATATAGAATATGCGACCGGGATCGAACATGGACCCGCGTTCGGCAAGGGCCAAAGCAGATACGGCATTGGGCAGGCCCTTTGCAAGTAGCGTTGTGCCGTCTATCGGATCAACTGCCACATCAACTAGTGGAGGCATTCCATTGCCTATTCGCTCGCCGTTGAAGAGCATGGGAGCGTCGTCCTTCTCTCCCTCGCCTATGACTACGATGCCATCCATATCTATAGACTGAAGCGCAGATCGCATAGCATCCACCGCTGCCTGATCGGCGGATTCCTTGTTTCCACGTCCCATCCAGGGTGCGGCGGCCATAGCCGCGGCTTCAGTGACCCGCACTAATTCAAAAGCGAGATTGCGATCCATGGGTTTTCGCAATATGGATACCTCCATTAGTCTTACAATTCGATGGCCCGTACCGGTAGCTGTAATTGCCTGGCCTCCCGGCGGGCTAATCGCAGTTTCGAAGGTCTGCAAGCGCAGTTGTCCGGTGCTGACCTGGCAACATTAGGCCCGCGCCTAGTTATAGGATATCTGCGTGGTTATTTCAGGGATTTCGCTCAGCAGGTTGGTAGAATGAGACTTTTGAACTGAGTGAGAAGCAGTGTAACGGCGTCCGCCCTCCTCCGCGGCTGCAGCAGATTACGGCTACAGAGTACCGGGCGATTCCTGGCCTCCCCGTCGGTCGGTCCATAATGCATCAACTATCGATCGTCGGCCGGCAGCAGCTCGTACCCGCGCAAGCTCAGAAGCCACGAAGTGGTTGCCCCCCAGCGCCGGAGGCGTGCCGTGGGCGCGAGATACATGCAAACATACGCCAGGTAGACCATGGCGAAGAAGGCTAATATGGCCAGGATGGTGCGCAGCGCTAGTGTCAATTCACCCATTTGGTGTCGCCTCCTGAGCGAACGGCAGCACTTTGCCTCGCCGCCCGTGGATCCGATGGGCGGGAGGCAAAGTGCTAGCAGTTGGACGGCTTAGCTGCGGGAGCGATCGTATGTGGACGTGCTGCGCGTTGCTGGTTGGTCAAAGAGAGGTAATATCACTCGTACGACGGCCCATCCCGCCAGGGCGTAGACGAGCATCGCGACGAGCGACGGGACCTCCAGTACTATGCCGCCGCTAGACGGGCTGCCGGTCAGGCCGAAGAATGGCGCCAGGAAAACTCCGGCGGAGTTGTAGACGAAGCCAGCGAAGTCATTGGCGGGGTTGGCGCCGATGAGCTTCAGGAGGACCCGTATCCCGATCAGCACCTCGACGATGCCGACTATTAGCCAGACCACTTGGCCAACCTTGAGGAATCTCAGCCGGTGCTCCTCGCCGGTATCGTGGGTGGTGCGTTCGCGGTGTTCGATGCCAGCCTCATTGGTTACAACGCGCTCGCGTTGCTCAACGCCGGCTGTACTTCGAGCGGCCTGGTCCGTGACAACGCGTACATCGCGCTGCCCGAGACCGACCGTGTTCTGGACGACCTGCTCGAGGGGAGCCGGCGCTGGCGCCGGATTACCGGGCGGAGAGGTCCGCTCGTCGCCACTGGTGGTCTCGTGACGTTTGATCGATTGTGGTTCGGGGGCTTGCGATACCATGATTTCTCCTTTTCGTGCCTTACCTGCTCACACTGGAACTGGCTCTACTAGTCCTATTAGTAGCGTAGCTCTAACCCGTGTCGCTCGTCGTCTATCAAAGGGCGTATTCAGGGATTAGATATCGAGGCCAGGGATTAGTATTGATACCTCCTTCGGGAGTCCTTTCGGTACGTTCCAGGCCGTCCGCTCCGTCCTTGGGCCCGCAGTGCAGAGACGGCGGCTGTTACCTGGAGTTGTTCCAGGAGGGCAGGCCAGAGCCTCTCCTGTAGGCTCAGCCCCCTGGACAACTGGACCTCGTGCCCGCACTGTAGACATCTGACGTAGTAACGGTTGGACTCTCTTTCCTGATACAGGTCTCCAAGGCAACGGGGACACTACCTCAGCATGAACATTTTGCCTCCTCCTCTTGCTCTGTCACTGGTGTTCTGACATGTTCACTACCGCGTGTGGGGCGCACGGACTCGGAGACCAGGATCCTGCTCTACTCCTCTGCCGGCCTGGCGAAGCGGTAGACGTACCTCCCCTGGTATATGGGCAGTACCATGGGGTTGAGGCGCCGCACGCTGATCGTGCCTTCGCGATACGCGTAGCGCAAGAGGGGTACAACCCCCCCTTTCCTCTCTACAGCCACCTCGATGGTCTGGACGTCGCCTATGGCCTGAAAGACGTAAGGCGGGTTCAGCGCGAGACCGTCCGCCAGAAGCCCTGCCTGGTCCTGGGACTGGATCACGACGGAAGACGCCACCAGACGCTGGCCGTTGAGAGCAAGCCCCTCTGCCCCGGCGTTGCGTAGCTCGTTGATGATGTCCTGGGCCTCTTCCTCCTTTATGCTAGCGCCGACCACGACCTCCACGCCCGGTCCCCACACCTCCACCAGTCCATTTACCGCCTTGAAGCGGTTGACTTCTGATACTAATGTCTCCAGGTTGCTGCTCTTCACGCCCTGGTTGTACTCAGAGAGTTCTCCCTGCAGGTTATGTACTTCTTGAGCCAAGGCGGCGTTGGATTCGAGTAGATTACTGATCGTCTGGGCCTGACTAACAGGTGATTCAGACTGCAGTGCTTCTGCAATGTTATCTTGTGGGCTCAACTGCGTTATACCAAGAATTCCGACCGTAAGGCCAAGAACCGCCAGTTGTAACCATATAAGGTTTGTTTCCTTCATTCTTGAGGCCGCCTCACGCCATTGCTTTTCGGCTAGGTTTGTGGAAGACGGATCCGAAACCAAAGAATGAATCCGTCTCTAAAGCGCGTCAAGCGTATGCTTATAGTATCAGCTCGCGTTGTTCGAGGCCTGCCTCATCCGTCACGACGCTATCGCGTTGCTTAACGCCAGCCGTTGTCTGGATGGCCTGCCCGGCGGTGAGCAAGAGAAGATCTGGGACTGGCGCCGGAACGCCGGCTGGGGAGCCCCGCTCGTCGCCCCTGATGGGATCGTGGCGTTCGACCGATCGCGGGTCGGGTGCTTGCGATATCATGTCTTCTTCTCCTTTTTCTGTTCTACCTGCGCACATGGGAACTGGCGCTACTACTGCTACCACTAGCGTATGCCTAGTCCACGACTCATGTCGTCTATCGAAAGGCTTATTCAGGGATTAGTACTGGGATCGCGGTCCTCCAACTCAGGGGAGGGCGCTCTTACTTAAGGGGCGGCCCAACCAGGCTATCGACTTCGCCTCCGCAATGCGAACCCGACTAGGGCAGTTCCAGCGCCTCCCATCAAGCCGAACCAGACCAGACCTATGCTAAAGGGGTCACCGGTGAACGGCAGAGTCGCAGGCACCGCCGCTGTCGGTGTGGTAGGTGTTGCCGGGGGTAGTGGCGCAGACGGAACAGGGGTCGCTGTGGCGGTAGCGTCGCCGGCGCCACAC
>Ga0082335_1001548_pt1 | contig 21696 bp, 16 predicted proteins | sample Subgrocontami58m_FD_72375 | JGI IMG/M metagenome (GOLD analysis project Ga0082335, IMG submission 72375) | Subsurface groundwater microbial communities from S. Glens Falls, New York, USA - GMW37 contaminated, 5.8 m (SPADES assembly) (version 2) ...
GCGCGCGCACAGACGGGGACAACGAACGCCGCCATCCTTGTGCACGGAGGCGTCGGTTCCCCGCTCTCGTGGCAGGACGGCTGCCAGCAAGCGGTGGAGGCCGCGCGCGCCGTTCTCCGGCGCACGGGCGACGCCCTCGCCGCCGCCGTGGAGGCGGTGCGCGTCATGGAGGACGACGGCCGCTTCAACGCGGGCTGTGGCTCCAGCCTGCGCCTGGACGGCAAGACCGTGGAGATGGACGCCGCGGTGATGGACTCTCGCGGCAAGCTGGGCGCCGTCGCGGCCATCAGCCGGGTCAGGAACCCGGTGCTCGCGGCGCGGGCGGTGGCGGACACGCCGCATGTCGCACTTGCAGGCCAGGGTGCGACGGCACTCGCCCGCAGGCTGGGGTTATCCGGCGCTTTTCGTCCATCCAGCTTTGCGCTGGAGCGCTGGCGCTGGTGGCAGGGCGCGCTGCAGCGGCGCCGCGCCGGCGAGGTCCCCGATGATTGGCGCGGGTTCGACCTTCAGCGTCACTGGAACTTTCCCACGTCGTACGACGCTGTGTTTCAGCCGCACGACACCGTCGGCGCGGTGGTGCGCGGGCCGGACGGCGGCTTCGCCGTGGCCTCGTCCACCGGCGGGGCCAGCCCCATGCTGCGGGGCCGCGTCGGCGACGTGCCGTTCATCGGCTGTGGCTTCTTCGCCGGGCAGCACGGCGCGGTAGCCGTGACGGGAATAGGGGAGGAGATCATCCGGCGCATGCTGGCCCGCGTCGTGTATGACCGGCTTGCCGCCGGGGCCGCGCCGCAGGCCGCCTGCGAGGAGGGCGTCGCCCTGCTTCCGGAGACGGTGGCCGTGGGGGCAATAGCGGTGTCGGCTGAGGAGCAGGGTGTCGCGGCCAACCGCGAGATGGCCTGCGCCGACGCGACGTTCCCGGTGTCCAGTCGGCGAGGGCGGAGCGCTTCCTTGTAAGGGACGCCGTGCCCGCGGGCGCTGGTGTAGTGCTTCCAACGCTTCGTTACGGCAGGGATTCGTCTGGAATCTCCGACATGAGGGAGCCAGAGGGGGCAAAGCCCCCTTTGACGGGGGCACTGGGGGTGACCCCCAGTATCTGTCATTCCCCTTCCAGGAAAGGAAAGGGAACCAAAGGGGATGGTTCGCTGGGTGAAAGACCAGGAATCATGCAAGGGCAATCAACGTGCAGAGTCTCGCAGGTAACGCGATTTCGAATGCACTACACTAGCGGGTGGGCGTGGGGCCCGGCTGGGAGTCGCGTACGCTGGCAACCATTTCGCTCATGACTGACGCCAGATAGCGAACGGCGGCGATGGTCTGGTGGTACCTCATGCGGGTCGGCCCCAGAATACCGATGGCTCCCGCGGTGTCGCCTTCTCCGTATCGTGCCAGGATGATGGAGCACGGACGTAGAGCTTTCTCCTGGTTCTCCGAGCCGATGATGATGCAGAAGCCCTGGTTGTTCAGAGCGCTCTCCAGGACGGAGGACAGGGCCTTCTGGTCCTCAAAGGTTTCGACAAGCGCGCGGGCCATCTGGACATTGGCGAACTCCGGCTGGCCGAGCACATGGCGCATTCCGGCGATCACCATTTCCTCGTAGGAGCGCGCTTCCTCTTCCCGCAGGATCCGCAGGACGGCGCTCATCACCTGCGCGTCCTGCTTCGGCAAGTCCTTTGTCGCAGGAGCGATTTCGTGCAGCGACTTCCCGCAGAAGCGCTCGGTGAGCTGATGGCCAAGAGACGTGAGAGCGTCCTGGGCGCTGGGATCCTCGAACTTGACGACCTGCCGTCGAATTTTCGCCCCCTGCAGGACAAGCACGAGAAGCACCGACGGAGCGTCCAGGGCGACAAGCTCCAGGTGCTTGAGCCGCACCTGCGACGTGGTCGGCGGCCGCGCGAAGGCCAGGTTTTGCGCCAGGTTGGAAAGGACGCTGGCGGAGATGCGGGTCCATGCCTCAGGGCTTTGCTCGACGGGGTCGAACTGGCTGCGGACGATGCGGCGGGCCTCGGGAGTCAGCATGGGCTTGTCCAGCAGGGCCTCTACAAAGTAGCGGTAGCCCTTGTCCGCGGGAACGCTGCCCGCCGACGTATGGGGCCGGACGACATAGCCGGCCTCTTCCAGCGTGGCCATCTCATTGCGCACGGTGGCCGGGCTGACGCCCAGGCCGTGTTTGCGCACGACGCTTTGAGAGGCTACCGGCGTAGCCGTCTGGACGTACTCGCCGACTATGATTTTGAGAACGTTTTCCTGACGTGACGTGAGCATCATCGCCTGACCAGCCACGCGGACGAATTGACGGAGGTGTCCGCTTGAAAGGAAATGTAGCATCCGGTTTTCAGGCCTGTCAAGAGTGACGCGTGCACACCGTTGACAGCCTTCGATGCGTGTCTCTATAATAACACCGTCAGTCTCTTGGTGTCCCGAAATCATTCTGTTTTAAGACCGGAGATCCGCATGTGGCGGCTGCTCCCGGGACGCGGATAATATCCGTGTCAAACGGCGGGAACTTGGTTTTGTGCTTTCCTCCAGGTATTGGGCGGTGCTCAAGCTGTACGTGGCGTAGTGCACAGAGTAAAGTTACGGGCATCTGCACGTATTAAGGAGAGGCGATGTCACTGCAGGAGTCTCCCTTTCCATCAGGGAGACCGAGGCGTACATGACTAAATACCTCTTCGTGACGGGTGGCGTCGTCAGTTCCGTAGGCAAAGGCGTCACCGTCGCATCCCTCGGGCGGCTCCTGAAAAGCCGCGGCGTCTCCGTCTCCGTTCAAAAACTTGACCCCTACCTCAATGTTGACCCCGGCACCATGTCTCCCTATCAGCACGGCGAGGTATATGTCACTGTTGACGGGGCGGAGACAGACCTGGACCTCGGCCACTACGAGCGCTTTATTGACGTCAATCTCACGCACCTGTCCAACGTGACCGCAGGGGGTATCTACCGCTCCGTTATTGAGAAAGAGCGGCGCGGTGACTACCTGGGAGGGACGATTCAGGTGGTGCCCCACGTGACCAATGAAATCAAGGAGCGCATCAAGGGTCTGGCGAGGGAGAGCCGCGCGGACGTCGTGGTGGTGGAAGTCGGCGGCACCGTCGGCGATATCGAGGGGCTTCCGTTCCTGGAAGCCATCCGTCAGATGCGAGGCGACGTGGGTCGGGAAAACGTGCTCTACATTCACGTGACACTGCTGCCGCACATCTCCACGACCGGAGAGCTCAAAACGAAGCCCACTCAGCACAGCGTCAAAGAGCTTCGCAGCCTGGGCATCCAGCCCGACGTCATCGTTCTTCGCAGCGACCACCCGGTGGCTGACGATATCAAGACGAAGATAGCCCTGTTCTGCGACGTGAAGAAGAATGCCGTGGTCCCTCTGGTGACCGCCCAGACGGTCTATGAGGTGCCCATCATGCTGGAGGACGCGGGCCTGGGCGATTTCATCTGCGACGAGCTGGGCCTGAAGTCCCGCGTTCATGATATGACGGACTGGCGGGCCATGGTGGAGCGCATCAGGGCGCCCAAGGAGTCGCTGGAAATCGCCATCGTCGGCAAATACGTGGAGCTGCCGGATGCCTACATGTCCGTGCGGGAGGCGCTGCGCCACGCCGGCTTCTATCACGGCAGGGATACCCAGGTGCGCTGGGTCCATTCGGAGGACGTGGAGCGCAACGGGCCGGAAAACTATCTGCGGTCCGTGAGCGGCATCATCGTGCCGGGCGGCTTCGGTCCGCGCGGCATCGAGGGGATGATTCAGGCGATCCGCTACGCCCGCGAGAACCGGGTGCCGTACCTGGGCCTGTGTCTCGGCATGCAGCTCATGGTTGTGGAGTTTGCTCGTAACGTTCTCAATCTTGAGGGTGCGAATTCGACGGAATTCAATGAGAAAACGCCGTACCCCGTCATTGACCTGATGCCGGAGCAGCGGAACGTCCGCGCCAAGGGTGGGACCATGCGTCTGGGTACCTATCCCTGCCATATGACGCCGGAGACGTGGGCCCAGAGGGCCTACGGCGAGTCCGTGGTGCACGAGCGGCACCGCCACCGCTTTGAACTGAACAACGCCTACAGGGAGGCGCTGGAAAAGGCGGGTCTCATTGTGGGGGGCCAATCGCCTGACCACAAGCTTGTGGAGATCATGGAGTTGGTGGGCCACCCCTTTATGGTGGGCGTGCAGTTCCATCCTGAGTTCCAGTCCCGGCCCGACAGGCCCCAGCCTCTGTTCAGGGAGTTTGTCGGAGTAGCCAAGGGCATCATTCGTGAGGGCGGGCAGCCGCGTTTGCCCCTGGAAGCGGCGACCCCATAGCGGGAGTGCCGGGGCTGGACAGCGCCGTCCGCCCTGTGCTAGAATGGCGTGAAGGAAGAATGAAACTCTTCCTGGATACAGCTAATATTGATGAAATCCGCCGCGGCGCAAGCATGGGCGTCATCAGCGGCGTCACCACCAATCCCTCCCTCGTAGCCAAAGAAGGTCGGGCCGACCTCAAGGCTTCGCTTCTCGAGATAGCCTCCATCGTCAATGGCCCTATTTCCATAGAAGTGACCGCCGCTGACTTGGAAGGCATGCTTGGGGAGGCCCGGGAGATAGCGACGTGGCACCCCAACGTGGTGGTCAAAATACCCGTGACAGCCGTCGGCCTGGAGGCCATATCCATCCTCTCGCGCGAAGGCGTCAAGATCAACATGACCCTCACCTTTTCCGTTAACCAGGCGCTGCTTGGCGCGCTGGCCGGCGCTACGTACATCAGCCCCTTCGTGGGCCGCCTGGACGACGAAGGGCACGACGGGATGAGCATGGTCGCGGAAGTCGTACAGATGTTCAGGCGTTACAGCCTGCCGACGAAGGTCCTGGCGGCGAGTATCCGGCATCCGCTCCACGTCATCGCGGCGGCAAAGGCGGGGGCGGACATCGCTACCATCCCCTATAAAGTCCTCACCCAGATGGCGCACCATCCGCTGACCGATGTGGGCATCGCGCGTTTCAACGAGGACTGGCAGCGACTGGTCAAGTCGCGATAGGCGGAACGCGCCCTGCCTTCCGAGACATAGCTAGCCTTATAGTTCACAGTGGGGACCGAGTGTGTGTCCCGTCTAAGGGAAGTTCTATGCAGAATGACATTGCTACGCAGGACCTGGAAAATAAGTCCCGAGAGGAACTGGCGGAGATCGCCAGGGAGCTTGGGATTCAAGGCTACGCGACGCTGAAGAAGGAAGACCTGATCTTCCGCCTGACGCAGCGGGCGCGGGGCGAGCAGCCGCCGCCGACGTCCGCCGCCCCGAGCCAGCTCACCCGCGGTGGCGTCCTGGAAATAGTGGACGAGGGCTACGGGTTCCTGCGGACCGACGGGTTGCGGCCCGGCATCCACGACGTTTACGTGTCCCAGTCGCAGATACGCAGGTTCGGCCTGCGCACGGGGGACAGCGTCACCGGCCAGGTGCGCCCGCCAAAGGAAGGGGAGAAGTACTTCGGCCTTCTGCGCGTGGAGACAGTCAACGGCCTGGACCCGGAGCAGGCGCGCAACCGCGCCTACTTCGACAACCTCACCCCCATCTTCCCGAAGGTGCATCTCAAGCTGGAGACCACCCAGCAGAACATCTCCCAGCGCATGATAGACTTGGTCTCCCCCATCGGCAGGGGGCAGCGCGGCCTGATCGTCTCCCCGCCCAAAGCGGGCAAGACCATGCTCCTCAAGCAGATCGCCGACGGGATCATCAGCAACCACCACGACAACGTCCATCTTATGATTGCGCTTATCGGCGAACGGCCCGAGGAAGTGACCGACTGGAGGCGCACGGTGCCAGCCGCGGAGGTCTTCAGCTCCACTTTCGACGAGCCTGTCGAGGACCACACGCGCGTCGCGGAGCTGGCCCTGGAGCGCGCCAAGCGGCTGGTGGAGAGCCGCAAGGACGTCGTCATCCTTCTGGACAGCATCACCCGCCTCACCCGCGCCTACAACCTGGCCATGCCGCCCTCCGGGCGCACCCTCTCCGGCGGCATTGACCCCGTGGCCCTGTACCCGCCCAAGCGCTTCTTCGGCGCGGCCAGAAACATTGAGGAGGGCGGTAGCCTCACCATCATCGGCACCTGCCTCGTTGACACCGGCAGCCGCATGGACGAGGTCATCTACGAGGAGTTCAAAGGCACGGGCAACATGGAACTCCATCTGGACAGGAAACTCGCCGAAAAGCGCATCTTCCCGGCCATAGACATCCAGCGCAGCGGCACGCGACGCGAGGAGCTGCTTCTGGAGGAGGGCGTGCTGCAGAAGGTATGGCTCCTGCGCCGCATGGTGGCGGTCATCAGCCAGGACGCCATGCATCCCACGGAAGCGGCGGAACGCGTCGTAGGGCGCATCGCCAAGACGGCGACCAACGCGGAGTTTCTCGCTACGTTGAGCAAGGGCGAGGTCTAGGACGCCACACCTCGCCAGGGAGCCCCTCTCTCCTGAAGGAGAGAGGGAAGAACCGGAGTCCTGGTGGTGAGGCGCCGCGCAGTCCTAACCAATTGGAGATTGCGACGTTGTTAAGGTTGTCGAACTGGAGTGGGCGCCATCAGATAGTCCCCTTGCGCTTTCACGCCCACGCGGCGCAACGCCGGTACGGCCCGCGGGCGGCGGCGCTCCCGCCGGAACAGATTTCGGCCAAAGCCGAACAAGTTCTAAGAATAGCTATTGACAAAGGATGCGCCATGCGGTATAGTGCGAAACAAATCACAAGAAGCGATCAGATAGGGTTGCCCTGTGCGCTGTAATAGGCCTGGGGGAACAATGTATCGCACGCGGCCAGGAGGGCCTGTCCGCGCGCTTATTCCATTTGGTTCCAGCCCTTGACAAATATGTTAGTATGGACAGAGATATCGGGGGGTTCAGGAGACTCGACTAACCCAACAGAGGGGGTTCGACGAAGTAAGGAGGTGACGATTGAGACAATACAGGCAGCTTGAGTAGGGGGAGGGCGGAGGTGAACATCCACAATGTGTGGGGCTGCCTTCCAAGAGACGACACGTGGGTGGAGGTCCTCCACCGAATGCTCTAGGACAAGAAGAAAGGACTACATGCAAGAATCCTCACATCATGGCAGGCACTACTACGGCTCTACTGGAAAGGAGGCGTAAATGAAAGGAACCACTCCAAGAATCCTCAGCTTCCTCATGGCTCTGGCCCTTCTGGCGAGCACGTTCGCCGTCGTGGCCGGGCCTTCGCCGGTTGCCGAGGCTGCGACGAACAACACGTTCGACGCGGTTAACCCGGCGACCTCCCGGTCGTTCGCCACGGTGGCGGGCGACAACGTGCCCCTGTTCATCGCCCTTTCTCCTAACTATGCGGCTGACAAGACGATCTACGCCGCGGTGAGTACGGGCGGTGTTAGCACCGGCGTGCTCGCCAGCACCAAGATCGTGCGCTCCACTGACGGCGGCGTGAGCTGGACCAACGGCCTGAACCCGCTCACCTCTCTCACGACGTTTGGTACCGACGTGCTGCGCGGAATGGACGTAGCGTCCAATGGCTCGATTGTCCTTCTTGTCACCACCGGCGCGGCCAACACTAATACGTATGGCGGCACGGCGCTTACCGCCAACCGGGCGCTGCTCTTCCGCTCCACGGACGGCGGCAGCTCCTTCACGAACCACAGCGTGGGCGGCGCGGGCACGCTCCTTGCGAGCGAGTCCATCAGCGCGGCCTCCGTCACGCCGGCCACCGGCGCGGCGGGCGGCAACCCGGTCGGGTTCGCCATTGCGCCCAACTTCACCAGCAACGGTCAGGTCCTGGTAGCGCTGGCCAACGGCAACGTGGCCCGGTATGACCAGAACCGCGCCAACTGGGAAGCCCTGGCTTTCAACACGGTCCTCACAGCGACCGCTCTCTCGGTGGCGTTCCACCCCAACTACGCCAGCAACGAAGAGATCTGGGCGGTCGGCAACGTTACCGTCGGCACGACCACCGTGGTGGCGCGCATTGAGCGCCTGAACGCCGCGGCGCAGGTCGGCCTGGCCCTCGACGGCGCGAACCCCTGGGACGGCGCGCGCATCCGCTTTGACCGCAGCAACGTGGTTTGGGTCGGCGGTCGCCGGGCGGCCGGCGCGGGCGGCAACATCCTTGAGTTGGTGGGCAGCACCTGGACCGCCCGTGGCGTCGGCGCCACCGGCTGGGGCGCTGGCACCACCCTCGCGGATGGTGTAGCCGACTTCGCAGTCGTATCCGGCACGGGCAGCACGGCGCGCATCGTCGTCGCCCTGTGGAGCCCGGTTACAGCCACCACCTACACCCGGCTGACCCGCAGCGGTGGTCAGACCCCAGGGTGGACGTCCACCTTCAACAAGCAGCCCGGTGACATCCGCGGCTCGACGGCGGCCGGCTATCGCAATATAGCGGTCGGTCCGGACGGCACGGTGTGGATCGGCAACGCCGACGGCGCCGCCGTGGGCAACCGCGGTGGTCTGTTCGCCGGCAGGTTCTCCGGCAGCGACTTCAGCTTTGGTCCCATGGGCCTGACGACGGCGACGTTCGCGCCCGCCTCGGGCATCCTGGACCTGGATGCGTCTCCGAACTACGGCTCGGACAACACCCTGTCCATGACCACGGACGAGGGTGTGTGGATCAGCAGCAACCTCTCGCCGAGCACGGCCGTGGCCGATATCGGCTGGCGGCTGGCGTTCCCGGCCACGAGCCTCGTCTCCTTCGCCTTCTCGGCGAACTACGCGAGCGACCGGTCCATGTATGTGGTCAACGGTGGCACGTCCGGCAACAAGGGCTTCCGCTCCTTCGATGGTGGTGTCCTCTGGGAGACCATGAAGACCACGCGGGATGACGGCATGCCCTCGGACTCGGCGGCCTTCCGCAAGATCGTATCGGGCGGCTCGGGCATCATCTATGCCATTACCGACGACACGACCAATCTCTTCGCCGTATCCACGAACCACGGCGATAACTGGGCCAGCAAGGGCCCGGCGAACGGTCTGAATGCCAGCGACGGACGCGATGTCGCGGCCGCTGGTTCGACGGTGGCCGTGGGCGTCCGCGGCGGCGGCACGGTCCAGGTCTATGTATCCAAGGATTCCGGCGCGACCTTCACCCGCGTTGGCACGGCCAACATGGGCGGCGCCGCGGCGGATGTCAAGGTCTTCGTGTCCTCGAAGTACAGCACGGACGGCGTCATCATCGCGGGTGCGAGGGACGCCACTCAGGGCACGGTTGACGTGAACTACGGCGACCTCTACCGCTCCGTCAAGGACGCGGAGTGGACCCGCATGGACTCCAACGCCGACCTGTCCTCAGGTTTGGCGAACGTCTCCACGCAAATCATTGCGGTAGCGGGCTCGGCCAGCCCAATCAACCGGCTGTACGCTATCACCACGCAGGCGGCGGGCGGGACCACCGGCTCTGTCCGCTCCCTGAGCAACTACCTGACGGGCAGCGTGGGCGGCGCGTTCCGCGGGCCGTGCTCCTCCGCTGGCGTAGGGACGGCCACCAGCACGTTCTCCGTGGCTACGGGCGCGGGCTGCTCGGCTCCGTCCGGTGCTCTGGCTGTTACGACGGGCACCCTGCTTGCAGTTGGTCAGGGTGATGTCCCAGTCCTGTTTGTCTCCCTGGGCGCGGCAAACTGGCTGGCCCGCATCAGCGACCTTGGCGTCACGGCCCCGACTCTGGTTTCCCCCGTTGACGGCAAGGGCTTCGTTCAGGACCCGGTTGGCGCGTCATACAATGACATCAGCCTCCGGTGGAACTCGGTAAGCGGCATGGACGCCGGCTCGGCGTACGAAGTCGACGTTTCGGAAGACCCGGCATTCCCGAGCTTCGGCTCCACCATCCGCGGTCGTAACATGATTGTCGGCAACACCACGTCCTGGACCTACAGCACCACTCTGGTGGACGTGCAAATGCCCACACTGCAGCGAGGCAAGAAGTACTACTGGCGCGTGCGCGTCGGTGACGGCGCGTTCTCCGCGGTGCGGACGTTCAGCTATGACATGCTGCGGCCCATCCTGTCCCGGCCGGACAACGGCACGGACGTGAATAGCCTGAACGTATTCTTCGCCTGGAAGTCCACGGGCATCGGCGCAACCGGTACGGAGACCAGCATCGAGGCTGACCGCACCGCATTCGAGCTCAGCACCGATGTGAACTTCGCCAAGGACAAGACCAAGAGGGTCGAGTTCGAATCGCTTGCTCTTGCCTACGAGGTTGATGCGCCTCTGGTCGCCAATACAACCTACTACTGGCGCGTCCAGGGTGGCAAGATCCAGACGGATTCCAAGGGCGTAGTAAGCACCATCTGGGGCGCGTTCGGTGGCCCCTACTCCTTCCGGACGCCTCCGGGAGCGGTTGTGCCTCCGGCGCCTCCGGGAACCTCCGCCGCAATCAAGGTAGCGGATGCGTTCAAGGCAATCGCGGCTGATGTCGCCATCGTCTGGCACTTCGACAACGCGAAGCAGACCTGGCAGAAGTACGATCCCAAGGCGCCGGCGTTCGCCAACACGTTCAGCGATCTGGCGCAGGATGAGGTCGTGCTCATCATCGCGAACAAGGCCATCATGGGCTTCAAGCTCGGCTCGCGGACATACGACCTGGTAGCGGGCAACAACTACAAGGCGTACATTCCGTAACCTGGTCGGAACTCAAAGAGAGGGGTGGCCCCGTCCTGGGGCCACCCCTCTGCACCAAAACCGCTGAATTTCTCTAGGCCCTCGCGTGAGGGCGGATATCCCAAGACAGGAGGGGTAGTAAGAGCATGGTCAGGCTTCTGGTCATCTTCAGCCTCATGGTTGCCCTCCTCCTCGCGTTGCCGATCACGGCTGCGGCGCAGGCGCTGCCTCCGTCGGGCTTCTATGGCGAAGTGGCTGCCAGCGGCGCGAACGTCAAGGATGGCACGGTGATTGATGTCTCCGTGGATGGCAAGAAAGTGACGTCCACCAAGACATTGACGTTCAATGGCAAGTCCGTTTACAACGTGGATGTCGTCGGCGACGCCGCGCTGGACGGCAAGACGGTTGAGTTCAGCGTCAACGGAGCGAAGGCGAAGGAGACGGGCAAGTGGAAGTCCGGCTCCAACGTCGCGTTGAACCTCAGCTTCGCAGCGCTTCCCGCCACCGGCGACGAGCAGGTCCCCGCGCTCATCGGTCTCGCGATGATGCTGGGCCTGGCGAGCGTCGGCTTCGGCGCGATGATGCTTCGTCGGTCCCACGCCTAAGTTTTCTCAAGTACAGGAAACAGGGAATGGCCCCCCGATATATCGGGGGGCCATTCTTTTTTGTGTTCGTGACGTTATAATAGCAGAGGCGCGGTCTATTGCTGGACCGGGCGCTCTTGTATGTCTTGTGCGTGAGAGACTTGGGCCAGGAGGCGTTTCATGAACCGGCGCGTGCTGCTCGGTGTCCGAATTGCTCTCGCGTTTGCGCTGGCGCTGGGCGTCGCCGCGCCGCTGGGCGGGCGAGCTGAGGCCGCGACCAACGGGACCTGGGACGACGTCGTTATCGGCACCTCAAACAGCTTTGCGGGGCTGGCGTCCGCGAACAATCACGTTCTCTTTCTGGGGGTTTCCCCGAACTACGCGGTGGACAAGACAATCTATGCCGTGGTCAGCAAGGTGGACGCCGCGGGCGGCACCGGCGCCGACGACGGCACGGCGCGGAACGCGAAGGTGGTGCGCTCGACCGACGGCGGGCAGTCGTGGAACGCGGGCGTCCAGGTCGGCAGCTTCAGCAACGCGGGCACGGACGTGGTCACGGGCCTGGCGGTGGGAGACAACGGCTACGTGGTGCTGATGACAGTGAGCGGAGTGGCGGGTGGCACGGGCCGGGCGTTCCTTTCCACTAATCGGGGCGACAGCTTTGTCCAGTACGGGCCGGACCTGCTTTCCACGGCCGCGAGCGCGCCCCTGGCGCTGGCGCCGAACTTTTCCGCGAACGGCCAAATCTTGGTGGGGACCGACACGGGTGCGGTGGCCTCCGCGTCGCTCTTCGACCAGACGCGGAACGCATGGAGCGACGTCGGGTTGGGACTGACTGGCGTCGGCGCGACCAAAAACGGCGTCGTGGCAATTGCGTTTTCTCCGGACTACGTGAATTCGAGCATCGGCGTGCTGTACGCGGTGGGCCGGGTGGGGGGAACCATGCTGCTGCGCGCGGTGCGCGGGCTGAACGCGCCCGTGGACGTTGCGACGCTGGGGGGTGGTTTGTACGAGCGCGGGTACATCCGCTTTGACCGTGGCGGCTATCTGTACTTCGGGGGGAGCCGTATTTCGGGCGGGATATATCTGGGGGGCATTGAGCGGGTGGACACGCGCACGCTGAACGCGGTGACGTCGCTGGCGTACGAGGGCAACCCCTCCGACGCCGTGAGCGACTTCGCGATAATCTCAGGCCAGGGGACGAACGCCCGCATCGTCGTGACGAACCTGAATCAGCAATCGGCTGTGGGCGCCACGGCATTGTCGCCCCTCGTGCGCTGGTCGCGGACCGGCGGCATCGTGGGAGGCTCCGGCCAGTGGGAGAGCTCGGACGTGGATATCACGGGAACGGACAATGACGTGGCTGCGGCGAAGCCCGTGATCGTCACGGCGGATGGCACGGTCTTCGTGGGGAACGGAGATAAGGCGACGAACGACCGGGGCGGCATCTTCAAAGGCAAGATCGTGGACAACAAGCTCAAGTTCACTCATATGGGCCTGAGCACCACGACGGCCGCCTCCGTGAACGCGGCGCTCAGCGGAGTCGTGGCTTCGCCGAACTACGCGAGCGACCGTGCGGTCTTCGTCTCAACCAATGAGGGACTCCTGCGCTCGTCCGCGCTGACGGGGACGATCTCGAGCGACCTCATCGGCTGGTCCACGGTGTTGCCGAAGCCGGACCTGACCAACTCCGGCGCTGCCAGCACGACCGTAGCGTTTGACAAGGTGGTGTTTTCTCCCACCTATGCCACGGACAACACCCTGTACGTCTTCGACCGGGACACGCTTTACGCTTGGGTCTCGCAGGATAACGGCGATACGTGGAAGCGCGTGACCACGGATGTGCCAACCGGCTGGCCCGGGCAGAACGCGGCCATCAAGGACATGGCGGTGCTGGGGTCCCGGAGTGTCATAGTGCTCACAAACGATATGGCCCAGCCCGTCGCCGTGAGCCAGGACCTGGCCGACACCTGGCAGGGCATTGGGCGCGCCCAGGGCCTGACTCTGGACTCGACGGAGTCCCTGGCGGTGGCTGGCGCCACGTACGTCGTCTCCGGATGGGTAGGTACTCAGGTGCGCGTGTTCATCTCCCGTGATGCGGGAAAGACGTGGACGCGCCTGGGCGCCAATGATCTAGGTGACCTCTCGGCCACGCCGCGCGTCGTGCTGTCGCCGGACTACGCGCAGGACGGCGCTGTGCTGCTCTCCATGCGCGACGTGGCGGGCGGAACGGCGGGCGACGTGTACCGTTCCGTCCAGGGCGGCGACTGGGAGCGGATCAATCTGGACCAGACGCCGGACCCCACGGGCGTGGGGCAGGTGCTTCCCGTTGTTCGGTCCGGCGCCAGGATAGCGTACGTGCTGACCAGCGAGGCGGCGGGAAACCCGCCGCGGCGCGTGGTTGACTACTTGGCCTCGAACGTGCTGTCGCCGCCCATCCAGTTCTCCGATAACACCAGCGACAGCCTTCCGGCGGCGACCGGGCAGTGGCAGGTCGGCCATGGCCAGCTTTCCGCGCTGCTGCAGGGCATCGCCGTCGGCAACGACACGACGCCGCTGGTGCTGGTGGCCATCACAGGCGGCACGCCGTCCCTGCGGCGCCTCACCGACATCGGCGCGTCGCAGATAGTCGGCGTCTCCCCGAAGGACGGCGCCGCGAGCGACGTCATCCGTCCCACGTTCTCGTGGGTGGGCCTTCCGGGCATGGTCCGGGCGTCTCCGGAGTACCAGCTCCAGTACAGCAGGGACCCGGCCTTCCCCTCGACGGGCGGCAACGCCGTCACTGAAGTCTGGCTGAACGGGGAAACGACGAGCTACGTCATTCCCTCGACGACGACGAGCCCGGGCCTGGACAAGGGCTTCGCCTACTACTGGCGCGTGCGGGTGCAGAACGGGGTCTGGTCCGCGGGGTACAGGTTCGCCATCCTGGACAGGCCGACCCTGTCCCAGCCGGAGAACGGCAAGACCGTGAGCGCCATCCGGCCCACGCTGGCGTGGACATCGGTGTCAGGGGCGAGCCGCTACCAGCTTCAGGTGAGCAGGGACGTGCGCTTCCAGACGGACGTGACCGACAGGCTGTTTGACCAGCCTGCGCTCTCGTGGTTCCCCGCCGAGGACCTGACCGGCAACACGCTCTATTACTGGCGTGTGCGCGCGGGCACCGGTGATACTTGGGGCGACTGGACGGACCCCTTCGCGTTCCTGACGCCGCGCTCGACGACGTCTCCGTCGCCCGCGCCCGTTCCGACGGTTGTCCCGTCACCCACGCCGAGCACGGGCAGCGCGTCCCCCGCGCCTTCGACGTCCACCGCGGTCTCCGTAAGCTCGGGGTTCATCTCCATCGCGGGAAAATACAGCGTCGTGTGGACGTTCGACGGGCAGACCCAGTCCTTCAAAAAGTTCGATCCCAGCGCGCCTGCGTTCGTCAATACCTTCAGCGAGCTGCGGCCCGGCATGGGGCTGTGGATCGTGGCCACGGACGATACGACTCTCATCTGGGGCCAGAACACATACAAGCTGTACAAGGGGTCCAACCTCATCGGCTGGCTGCCGCCGTAGGCGGAGCAAAAGGACGCTGGCGGATGAACGGCGGGCATCCTCGTCTGCCAGCGTCCTTTTGGAACATGGCGTGTCCTATGAGCGCGGCATCACGACCAATTGACCGGTCATCGTTGGCAGGTGGGCGCCGCACACAATGTTGAAGATGCCCGCCTTGTCGGCCTTGAACGTCGTTCGCGTCACCTGACCCCGTAGCACGTTGAAGCTGACGTTGTAGCCCTCGATGACGGAGGGGTGCTCTTTGCCGTTGACGCCGACGATCTCCAGCGTGACCTCGTCCCCTTGATTCACGACGAATGTGCTGGGAATCCATCTGTATGTGGACGTCTCCCACACGCCGTCCTTGTTGGGAACCTTCAGGATATAGCCCCCGTTCTGAGGCAGAGCGGCCGTGGGAAAGGGTTCCTTTTCCACGCTGGTTGATCCCTTCGGCTCCACGGCGGCCATGTACAGCGTTCGCTTCATCGGCTGCTGCGCTGCGGCCGTCGGAGTCGCTGATGTGCAGGCTGCCGACAGGGCCGCGGCGCTGAGCGCGAGCGCCACCACGGCGATAAGTTTGGACTTCCGGTGTAACATTGTGTGCCTCCTTCTTTCAATTCAGGACCGCTCCGCTTGCTTCAATTACACCGTTCGTGCCGTCGGCCAGCAATGGTCGGTCGTCTCATCTTCTCCGCGGCTTTGGTCGTACGCCTGTCCGACTTTGGTCGCATGTCCCTTCTCGCGTGGGGAAGTATGATAGGGGTGCGGCGTTGCCCTGGAGGCGTGCTATGTTGGTGCGGATAAAGGGTTCTCTGCGGATTCCGAGCCTGGCCCAGCAGTTCATGGTGGCCAGTCTGGCCGTGCTGGTGGCTGGGATGCTGGTCATTGGCTGGTGGGTAGGGCGGCAGATTGAGGCAGGAGTTGTGAGCCAGACCGCGGGGACGACCGCGCTGTATGTGGACAGCTTCATCGCGCCCCATCTCCAGGACCTAGCGCAGATGGACGCTCTGGCGCCGGATGGCGTGGCGCAGTTGAGCAGGCTTCTACGGGAGACCCCGCTCGGCCAGAAGGTCGTAGCGTTCAAAGTCTGGGATGCCAGCGGTCGCATCCTGTACAGCACCAGCCCCTCCAACATCGGCCAGATCTTTCCCGTTCGGGGAGGGCTGGCCCGCGCCTGGCAAGGCGAGGTGAGCACGCACGTGAGCGATCTGCGTGACGAGGAAAACGCCTCCGAGCGGGAACGCTGGTCGCGCCTCCTTGAGACCTATAGCCCCGTGCGTCTCGCGGGCACCAACCGCGTCATAGCCGTAGCGGAGTTTTATCAGGTAGTGGACGACCTTCAGAGGGATGTGCTTGCAGCCCAGTTGCGGAGCTGGCTTGTCGTCGGCGCGGCCACGCTGGCAATGTACCTGCTGCTGGCGGGAATCGTGCGCCGCGGCAGCGACACCATCGTGCGCCAGCAGGCTGAACTGAGTGACAAAGTGGCGAAGCTGACGGACCTGTTGCGGCAGAACGCGGAGCTGCACGAGCGCGTGCGTCGCGCGGCCACGCGCACGACCGCGCTTAACGAGCGATTCCTCCGGCGGGTCAGCGCGGAGTTGCACGACGGCCCGGCCCAGGACCTTGGCCTCGCTCTTTTGCGGATGGACGGCGTGATGGAGCGCTGCGCGGCATGTCCCATTCCCGGTGGTGAGGAGCGCAAGGTGTCCGATGATCTGGGCGTCGTGCAGACCTCGCTGGGCCGTGCGCTCCAGGAGGTCAGGGCCATCTCCGCGGGGCTGCGTCTGCCGGAGCTCGGCGAGTTGACGCTGGCGGAGACCCTGGCGCGCGTCGTGCGTGATCACGAACGGCGGACGAATACCACGGTCGTGCTGAAAGCTGATAAACTTCCGGAGCAGGTCCCGTTGCCCGTCAAGATTACCGTGTACAGGCTTGTGCAGGAAGCGCTGAGCAACGCCTATCGTCACGGGGGCGGCGCCGGTCAGCAGGTGCAGGCGGAAGCCCCGGACCGGTACCTGCGCGTCCACGTGATTGACGATGGGCCAGGGTTTGACTGGCCGCGGGTGGCTAGGAGAGAGGACCATATGGGCCTTACGGGAATGAAGGAGAGGGTGGAGAGTCTGGGAGGGTTGTTCCAGGTGAAGACGGGGCCGGGAAAAGGAACGCGCGTTACGGCCTGGCTGCCCATTGACCTGCCGGTGGACGAGTATGAGTGATAAGGTACACCTCGTTATCGTGGACGATCACCCGCTCTTCCGCGAAGGGGTGGCGCACATATTGCAGGCGGAGTCGGACATGGAAGTCGTCGGTCAGGGAGCGACGGCGGAGGACGCGCTGCGCCTGGTGCGGGACCACCTGCCGGACATCCTCCTTCTGGACATCGGCATTCCCGGGGGAGGTCTCCATGCGGCGCGGAACGTCGGCGCGGCGTATCCGGTGACTCGCATTGTCATGTTGACGGTCTCCGCGGAAGAGGACGACGTGCTGGCGGCGTTCAAGGCGGGGGCGCGGGCCTACGTCCTCAAGGGGGTGTCGGCCAGGGACCTGGTCGGCATCCTGCGCGCCGTTTCAGGCGGCGAGGTCTATGTGACGCCAACCCTGGCGGCGAACCTGCTGCTTGAGATGACGGGCTCTTCGTCCGGGCCCCGTCAGGCGATCGCGCCGTTCGATGAGCTGTCGGAACGTGAGCGTCAGGTGCTTGAGCTTGTGGCGGCGGGTCAGAGCAACAAGGAGATCGGTCAGCATCTGCATCTCAGTGAGAAGACGGTCAAGCACTATATGACCAACATCCTGCAAAAGCTTCAGGTGCGCAACCGCGTGGAGGCCGCCATGCTGGCCCATCGAGTTGCACGGAGAGACCCCAGAGCTTAGGAGTCCGCCTGTCTCATGAATACCGCCGAGGCTATGACACGCGGAGTGATGTCCAGTTGGGGCGAGTACGAGGAGAGAAGGGAATCAAAGAATGGTGGAGATAGCGGGATTCGAACCCGCGACCTCTGCGATGCGAACGCAGCGCTCTCCCAGCTGAGCTATATCCCCACGGACTCTCAGTATGCCAGCGTTTTGTGATTGCGTCAACTTTCGTAACGCAGGCCCAGGAGCAGCGAGGGGCATAACTGCTCGAGGGCGGACGTCTGTTCCGCCACCGTCAGGTTGGTGTGCAGCGGCGTGATGGAGATACGGTTCTGGCGGATGGCCCAGATGTCAGAGCCCTCCTCGGTGGCCCACTCCGGCTTGCCCCGTCGAATCCAGTACCATCGCCGCTTGCCGTCGTAACCTTCCTGGATGATGTCCACGTAGGAGCGCGTCCCCAGCCGGGTCGCGGATACGCCTTCGAGCTTCTCCAGCGCGACATTGGGCAGGTTCACGTTCAGGAGCAGCGGCCGGGGCAGCGCGTCGGAGGCCACCTTGACCGCCAGCAGCCGGGCCAGCTTGGCCGCCGGTTCAAAGACAACGTCGTGGAGGGATGTCACGGACATAGCGATGGCGGGCACGCCCCGGAAGTACGCCTGGAAGGCGGCGCCCAGCGTGCCGGAGACGGTGATGTCGTTGCCCAGGTTGGCGCCCTCGTTGATGCCGGAGACGACCATGTCCACGCCGCCGGGCAGGAGCGACTCCAGCGCCAGAATGACGCTGTCGCTGGGCGTCCCCTCGACGGCGTAGGTGGTGATGCCCGCCACCTGCGGAACGATGGTGCTCACCCGCACCGGTGAGTGCAGGCTGACCGCCGTGCCGACTCCGCTCTGCTCTCTGTCCGGCGCGCAGACCGTCACCTCGGCGACCTGGCTCAGCGACTCGGCCAGCGCCCAGAGACCGCGCGCGTAAACGCCGTCATCATTTGTGACAAGTATCTTCACGCTGACACTCTCCACCCCGGCAGCATGACGCTCAGGGCAACACCTCATAGTACCATACTCACCGGCCACGCAGCCTCGCGGGGCCCGCCCGCTGGCAGCGACGCCTAGCGCGGCAATGGAAAGGGGCCGCGCGCGTGCGCGGCCCCTGTGAAACGAGCAGCCGATGGAGGGAGCGGGCTAGAGCGCCTTGTCGCCGCGCTCGCCGGTGCGCACGCGGACGACCTGCTCCACGGGCAGAACGAATATCTTGCCGTCACCAATCTGTCCCGTCTGGGCCGCTTTGATGATGATGTCTATGACCTTCTGCGCGTCAGCGTCGTTGACCACCGTCTCCACCTTGACCTTGGGCAGCATGTCCACGGACACCTTTTCGGCGCCGCGGCCCTGGTAGATGACGCCCCGCTGAACTCCGCGCCCCGTCACGTGGACCACGTTGAGCCCCACGAAACCGGCGGCGGCAAGGGCGTTCTTCACGTCGTCCAGCTTCTCCGGACGGATGATGGCTTCGATTTTCTTCACCGGACGCATCCTCCCTGTTGTAATAGACTTTCCATCAGGTTACTCGCTGTACGCCGGCTCGCCGTGCTGGGACATGTCCAAGCCTCGCGCCTCTTCCTTGTCGGACACGCGCAGGCCCATGATGGCGTCAAGCACCTTCAGGATAATCCAGGTCATGCCAAATGAGAAGACCCAGGTGACGGCGACAGCCAGGATCTGGACAAGGAACTGCTGGGGGTTCCCATAGAACAGGCCGTCTGCGCCGCCCGGGTTGATGAGCTTCGTTGCGAAGAGGCCCGTCGCCAGCGCGCCCCACGTCCCGCCGACTCCGTGGCAGCCCCAGACGTCCAGGGAATCATCCAGCTTCCAGCGCGCGCGCAGACGGCACGCCAGGTAGCAGAAGACGCCCGCGCCCAGTCCGATGATGATGGCGGCCATGGGTGTCACAAAACCGGAGGCGGGCGTGATAGCCACCAGCCCCACGACGGCTCCCGTCGCGGCTCCTACCACGCTCGGCTTTCCGCCGAAAAGCCATGTCATCGTCATCCAGGTAAGCGCCGCCATGGCCGCGGCCGTATTGGTCACGACAAAGGCGCTCGTCGCCAGGCCGCCGGACGTCAGGGCGCTGCCGGCGTTGAAGCCGAACCATCCGAACCACAGGAGCCCCGCGCCCAGCACGATGAACGGGACGTTGCTGGGCTCCATGGACTCCTTCCCGAAGCCCATGCGCTTGCCGAAGACGAAGGCCGCCGACAGCGCCGCGATACCTGAGCTGATGTGCACCACGGTGCCGCCGGCGAAGTCCAGAGCGCCCAGGCCGCGCAGCCATCCGCCCGTGCCCCAGACCCAGTGCGCCAGCGGGTCATAGACCAGAGTAGCCCAGAGGATGATGAAGACGAGGAACGTCTTGAACTTCATGCGCTCGGCGAAGGCGCCGGTAATGAGCGCGGGCGTGATGATGGCGAACATCATCTGGAACGCCATGAAGGCCTGGTGGGGAATGGTCGCCGCGTAGTCCGCGTTCGGCTCAAGCCCCACGCCGTTCAGCCCGAACCACTCCAGCCCGCCGATGACGCCCCCCTTGTCCGGTCCGAACGCCAGGCTGTAGCCCCAGAGGACCCACTGGACGCTGATCAGAGCGACGATGATGAAGCTCTGCATGACGGTGCCTAGGACGTTCTTCTTTCTGACCATGCCGCCGTAGAAGAACGCCAGCGCGGGAGTCATGACCAGGACCAGCGCGGCGGCAACAAGGACCCACGCGGTATCGCCCGCGTTGACCTCCGCCGCCGACAGGGCCGTCCTCGTCACGGGCCAGGATACGATGGACATATGTCGTCACCTCTTCCAGCCGTTGAAAGCTACACGCATGTTATGCGTTTCACGTTTCATGGACGTTACGCGGGTGTTACTGGAATGTAACGCCTCTATGGCGGCGGGGCGAGTCTTCAGCGAATGAACGCGCCAGGGACTCGCCGGTGCATCGGCTGGGCGACGCTTGTCACGAAGGGGCTGCGCTGACATCCATGCTATAATTGCCGTTGCTATGGCAGTCCCATCCACGTTCATTTCCGTCGTCGGCGGGAGCCAGTGCTCCGCGGAGGCGTATGCTCTTGCGGAGGAGGTTGGCCGCGAGCTGGCCCGCCGCGGGGCCGTCGTAGTGTGCGGAGGGCTCACCGGCGTCATGGAGGCCGCCTGCAAAGGGGCCAAGTCGGCGTGCGGCGTCACCGTCGGCATCATCCCGTCGGGCAACCACCTGGACGCCAACTCGTGGGTGGACATCCCCATCGTCACGAACATCGGCTATGCGCGGAACGTCATGGTCGTGAAGACGGGCCGGGCGGTCATCGCGGTGGACGGCAGCTACGGGACGCTCTCTGAGATCGCCATCGCGCTGGCGGAGGGCATCCCCGTCGTCGGACTTCGGACGTGGACGTTCTCGTACAACAATCACGAGAAGGCGGCCAACGCCATCGTGCACGTCTCAACACCCGCGGAGGCCGTGGAGCGGGCGCTGGCTCTGGCGAAGCAACGTGAGGAACTTCTGAAAGCGCAGAGGGTTGGACAGTGAGCATCATTGAAGGCGTGACGGCACGGGAGATCCTTGACTCGCGCGGCAATCCGACGATAGAGGTCGAGGTCGAGACCCTCGACGGCGCACGCGGGCGCGCGGCGGTCCCCTCCGGCGCGAGCACCGGCGTCCACGAGGCGCTGGAGCTGCGCGACGGCGACCCCGCCCGCTACGGCGGCAAGGGCGTGCTCAAGGCCGTCGAGAACGTGGAGACGGCCATCGCCGACCGCATCTGCGGCATGTCCGTTCTGGACCAGGCGGAGGTTGACGCCGCGCTCCTCGCCCTGGACGGCACGCCCAACAAGTCCAGGCTGGGGGCCAATGCCATCCTGGGCGCGTCGCTGGCCGTGGCCTACGCCGCCGCCGACCACCTGGCCGTGCCGCTCTACCGCTACCTGGGCGGGCCCAACGCCCGCGTGCTTCCCGTGCCGCAGATGAACATCCTGAACGGCGGTAGGCACGCGGAGAACTCGACGGACTTCCAGGAGTTCATGGTGCTTCCCGTGGGCGCCCGGAGCTTCCAGGACGCCCTGCGCATGGGCGCGGAGGTGTACCAGGCGCTGAAGAAGGTGCTGC
>Ga0082335_1004295_pt1 | contig 21691 bp, 14 predicted proteins | sample Subgrocontami58m_FD_72375 | JGI IMG/M metagenome (GOLD analysis project Ga0082335, IMG submission 72375) | Subsurface groundwater microbial communities from S. Glens Falls, New York, USA - GMW37 contaminated, 5.8 m (SPADES assembly) (version 2) ...
TTTAAAAGGGTTTTGATCTGCCCAAGCAAACTTTTTTTGGCATGAGGCCAGGCCTGTTCTATATAGGTTTCATAAACATAAACTCCGGGTTCATTAACAGTTATCCATAAATCAACAAACTGGCCAATTTCAGGAATAATTTTTTTAACAAACCGCTCAAAATATTTAACTGTTTGGCCATTTTCCCAGCCGCCCAAATCAGCCACCCATTTGGGCAGGGTAAAATGCCACAGGGTCAGCATGACCGTGAAATTAAGTTTCTTAAGATACTTAAGCTCTTTAACATAATGATCAATTTCATTTTCATCAAACTCTCCCTCGCAAGGTTCAATCCGCGACCATTCAATGGATAATCTGTGGGCATTGTGGTTTAAAGATTTGGCCAGGTCAAAATCCTGCTCATAAAGATTATATTGATCGCAGGCTTGTCCTGCGCTTTTAAAATTTTCCCAATCGCCGTGGATATTGCCTCCCTCCACCTGATAGGCGCTGGTGGCAGCTCCCCACAAAAAGCCATCGGGAAACTTCAAGGGCCCATGGTCATGTTTTTCTTTGGGGGAGACTATCATTCTTACATATTAACATTTTTATCTGATTGCTTTCTTGTATGGAGTTAATAAATTCAAGTCTACGATAGTTCTTAAAGCCGCTGGTTCATGAAGACCAATAAATAAAGACAATAATTCTCTTATCAAGAAATTATCCTTCAAAAACCCAGCTGGATTAGTGACCAAAGTTTTTAGATGTTGTTGAAGTTCTTCACACAGCCCATCTAGCTTTTGCGGATCGGGGTGTATATTGTCCAATACTAAAAGCGTCTTTTGTGCTTCTTGGTAATGTTCGAAATTTGCAGGAATAAGAGCACTGCGTAATGTTCTACCGCGATCTGATTTATAGGCATGAAGTATTGAGTCGGCCAAAACTACTGTTTCATTATCAGGTAGAGTTAATTGGCCTCTTAGGCTCTCATGTAGATGTCTGCTTTCCGCAATATTTCGTTTCACCTCTTCCCTTTTCCTAGCCTCCGCTTCTGCCAGAAGCCTTTCTCTTTGTAGTTGAACTTGTTCAGAAAACCCCACAGCCATAGCTGTTTCCATAAAACCCTTTTGAGTCAATCTAACTGCTCCACCGCCAGTAATGTTTACCCCATTAACACTACATCCTGCTTCAAACATAGCTTGGGAAGGACGGCCGTAACGTAGCTCTCTAGGAGAGTATCCTGTAAGATCTGCGAGATCATTTAGTCCCAAAGGTTTTTTTGGATGATGACGATGATTAGATAAAAATTCTTCAACAGCTTTACGGGTGAGACCGTTGGGTGATCGTTCGGATAATGCCATAGATTATTTCTTGGCAGATTTATAAATAAACTTTATTCTTGAGCAATGAAAAAGTCAAGAAGGATTTTGCATCTCTTTATGCCGCTGCTCGTACTTATTTTATCAATAATTACTGACGCATTGCTAGTCGACGCCAAGCTCTTTCTGTTACCAATTATTTAACAGAGCTTGTTGATCGTGGTAAGGTCAAGAAGGTAAGAGTAGAGGGTTAAAATTAAAAACCCCTTGACATGGGGGGGAAACCTGCTTACTATTATAGTATATGAGAGTTTTTTTGCCTAAGAGACCGTGCCTGCCGGCAGGCAGGTCGTTTAAGTCAACTCTGGCTCTATTTTTGATTGTAGCCGTATTAAATCTGCTTTTTTTCCCATTATTGGTAGCGCATGCTCAGGCGGGTAGTTTAACTTCTTCAAAGGTCACTATTACTGATTCTAGAGCCGGTGTAACAGGAGTATCTAACACCTTTAACTTCACGACTGCCGTAACCGGCACCATTGGTATCGTTGAATTTCTCTACTGTACTACTGCTTCCGGTACTTGTACGACCCCGACGGGATTAGTAACTACCTCCGGTGTTCAATCAACTGTTACCGGACTTTCGGCAAGTACTTCAGCCTTTGGTACCAATGGTACCATTACCCTGACAGTTACCACTCCTGCCTCAATCACCTCTGGAACTGCCATCTCCGTCCTATATACTACTATTACCAATCCAACGACTGCTGATGCTACCTATTTTGTCAGAATCACTACGAAAACTGCCGGCGCTGCTACTATTGACGGCCCAACCAGCGTCGCCGCTGCCATTTTGACCTCTACCTCAATTGCGGTGACGGCTTCGGTTGACCCAACGCTTACCTTTACAGTGGCAGGACTTAGCTCAGGAACTGTTAATGGAGCAACCATCAGTATTACCACCACAGCCAACACTATTCCTTTTGCTACACTGGTTGATGGAACTGCCAAGATAGGCGCTCATGATTTAACTGTCACCACCAATGCTCTCATCGGCTATCAGATTACGGTGAAAGCTTTGGCTGATCCACCGCTTGCCGATGTTGCCAACAACATTGATAAGTGGACCGGCACCAATGCCGTGCCAACTACCTGGTCCGCACCGGCTGGCACGGCTGCCAATGTCAATACCGGACTCTTTGGTTACACTACCAATGATGCAACACTGGAATCCGGTACGGTTGACCGTTTCACTTCAGCCGGCGGCAATAAATGGGCAGGAGTCAACAGCACTGCCGAACAAGCTGCCTACAGTGCCACTGGTGTTTTAGCCCAAGTTACCCGTGTTGGTTGGGAAGCGGAAATAAACGAGTTCCAGCCACCAGGATCATATACAGGAACTGCTATATTAGTTGCCACGCCAACATATTAAAAATGATCTATGAAATATGATATACGCACATTCCTTCCAATAACCGCCTTTGTTATAGCAATCATCCTCTTACTTTCTGTCTTTCTTAACTTCACTTCTGCCCAAAATGTAATCTCTTCTCAATCTCTTGAGGTTTCCCCTCCCTCCCAGGAACTTCAAGCAGACCCCGGTCAAACTATCACTGCAAAAGCGAAAGTACGAAACAAGAGTGCTGACAGTATAAATATTAATGTAAGAATTGAAGATTTTACCGCACAGGGGGAAGAGGGGCAGGTAGCCCTACTCGAGAAAGGTCCGCAGTCTTTAACTTCTTGGATTACTCTTGACTCAGACACTTTTCCTCTAAGGCCTAATGAGGCAAAAGAGATAGTGGCAAAAATCAGCGTGCCAAAAGAGGCAGCCGGAGGACATTACGGCTCTTTTGTTTTCTCAATTGGAGGCGGGGAAGCAGCTCCGGGAACTGCAACTGTTGCTCAAGAACTGGCTTCGCTTTTTTTAATCAGGATTTCTGGGCCAATCAGTGAAAAGTTACTCATATCAGAATTTAAATCACCTGCTTTTTTGGAATTTGGCCCTGTACCCTTTACCTTAAAGTTTACAAACTCTGGCAATGTCCATGTTAAACCTTTTGGGCTGATCAATATCACCGATGTTTTTGGCAGGGTGGTGAAAGATGTAGTTGTTAGGGGCGAGACAAATATTTTCCCCGGGGCTTCCCGGATAGTAACAGTAAGCTATGATGATAAATTGCTTCTTGGACCATTCAAAGCTCAGGCAGTCTTAAACTTTGGCAGCAAAAACGAGTCCCTTACTGCCACTACCACCTTTTTTGTCTTTCCGGTACGGATAGCTGCGGCAACGCTTTTGGTTCTGTTTGCTATTTATATTGGCAGGAAAAGACTTGGCAAGGCACTCAAAGCTTTGGCTGGAAAGTGACCCGCCTTCGCTGAAGCTACGGCGGGCAGGTATGATGAAAGATAATGAGAAAAATCAAGCTGTTCCTACTTGCACTCACCTTATTTAGCCTTGGTTTTTTGGCAAATGCCTTTCTTTTTCAAAAAACCCCTGCCCAGATAATTTCTCTATCCCAACAAAGTGTCCTGGGAGAAAAAGCCTTAGATCAGTTTATAACGAATATAGACTATGATGGTAGCAGCTTTAAACCAAGTATAGTGACCATGAAAAAGGGCAATTATATTGCCATTACAAATCAGAGTAAAGATAAACTGATGTGGTTAGTTTCTGATAATCCTGATCTAAATACAGTCAGAGGTTATGGGGAAAGTGAAAGACTGCAGCTTATGCTACTCAAAGAAGGTACTTACAAAGTGACCAATAAACTCAACACCAAAGCCTTCGTAGAAGTGATAGTCGAACCCTAGAAACCATTGCTTAAAATGAGCATTGGAAATCTGCTGTCAGTTCTGCTTAAAGTAATTTCTCGTTTCCCGGAATAATTGTTATCACTCTTACCTAAAAGTTTGCTTTTGGTGCCTTGTAGGGAATAAAGTCTAAAGCCTTTGGGGGTACTACTGCTTACGATTACTACTCTTTGCCCGTTGCGCAACACTACTTTTATTCCGGTTGTTTGCCTAACTGTAGCAGTGATTTGAAGTTCTTTTTTCTCACCTAGTATTTTTTCACTCATTTTTATTTCTTTGTAGAGATATAAAATTGCCGGAATGATGGCAATTAAAATTAACAAGTGGCTTAAATAACGGTAGCGTGGTTTGACAGATAAAGTTAAAATTCTGTTTATAAGCAAGATAATGACAACAGTCAGCACTGTTGCTAAAAGCAACTGGGGAGAAACATAGAAAAAATTAGCAGAGAAAACAATTTCCTCTGGAGATTCTTTGAAAGAATTTTTATAACCCAGCCACACCTCTGCCTTTAGCTCCGAAACAAAAGCTCTCTCGGGTCGAAATGAAAGCTCAAAAGCCTTGGTAGAATTTGGTAAGATAGAGAGACCCTCTTTGTTGAATGGCAAGGTTTCAATAGGCTCACCCTTGCTGTTTTTAATACTTATGTATCCACTTGGTACAGCCGAAAGATTACCTTCATTTTTAATTTGAAAGCGGAAGGTTTGTGATTGGGTAAAAGGATTAAAATATTGTCTAAACTCCTTTAATATAACTAGCGAATAAAGATCCTCTTTGGCAAGCGGACCTGTCAATGTTTCGCTACTTACTTGAGCAATAATCGGTGTTCCAACCATAATGGCAGGATTGTTGCTTTCTTCTGCATTAAAATTCCGATTGGACAAAGCAAATATTTTATAATATTCCCCAACCGGGACTGGATTTTGAGGAACAGTCAAAGAAAAATTGAATAGATAATCTTGGCTATTGTCCACACTAAGTTGTTGTTTATAAAAATTAAACCAAGAAGAAGGAGTAAAATGGAATTCGTCCTCAATTACATCCCAGTCAAAAGCATAGGGATATGCAGTCTGGCTTTTTGAATTAGAGTTAATCAAGGTTGCCGAAAGATTGTGAGTTTTTCCCGGTTTGGTGAGAACAGTGAAGGAGACAGGTTCAATGCTGAAATTAAATAGCTCCTCATCAGCAAAAACAGGGGAACTGCTAAAAGCAAGCAGTAAGAAAATTAAAATTAAAAAGAAGGCAGTTTGTTTCATTGGCCTTTAAAAAGTAATCTGACGGCTTTTTTGACTCTTTTTCGATGAATAAGTAAGTAGCTAGAGACGATTAAAAATAAGAGACTTAAGCCTAACTTTTTAACCGGGAAGCCAATAAAATGGGTAGTGGAATAGATGTAGTCTCCGTTTTCCAAAGACACTGAAAGTGTGGCAGTATAAATCCCTCCATAAAGATTTCCTAAATCAAAAGCTCTTTGCCAGCGCCTGATCTTACCCGGTAAAATGGTTTTATCCTCCAGCTCAAAAGTTAAATCTTGCCCAAAAAGTGGTTTAATAGTCAGAGTAGGTTTGGCAGTAAAATAGTTCAAAGATGTATTCTTAACCCTGATTGTTGTAAGGAGCGGGCTTTTTTCATAGAGTACTTTGTCGAAATTAAATGTAACAATATCAGCTTGGTTTTTTTGCTCTGCTACTGCGATATTAGCCAAGGCTAGCACTCCAATTTTGGAACTGACAGGAACTCCGGGGAAAATTGGCGTAAAAAAGATCATGGCATAATAACCACCAATTGGTACCGAACTTGGGACTGCGATTTTGATATTGAAATCGCGAGAAGTAAGGGCTGGCAAGATGGCATCTTTTTCATCCAAGCTGATCCAATCCATCAAAGGAGAAGCGATACTTTGATCCGAAACCGTGACACCATATTCCTCATCAGACGCATCAAATCCTTCAACAGAAGCTTTAAGCGGTAAGGGAGTATCTAGCAAATTGTCTACTTTAATTTTATAATTTTGTTCTGTACCCGGCTCTAAACTTACTTTCAGAATAACAGGGGAAACACGGATCATTTGTTTAACATTAGGTTTCTCTTGGGCGCTCACCAGGATTGGAAATGAAAGGTTTAATAAGGTTAAAACTGATATAATAGTTAATAGTTTAATCATGTTGTTTATAATTTGAGCATAGCGAAAATTTCAAGCTCCGCTTATAGTTTGATACTATCAATACACCGGTACTACAACATAAATTACAGTATTGGTATAGGCACCAGCCTTTGTGCTTGAATCTCCGCTGACCCGGTAGGTGATAGTAAATTGTTCATTAGTGACAGTCGGATCCTCAATTACGGCTGTATGGTCGGCTAGCGGATCTCCCGGAGCAGAGGTGGTAAAGCCTGCGTGTTTTGGCCCGCCAGTGGTAAACCTGTCAGCTGTTCCTCCTGCTAAATTATTATCATCTGTTGTATAACCAAAACCAGTGCCAGACCAGACAGTAGGGGCGGAATTGGGACTAGCAAAAGCAGGAATTGTCTCTGATCCAAAAGTCAAAAGCCCGGTATTTCTGCCATAAATAGTGTAACCGTTATAAGCATTAGTAGAGGTGGTTAAAACTGTTGTTTTGGTGCTGTCGGTATAGGAATTACCAGAGTTTAAGTTATTAAAAGTCAAGGTGGCTGAGGAAATGCCAAAGGTGAGCGATGGGTTTGAGGTAGTAATAGCTGCGCTTTCAGGTCCATATTGGCTTTCGGTAAAATTGCCTCTTTTGGACTTAACCTTAATCTTATAAGTGGTGTTACCAGCCAATGTTCTGACAAATTCACCCGTTGCCCCGCCCCAGTTGGCATATGTTTGCCAATCCTCAGCCCCCAAGACTGTCCCAACTGTATTATCATTTTGAATATAGTTAGTGGTGATAAAATTATCATCAGATATGGCAATGGCAAATAACGTATCTGTGGGGTTACCACCGTTTTGGATAATGAATTTAAGCCGGTCATAATTCGTAGCCGGATTGGACAAAGTTGGGGCTCCCGGAACATTAGCCTGCATGGTGTAGATGAGTCCTGTACCTGCTTTGTAAGTAGTAGAGCCCGGTTTGCCAAACTCTACTTCTCCTGCTACTCCAAAGATAGAATAGTTGGTGGAGTCTGACTTGGTTGTACCTCCGCCGCCAAAGGTATAGTCTTTCAGCTCATAATTGGTACTGGTTGGCCCGGCAAGGGCCGGAAACGGAATTATAAATATTATAATAGTTATAAAAATTATACTGTTTCTCATATAGGTAAATAGAATACGCTTAGTCCAAATAAGGGATGCAGGTAATCGCAAGTACAAATTTGAGAAATATTATGTTTGTTGGCAAGTGTTGACATGAGCGCTTGCTCAAAAGTCAAGTCTATAGATTTATAGTTCACGAGTATTTTAAAAGCAGTTTTTATATCACTTTCCTCAGGGTAAATAATATTAATATTACTAAAAAAGATCGTTTGCAGGAAGTCCCTGGCCAAAGCCGGGCTTATCTGGGTGTGTATGAGTTTATGCGCGTCTTGAATATTGAGGTAATCGGTGTAGAGGTTGTATTGTTCTTGGGCAAAATAACGGAAAAATGCCTCGGTTTGGTCATGCTTGGGATGGGCTCTGTCAACAAATGCGACAAAAACACTGGGAGCAATAAAAACTTTTTTGCTTAAGGTGCTCATAGATAAATTATAGCATTATGATGACAATTTTATACTTGCTCCCCGACCTCTAATGCGAAACAGGGGATCACTGATAGTAAAAATTTTTGCTGCTGTAATATTTTTCTTAAACGTTGATCTATACGGAGGTTTTTTTGGAGAAAAATCGCTACCAAAGGCTTGGAGCTCCGATTCCTTAATGCGGATATTCCCTCCAATTTTTAGGGCTTTTAGTTTTTCCTCTTTAATATACCGGCGAAGTGTTAAAGGATGTAACTTTAAAATAAAAGCTGCTTGGTTTACATTAAACAAATTTTCCATATAAATTATTAGTCAAATTCTAGTATGCAATACTATGTAGAAGTATACAATAATATGCAAAAGTTGTCAAGACTTGACTTGCGATCCTCAAATAGCTTGTAATTGAGAGAGGAGAAGATTAAAAATTTACCTAGGTAATTACCTATGCAAAAGTTTATACCAATTGGCAAGGCAGCTGAATTCTTAAACGTATCTATTGATACAATACGCCGCTGGGACAAACTGGGTATTTTACACTCTAGTCGCCCCGGCGGTAAAGTCCGCTATTTTGATCTTCAAGATTTAAAAAGGGTGAAATCCTCAAAACCTTTTAATATGGCTGCTCTGGCCAGCCCTTCAAAAGTTAAAGTAGGATTACTTTTGGCCAAGATTCTGCTTTTATTACTGACTATCTTGACTGTTTTATTTTTACTTTTTCCGGAACAAACAGCACGTTTGTTTACCTCTTTTATGTGAGGAACTAAATTTATGAAAAATGTCTGCCCAAAATTGATTTTGCTTTTTTTACTTCTACTCCTACTAAGCTTTCCCAATAAGGCTCTGGCAGCAACAGGAATCTTAAAGCAAATAAATTTTCAAGGGAAAGTGGTTAATACCAATGGTACTAATGTAACAAACGGAGATTATTCTTTTCTTTTTTGTATTTATACCGTAGCAAGTCCGGCAACTGCATGTACAGCAGGGGCTAATAACGATGCAGTTTGGCGCGAATCAAAAACACTCACGGTTACTGATGGAATTTTCAGAACCCAGCTTGGAGATACAACCGCGCTCCCCGGATCTGTAGATTTTAATACCGACAACATTTATCTTGGTACTAACTTTAACAGTGACGGCCAGATGACCCCGCTGGTTCGCTTTACAGCTGTTCCTTATGCGTTTAACGCTCTTAAAGTTGCAGGCTTGACTGTTACCGACACCACAGGAACATTTACGCTGGCTGCTGCAAAAACATTGACAGTTAATAATACTCTGACTTTTGCGGGAACAGATTCTACCACTATTACTTTTCAGGGAACAGATACTTATATCGGCCGCGCGACAACTGACACTTTGATTAATAAAACCATCGGTTCAACCGGGCTGACGTTTTCCGGTGCAACCACAGATATTACCACTGCAGCTGGTGAAGCTCTTATTATTACCCCCAATGGCGCCGCAGCCTTAACCCTAGGCACAACCGGTGCGGGCAATACAACTTCAATTACTCTGGCTACGGATTCAACAGGGGATGCAGAAATAGTTTTGCCAACAGATTCCATATCGACCGGCGAGATTCTTAATGCCACTATTGCCCCGGGAGATTTGAATACCCAAGGAACAGAAACAGATGAATTCTGCTTGACCAGAGAAACTACCGGCGCGCCCCTTGAATGGCAATCGTGCGGTGGCGCGGCTTCAGCCTGGTCCGGACTAAGTGTTCCAGTTGCGGATTTGGCTTTAAACCATGTGGAGTTTACCACAGCCTTTACGTTTGATACCCCCACAACTGCCGCAGCCAAAGATTACTTTACTCTGGCAAGCTTAAATGACGCCACAACCGATTCAACAACCCAGAGGCTTTTGGTTTTAAACAATAATGATGATGCCATCTCAACTGGATTAACGGAATCTTTACTGGTCATAGACAACAAAGATGCTAATGATGTTGTTACCAATGCTATTTTAATTGCCAATTCCGGCGGCGGGGCTTTTACCAATTACATCAACGCTCCCAACTTTACAGTAACGAATGCCGGCGCAGTCACGGCAGTTGGGGTTAACTCCGGCTCAGGACTTCTCCAGGGCACAGGTGGATTAACCTTAACCGGAACAGCAGGCATTAACACTTCAGGTTCTTCAACCACTACCATTGGCGCCTTAGCATCAACTGATTTGATATTACAGGATGCACAATGGAATATAACCGGAGCAGGCGCAGCTATCTTTGCTACAGTTAATGGGTTAGCAGTTACCAATAACGGCACCAATACCTTAAACATTGGGGCAGGACTGACCTTAGGAGTTTCAACAGCCAGCAAGACCTTAACAGGAGCCGGAACAACCTTAACATTTGCCGGTGATTTTACTACTTCCGGCGCAAACGCTCTCACTCTCACAACAACCGGAGCAACAAATGTTACCCTGCCAACCAGCGGTACTCTGGTTAATTCAGCAGTAACAACCTTGTCATCACTAACTACTGTCGGATCACTAGTCAGCGGTACTGTCATCGGTTCTCAAACCTTTACCACCAACAACATTGCAGATTCAGGAGCGCTCACAATTGCCACGGGTGGAACAGGAGCATTAATCGCCCGTTCTGCCAACAACGGAGCAGGTACATCAGGAGCGTCTACTTTGTCAACTGGTACTGGAACCACGGGAACGGGTTTGGTTACACTCGTCTCAGGTAATGCCTCCGCAGGTACTGCAGGTAACATTGCCATTGATGTGGGAACTTCTACTTCCGGCAACGGCACGATTTCAATTGGTACAGCCGCAAGGTCACAGACTATTAATATTGGAACTAACGCAACAGGAGGAGTAATTACAATCGGATCTGCGACCAACACAGGTCTTGCTCTTTCTGATGCCCAATGGTCCGTGACAGATGTGGGAGCTGCCACTTTTGTTTCTGCTACCTCCCCAACTTATACCGGCGCCGCAGCCGTGACTGTTTCTTCAGGCGGTTCATCGGGACTCACTTTTGACAGCGCATCCGGAGATATTACAGTTGCCGCCAATGACGGATTGACATTTGCTGCGACCACTGTGGGCAATAACGGATCAAGAAATGTAACTATTCAAGCCGGAGGAGCCGGAACAACTGCAACTCTCTTAGTCAAACTAGATACCTCCGGAACTGTTATCACAACTGATACGACTATTCTTAACAACGCCGTTGGAGTTGCGCTGACTACAAGTCCAGGAGGAACACCTGTCCGGGTGGCTATTAATGGTGTGGTTACAGCCACCGCAGATAACGCCGTGGCCGCGGGAGATTATATTGGAGTAGGCACTGCCACTGCCGGACGGGCAAAAAGTTTGGGAACCACCTATCCAACAACAGCCGGAGTGCAAGTTATCGGACGGGCGTTGGGTACCCAGGCTACCCCGGGTTCGACATTTCTTTTAATGCTCAACGGCTTGGATAATAGCGTTGGAACAGGCGGAGGCGGAGGGTATGCAACTATCCAAGAAGATGGGACTTCTTTAACTCAAAGAACTACACTTAATTTTATTGGCACTAGCATAACATGCGCGGATAACGCAGGCTTAACCAAAACCGATTGTACCCTCTCTGCTGCCGGCGGCGGTGTATCTTTTGCTTCCGGAACTCCGGACAATACTGTCACCAGCAATAATCTGATCCATTTGCAAAAAAGCGGAGTCAATAAATTTGTGGTTTCCAATAGCGGTGGACTAACACTTAACGGGACTGACAGCAGTATTGTCAAAGAAACTACTACAGATTTTTCTGCGGGAACTGTTGGTTCCAATTTAACGAATGCTAATAACCAAATTGAGATATCAGACGGTACTGTGCCGACTTCAGGCCAGGGTACAATCACAACTGCTTCCCAACCGGTAGTTGATTCCGCTATCGGCGCCGGTGCGATGTCTATAACCCGGCCAGACGGCAAATATCTCATTATAAAGGGTGGAGCAACGGGAACAACATCTTTGTATGACTCAGTGGCCGGTACAATTACCAGCTCACAAACAATTATCTGTAATGGTACGACAACTGTTGGTATTGGAGCGCTAGCTCTTCCCCGGGCAGACGGTAAATACACACTTATCTGTGGAGTAGCGGGTAGTCTGGTGGGGGCAACAAGTGTGGTAGATCCTATGGGTGCTGCACCGAGCGTTCTTGGTGCTCCGCTTATTACCAACGCGGTAACCGGCGCGGGAACAGTGGCTTTTAAACGTCCTGACGGTAAATTCCTTGTGACTGTTGGAGCGAGTACTCCGGGTGTTACTACGCAAATTTTTGATCCGGTTGCCGCTACCTTTGCTCTTGGCCCGCCCGCCACTGGCTTGGGTAACTGGGCGGCCGGCGCTTTGGCTATAAACAGGCCTGACGGCACAGCGCTTATGGTTAGTGGAGGCGCCACTTCAACGACTGCTATTTATAACCCATTTGGTGTCAGCGCGACTATTGGAACATTCTCCGGAGCAGGGCCAAGTCTTGACGGTGTCCAGGCCGCCGGTACCTGCGGCATCAACGGAGCTGGATCTGTGGCCTTCCGCCGCCAGGATGGTAAGTTTGTCATTTTATCCAAAGCTACAGTTGATGCCATCTATGATCCGGTTGCCAATACTATAACTTGTAGGACCGGCAGGACTAATGTCGCAGCCTTAGGTGACGGAGCGCATGCTATTCCTTTGCAAAACGGTAAATTCTTTATTCTTGCCGGTGGCAATACGACTACAGCTTTTGTCTATAACCAGGATACTGATACTTACTCGGCCTACACAGGCACAGCTCCAACTGCCATTACAACAGGCGCCCACTCAATATTGCGTCATGACGGGACTTGGCAGGTCATAACCGGTACTAATACTTGTACTGCCGGATGTACCAATAAATTTGATACAGGTTTGCCAATGAGTGATCCCTATCCTGCCCAGGTAACAGCTGGCGCTCCAACTGCTACTGGTTCTTGTACAGCCGGCTCCCATTCGTATTACGTCACCTTTGTGACTGGTGGTGTTGAGTCGGAGTTGAGTAATAAGTCAAACATTATCTGGTGTACTGCCGGCAACGGTACCGTGGGCCTGTCCGGTATTCCAGTGGGTCCAACAGGCACCACTGCCAGGAGAATCTACCGTACACCAACAGCTGATACAGGCGCGCCGCAGCTGGTCGGCAGCGGAACATGTGTTATAGGCGATAATACTACTACCAGCTGTTCCGATACCCTGGCTGACGCCTCACTTGGCGCCGCACATGCAGTCACTGCTGCCACTACCTGGTATACCAGCGAGGATATCAGTAATACCGCGCTTAATGCCAACTCCACGATCCGCTGGATCAACCAGCTGGAAGCGATTTATACAGCCAACCGCAACAGCACAACTAACACCGCCTTTTCCGCTATGCAGGTTTTGGTTAAGACTGCAATTAACAGTGGTGGTTGTACCACACCTTTAAAAAATGCTTCCTGGGTAGAAGTGCGCAATCCCGGTGATCTGATCCGGGCTATCCCTGGCGCCAATTGTGCAAAAGTCTCAATCCATTTCAACCGCCCGCTTCCGAAACGTTTGACTGACGAACGTGGAACGTGGATTGGCAACAATAGTACTGTTCATAGGCTTGATTTTCCCACTCCCACACTTTTTGGCTACAGTATTGATAACTCGGCAGTCTTAAGAAGAACATCCTTTGATTTCTCAAACGCCAACTCCAGCTCACCTACCAACCCCACCATTCCGGCAGCGCCAACCTCAACCGCGCCGGCTGGCGTAGGTTCGTGTACAGCAGGCAACCACTTCTGGTTTGCGACTTTTGTAACCAATGGCGTGGAATCAAGGCTTAGCCCGGCTTCCGTGGTGCAGAGCTGTAGCGGTAGTAACATAGAAACCCTCAACCCTATTCCTATTGGTCCCTCCGGTACCACCGCTCGTAAAATTTATAGAACCAAAGCTGCAGCTTTGGTAACAGATACTCCATTTCTGGTAGGTACCCAAAGCGATAACTCAACCACCACCTTTGCCGACAGCTTGGCGGATGCTTCGCTTGGCGCCGCATTTGCAGCTACTGAAACTTCCGGCCCGACGCTTTCCAGAGGAGAATCAACCCGCGTGGAAGCAACTAATAACCATCTCACACTTCCATGGGGCCGCATAACTCCGACAACACAAGGAGCGGCTAATGCTCTTGGATTTTATATGGGAGCTTTCGGGAATAATCATCCATTACTTAACAACGTTGCCGGTATTGGTACCTTTGTCATTGCCCGCGACGATAAAACATTTTTAGTTGTTGAAGGTGGGGTAGCCGGAGGGGCGGCAGATCTCTATGACCCGGCAACCCAAACATTTACGAATCAGACAGGTACTGGAGATAAGCCAACAGCTACAGTAGGCTCTGGCGCTTTTGCTCTTAAGCATCCAGACGGCAAGTTCTTGATTGTCCTTGGTGGGGGTGTGACAACGACGAATATTTATGACCAATATGCTCCATCTGGTTCGCGTTTTACAGCAGGTCCTCCATTATTCGCTGCGGCAAGCTTCGGAGCATTTTCAATATTGAATGCCGATGGGACATTCACCATTTTACATGGTGGCGGTACTGGTGTTGTAACAACTTCCATCTACGATCCTGTCAGAAATACGATGACTGTGGGTCCATTGCAAACCGTCGGAACAGGTATGGGTGCTTTGGCTATTCCATTGGCAGGTCCTAACAATAACATTTATAAAGTTATTACTGGTGCTGCGACAGTAGGAGGTGTGGTAACTACTCCGACGATGAATTACAATGCTAACACAAAAATATTTACCACAGGTGTGGCGCTTGGTGTAGGTTCTGGTTCTGGTGCTTACGCCTTTCAACGTCAAGATGGTTTTTGGGTACTAGTCAAAGGTACTGCCACTGGCACTACTTCTCTTATTAATCCATACTCAGGAGTAGAAGCCGCAGGTGTTGCTTTTACTACAAGTACCAGTGACCGTGGTGGACATGTGATTCCAAGAGCAGATGGAACATTCTTACTCATAGGTGGAAATACAGCAGGTGGTGTTCTTGTAACTACCAACATTTATGTGCCTTGGGGCGGCGCGTTTAACGCTACTGCCGGTGGTCTTCAGGGTTTGACTGCTGTTGGACCGACAACGGTTCTTGAAGGAAATGGTACTGTTCCTACGGCGCCAACCTCAGGTGTTCCCAGCGCTGGTGGATCATGTAACCCTGGTGTGCATTTCTGGAGATATACTAATGTGGTAAACGGCGTAGAAGGTCCACTTTCTGCGCCGTCGCTTACACAAACATGTGTTCTTACCACTGGTCAGACAGTAGGACTGACAGCTGTCACAGTTGGTCCTGCAGGTACTACTGCCCGTAGAATTTACCGGACCTCAATAGCCGGTGGTACCACGAACACTTCTCCATATTTTTTAGTAGGAACTATTAATGATAACGCTACAACAACTTTCAGCGATACTTTTGCCGATACTACTACCCAAAATGGTACCGGTGCCGGTATTGGAGACGGAGCAGTTTCTTTTCAGAGGCCGGATGGAAAATGGGTAACAATTTTTGCCGGTACCATGCCGTCTAAAACAACGAATATCTATGATGCCGGCTGGTATGCAGACGGACAATATTTGTCTGAACAAATGAATGTACCGGCTTTGGCAGCCAACTCAACACTTGATTGGCAGCAAACTCCTGATCAATATGTGCGCATGGAAGTTAAGTCGGCCGCCAGCCAGGCTGCGCTCTCAACCACAGGATATAACTCTGTTGGTTCCCCAGGAGGCTCAATCGGTAATGCCGGAGGTGAAACCTGGGTGCAGATTGAGGTCAACTTCCGCCGTGACTTCCCGACCTTTTCCGGTAACTTAAATGGTGTTTATAACTCCAGTGGAGGTATGGACTATGCGTTTCGTACGATATCTGTACCGACAGTCAACTCCTACCAGCTTACCAATGGTATGGACCTTCTGACCCTGCAGAATAACGGACTGAATATGCTCCGGGTGACCTCAAACGGCAACATCATGTCATCGGCTCAGGGAGGGTTTTTCTCAGGAGGGGCCGATTTAGCCGAAAATTACACTTCAAAAGATTCTTTGGAAAAAGGTGAGGTGGTTGTCATAGATAAAACAGATAGTCAATCTGTCAAACGCTCAGGGGGCCAATATCAAAATGATATCTTGGGTGTGGTTTCAACAAACCCAGGATTTGTGGCAGGAGCCTATACGGAAGATAGTTACCCAATAGCTCTCGTGGGAAGGGTGCCGGTTAAAGTTTCAACAGAAAATGGTCAGATTAAAGCCGGAGATTATCTTACTTCTTCCTCAATCCCTGGTTATGCCATGAAAGCAACAATGGCTGGAAGAGTTTTAGGTAAGGCTCTGGAACCCTTCGACTTCGCTCAGGGCAAGGACTGTCCGGCATTTGGATTAGGCAATCTACCTGCCACAAAATGTGGGGAGGTAATGATGTTTGTAAATTTAACAGATTATTTAGGAACTCCGGTTGAATTGGTAATGGAGGAAAATCGGTTATCAGGTCTCGGTTTGTCGGTGACCAAACAGGATCAAATTCTTGCTTTTCTCAAACAACTCAAGGAGGAACAGGCAAGTCAAAGCGCTGGCGTTCGCTCTGAAATCTTTACCGATCGGGTAACCTCAAAGGAAATCATCGGCCTTGAGATTTTTGCCGATACTGTGCATGCCAAGAAAATTAAAGCAGATTCTATTGAAGGGCTTGAGATTTTAACTGATAAAATCAGCTCTCTACAAGGTCAAGTGGCTGGGATAGCTACAAGTTCAGCAAGTCCATCTTCTACTGTCAATGTATTGAATCTTAATGCCAATGGAGGACTTATTGTCCTAGGGCCAAGTGAATTTAAGGGAGAAACCGTGTTTGAGAGACTGGTAACCTTCCTGTCCAATGTCATCTTTAGAGGCAAAGTTAGCTTTGAAGAAGTTCCTACATTTAATAAAGATACCGCAGGAAAAGCAAGTTTTAAAAAGGGTCAAAAACTTGTTGATGTAGTATTTGATAAAGAGTATGAGATAGAGCCAATCGTGACTATTTCTCTGGTACTTTCTCAACTTGATGAAACCGGTTTTAAGGCGCAAGTAGCTGATGGTTTGTGTGTTGAGCAAGAGGGTAGACCTGTTTGCCAAGACAAAATAGCCGGCTTGATATTGGGAGGTAACCTGAAATTTGCCATCGACAGCCAGGACAAACAGGGATTTAGGATAATTTTGGAAAAAGAAGCCCCTGTTGACCTGTCATTCTCCTGGCATGCTCTGGCGGTAAAAGACAGTCTAACGTCAGCAAACGATGTACCGGCAAACTTAAGTTTGCCTTTTGAAGGGAGTTTTCAGCTCAATAATAGGTTTGGCGAACAGGCAATTGATCCAAAGGTGAGAGAACAAGATCAAAAAATAGGCTTATATGGCCATGATGGTGTAGATTTTGCCATGCCAATAAACACCCCTGTTTTAACAGCAGATGACGGGGAGGTAATTCCTATACCGGATGGAATAGAAGAGTACGGCATTACCATTGTTATCCAGCATAAATGGGGGAGGAGTTTCTACGGACATTTAAATGAGGTCAATGTCAAACAAGGACAAAAGATATCAAAAGGAGATAAAATAGCTCTTTCTGGTAATAGTGGGCTATCAACCGGCAGCCACCTCCATTTTGGGATGAAGTTAAATAAATTTAATAATAATAATGGCTATTTAGGAAAAGTCGATCCATTGAGGTTTTTGAGACTAGATATGCCAACAATGGGAACACCAACTCCAACAGCGAGTCCAACACCCAGCACCACACCCGCAGTTAGCCCTCAATCTTTAGCGGTAAACGATAATGAGTTTGGATTTTTAAGAGTCAGAAGTACTGCAGATGTTTCGTCAGCCGAAGTAGCTCAAGTTACTCCCGGACAAGTCTTTAAGGTAATGGAAGTAAGCGGAGGATGGTACAAAATAGAATATACGGAGAATAAAACTGGCTGGGTTGCTGCAGCATATGTAAGTATTAATTAAGCTTGACAATGACTAAAAAGTTACCTATCATGGATATTGAGATGAAAAATGTATTTTCTATACCCAAAAGATTTGTTATCCCCATAGGAGTTGTTTTGATTATTGCAGCAGCCAGTATTCCATCTTACTACTTCTATAACCAATACCAAAAATCACAACAGCTACTCAAAAATCCCACAGAGGCAGTAAAAGAAGAAGTAAGGGCTTTAGTTACAAAAGTCGGTCAGTTTTTAGAGTTACCTCAGGGAGAAGAACCAACCGTTGCCACAGTTTCTGATAAAGAAAAGCTAAAAGACCAAGCGTTTTTTGCAAAGGCGGAAAATGGAGATAAAGTCTTGATTTATACCAATGCCAAAAAAGCCATCCTTTATAGGCCGTCTACCAATAAGGTAATTGATGTGGCACCGGTTAATATCGGTTCCCCACCCCAAAGTCAAACTCAACCACTCCGGGTGGCGCTTTATAATGGAACCGCAACCACAGGTTTAACCAAAACAACTGAGACAGATCTAAAAAGTAAGCTTACCAACGTTGAAGTAGTGTTGAAAGAAAATGCCAAGAAAAATGATTATACTAAAACTTTAGTAATTGATCTCTCTGGTAATAAAAAGGAGGAAACTTTGCAATTAGCAAAAGTTCTTGGTGCTGAAGTAGCAAGCTTGCCCAAAGATGAAACAAAACCAGATGCGGATATACTGGTGATTATTGGTAAGTAATATATCAAAAGGCAAATGGCCCAGGAGCTTGCCAGTTTCTTGGGTGGGGAAATCCCTTTCAGCAGGGGTGGAAGGAATCGAACCCTCGTCGTTGCTTTTGGAGAGCAAGGTCCTACCACTGAACGACACCCCTGTATAATTTGTATTATACTAAAATAGTGGATATTATTCCCGAACTAAATGATAGACAATTGGATAGATTGTCAGAATTTCTATCCAACTTTTCTTTGTTGATGATTGCCTCGCTAGTATTGCCGAATATATTTGGTACGGAGATAAATATTAGGCAATTTATTTCTGGAATAACATTGACAATACTATCATTTTTATTTAGTATGATAATTATAAGGAAATAATTATGAGTGAACTGCAAACATTTTATTTAACTATGGCAATTATGCTTCTTGCTATCTCTATAATAGTTGCTCCTACTCTATGGAAACAATCAAAGCGCAGTAAGAGATAAGTAGTGATTAATCTTCCAGCCTAATCTAATTTAGTGGTTTCCTGATGTTCCGTGTGTTTCCGGCAGTGTTTACAAAATTTACTCAAAATAAGCTTTTCTTTGCTATTGATTGTGTTTTTTGAGCTGATGTAATCCCTGTTTTTGCAAACAGAACAAACAAATGCTATTAAAATGCGGTTTCCTTTTTTTGCCATAAGATAGGATTATATATTAGTTTGCTTTCTAGCACAATATTGCCGATTGGTTTATGATATAACTATAGTAGATTTCTGCCCATGGATACAAATGATCAAATAGTTAAAGAGATTTTGCTGCACCAAAGCTATGTCACCCCTGATGATATTGCCAAGGCAGAGCAGTATGCCAAAGAACATAATTGCTCTGTTGTTGATTATCTCTATACAACGGGTTTAATCAATAGAGATTTGCTGGGACAAGCTGTTGCAGAAAGTTTTAAAGTCCCATTTTTTAATTTAACTACGCAACCTCCTCCGCAAGAGCAAGTCTTAAGAATTCCCAAAGATGTGGCCTTAAAATATAATATAGTTTTGGTAGAAGAAGATTCAACCAGGGTTACTATAGCAACAGCAAATCCCGGACAGGAAAATCTTAAGGAGCAGCTACAAAAACTCATTCCGGGAAAAATAGTCACTTTGGCCTACTCTTTTCCTAAAGATATTGAAAGCTTATTTTTAAGCTACAGACAGCCCCTGACTGCAAGACTTAGCCAGGTTTTAAAAGATACAAATGGTTTTGCTCCCAGAATATTGGAAGAGCTTTTTGAAGAAGCGTCAATAGACCAGGTTTCAGATATTCATTTTGAGCCCCAGGAGGAAAATGTGATAATCCGCTTCCGAATTGATGGAGTATTGCAGCAACAGGGTAATATCCCCAAATCTTTATATGACAATCTTTTAAACAGGATTAAAGTCCAGTCTCATTTGCGGATTGATGAACACAATAAACCTCAAGACGGCGCCATGAGAATGACTATACAAGGAAAAGAAATTGATCTTCGTATTTCGGTCGTTCCTGTGGCTGACGGAGAAAAAACTGCCATCAGGGTTCTTTCTGCCTACCTTCGTGAGTTTAACCTTGGCAGTCTTGGATTGTCTGTAAGCAATCAAAGGATTCTTCAGCAGGCAATAAAAAAACCGTTTGGAATGGTCATAGTGACCGGGCCAACCGGCTCTGGTAAAACTACCACTCTTTATGCCTTGATTAGGTTGCTTAATAACCCGCAAGTTAACATTACCACTATTGAAGACCCGATAGAGTACAAAATCACCGGAATTAATCAAATTCAGGTTAACGAAGCAACAGACCTTACTTTTGCCAAAGGACTCCGCTCCATAGTAAGGCAAGACCCCAATATTATTCTGGTAGGAGAGATCAGAGATCTGGAAACTGCGGAAATTGGAGTTAATGCCGCGCTAACGGGACATCTTTTATTTACTTCTTTTCATGCCAATGATGCCTCAACTGCCATACCAAGGCTTTTGGATATGGGGGTTGAACCTTTTTTAATGGCCTCTACTTTAGAGTTAATTATGGCCCAAAGGCTGGTGCGGACAATTTGTCAGGCCTGCAAAATGAGCCAATCTTATTCTAAGGAATACTTGCATCAAATATTACCCAATTTGGAAAATCATTTTACAGATGATTCCACTACTTTGTATAAAGGTAAAGGCTGTCCGGTTTGCAAAGGCACCGGTTATAAAGGCAGGACTGCCATCTTTGAATTTATCCAAATATCCCAAGCCATGAAAGAGCTGATTATGCAAAACCCGCCGGTAGATCAAATCCGGCAACTTGCCAAAAAAACAGGCACCCGGACCATTTTTGAAGATGGATTGGAAAAAGTAAAAAACGGCGCTACAACTTTAGAAGAGCTTCTGCGGGTAGCCTCACCATGACCAACGAAAAAGATTATTTAATAGAAAATTTGAGCATGCTTTTATCATCCGGCATGGATGTAATCTCTGCCCTATCTGCAATTAAGGCCGAGATGCGCTCCAAAAAGATGATTGCCACTATTGACTCAATGATTAAAAGTCTGGAAGGGGGGTCGCCTATCTGGAAAGCGCTGGAGGCAAGTAAACTTTTACCAGAATATATTATAGCTTTGGTCAGAGTGGGAGAAGAAACAGGCAAATTACCGGAAAACCTTAAGGTGATTATTATTCAGCAGCAAAAAGATAACGAATTTAAATCCAAAATCAAATCAGCAGTTATGTATCCTTTATTTGTTTTTAGCTTAACCTTTGTTGTTGGTATTGGCATAGCCTGGTTTATTCTGCCCCGGCTGGCTCTGGTTTTTAGCCAACTGCGGCTTAAATTGCCTTTGATAACACAAGTTTTAATATCAATAGGGCTTTTTTTGGGTCAGTATGGAATTATTGTTATCCCAAGTTTACTGCTGGCGTTTTTTGGTCTAATTTATCTTATTTTTATCAATAAAAAAACCAGGTTTATAGGTGAAAATATATTATTTAAGCTTCCTGTATTTGGAGAGTTAATCCGGGAGATTGAAATTTCCAGAATGGGTTTTTTACTGGGGACGCTTTTGTCATCAGGCATACCGGTTATTGATTCTTTTTCCTCGCTTGTTTCTGCCACCACTTCCAATATTTATAAAAAGCTCTACCTGCATATGCAGGATATGGTTGCCAAAGGCAACT
>Ga0082335_1004297_pt1 | contig 21671 bp, 18 predicted proteins | sample Subgrocontami58m_FD_72375 | JGI IMG/M metagenome (GOLD analysis project Ga0082335, IMG submission 72375) | Subsurface groundwater microbial communities from S. Glens Falls, New York, USA - GMW37 contaminated, 5.8 m (SPADES assembly) (version 2) ...
AGCACCGTCATGTGGTTTTAGTACAGGAGGCCATCCAGTTCCAGGATTACTTCCGTGTATTCTGCATTGGGAAGAAAGATGTCCTCTTTATAAAATGGATCCCGCGCCCTTTGGGGATGGGGCAATATCTTCTTTTCGATTCAGAATCCTTAGGGGTTAATCGTGATATTATTGCCAGGCAGACTATTGAACTCAATAAAACCCTTGATTTAGATATAAATGCCGTTGAATGGTGCGTCAACCAGGAAGGTAAGGCGTGGCTTATAGAGGCATACAATGAGGTGCCGGACATAGATAAACGCAGCATACCTGTACCCTATTACGACTGGATTTTAGAGAAATTCGCCGGGCTGGTCAAAGAGAAATTTGATTCTGCAGAACGGAATAAGACAAGCCTGGGTATTAAAGATTGTTTTTAATCGGTCCTTTTCAAAAGAGATAAAAAATGAGAATGAATCCTTTTAATAGCTACGAAGACGTGACTGAGGAAGAGTACAGGTTTCTCAGAAAAGCTTCTGTGAAAACTTCTCTACGAATGACTGAGTCTTTGTTTGGCAACACGCGGTTGGCCGAGATGGTCAGGGTGTTCTCTGCCATAGCTAAGTCTTTGAAGATTGACTACTTCGTCATAGGCGGTCTTGCCTTTGATATATGGGGAAGAACGAGAGCTACGTTTGATGCTGATATTATTGTGATTATCTCTCCTGATAAAGTCCTTGAATTACTTAATGCCATGTCTCTCGTCGGGTTTAAAGGGCGGGCGACAGACTCAAAAAAAATAGCCAGAGGCGCTGCTACAAAGATTTCCTACGCCGACAGGTTCTCCATAGATTTAAGAGGAGCCAGTTTTCGTATTGACAGGGCAGCAATGAGCAGGGCCGTGCAGTTCAATATATTCGGTGTGAAGGTGAAGTTTGCCACCAAGGAAGATTTAATTGTCTATAAGCTAGCCAGGTTTGACGAACAGGACAAGGCAGATATCCGGTCTATAATGAAAAGGTGGGGTAAGGGGCTTGAGGTTGACTATATACAAAAAGCGGCTGCTGAACTTCACGAAGAGTACGATGAGAAGGTGCTTGATAATCTTCAGACTATCTTGCAGTGGGTAAAATGACACAACATTGTTCCCTCAAAAGTCCCTCTCCCTTGACGGGAGAGGTTAGGTGAGGGTGACTGACGATTAGAATAGCATGTGGAGAAATTCGCCAGGCTTGTATTAGAGAAGTTTGATTCTGCAGAGCGGAATAAGACAAACCTGGATAGATTATATACAACAAATAATGCAGTTGAGAACATAAATATGCCGCCACAAGTTAAGAAACACCTCCTAAAGGCTGATGCTGATTTCATCAGTAAAATATTGGGTGTGCTACAGGCTTTCAGCTTCAAAGGCAAGCCATATCTATCCTACTTGCAGACGAGGGATAAAAACGATGAATTCCTCATGCGGGACAATATCGTTAAGCCCTTGTTTGTTGCCTTAGGTTATCATCCCCAACAAGATTTCTCCCCGGAGGAAACCATAGTCAGCGGGCGGGTAGACACCGTAATCGTTAACAGTCAGCAGAAACCGGCTATAGTCTTGGAAACACAGAGCAGCCTGCTTAAAGACCTTTCGGAACACCGCAAACGGCTTTTCACCTACACGGAAGAAATCGGCGGGCGTTTTGCTGTGCTTAGCGATGGCGTGCGCCTAGAGGTTTGGGAGTGTCCAGGAAAAGGGAAAGGACAATCGCAGCGTATCAATCTCAGCTTTGAAGATGTTTTCCGCCGCTTTCTAGCTAAAGGGCTTGAAGGTCTTACCGAAGACGATGTGAACCGGCTTATAAAGCTAAAGTTCCTGAGCAAAGAATTCGTATTCGTCTCTGAAGAGGAGCTTTATAAAGAGCCGGAACTTAGTGTTGCTGAGGCAACGATTTTCGGTCAACTTCTCGCCGACCTACAGAGCACAATGCGCCTGGTAAATGATGAAATCCAGAATCAATTTAATACGAGGCAAGTAGAGTGGAAAGAATACCAGGCGCTTTTATCTGAGGCAAAGGCAAAAGGTAAGGAACTCTACCAAAGTCAAACGAAAAAATATCAAGATTCCCGGAAAGCGATAGACGCTTATCAAAGGTGGAAACAGGTGTCGGCAGCGGCCAATGGGGGAGGCCGGGAGATATTCTGCACCGAAACCATGTACATTCTCTTTAACCGGTTGCTGCTCATCCGTATCAGCGAAGACAAGGGGCTGATATCCAGGCAAATCTCCAATGGTGGCATTAAGACCTGGCTCACCTTTAAAGGATTCATAAAGTTCAGTGAGGCGAACTACACTGAACTGCTGCGGTCCGCCTATGACACGATGAATCGGGTCTATCCCCACCTGTTCCATACGGACATCTTCGACTGGTATATGCCGGATAGCGAAACAATACTTAGAATCCTGTTTGCGCTAAACCGGTATAACTTTGCCAAGGTTGATCGGGACGTGCTTGGCAAACTCTATGAGCGCTACCTGGAGCACGAGGAACGAAAGCGCCTGGGCGAGTTCTATACGCCGGAAGAGGTTATTGACTACATTCTGAAGGGAGTGGGTTATACCAGTGACCAGGCAATTGAGGGCAAACTGGTACTGGACCCGTCATGTGGCTCCGGCGGGTTCCTGGTCAGGGCAATAAAAGCTCTTGTGGATAGACTAAAGGCGAAGGGCTTTAACGCGGAGACCATTCTTAAGGAGGCACAGCGCTCCATTTACGGATTCGATATTAATCCCTTTGCCGCCCATCTGGCGGAAACGAACCTCCTGTTTCAAGTGATTGACCTAATAAAAGTAGCCAAGAATGCTAACCCTGCCTTCGGGATGGCGAAGTTTAATGTTTTTGTCACGGATTCCCTGAGACTTCCACAAGAAGCTAAACAGGGGCAGGCCTCTTTCCTGGAGCCCGTAGAGAGCGTTTACGCTGAGGACGCCCAGACTGTAACCCAGATAAAGGCAAAGCAAGGCATATTTAGCCAGGGTTTTGACTTCATTGTTGGCAACCCGCCTTATGTGCGCACCGAGAACATAGATGCTGCATACAAAGCAAGGTTGGCCACTGACTACAAAGAGACGTATGAAGGTCGCTTCGAGTTGTATATATTATTCCTCGGCCTGGGAACAAGTCTGCTAAATAAGAACGGCGGCAAGCTCGGGTTCATCGTCCCTGCAAAGTTCCTGGTCACAGAGAATGGAGGCAAGCTACGGCAATATATCCTCAATAGGGCCTCCATCAAGGAAATCGTGGATGTGTCGCAGTCAGCGGTGTTTAAGGACGCCGGAAATTATCCGGTGATCGTAATGTTCAGCCGGGAAGAGGACGCCAAAGTCAGGGATAGCAATCAGACCAGGATAGTCCGGTGGCTAAACGAGTCCATAAACGGTCTTTCTGAGAAAGCTCAAAGCGGGCAAGAAGGTGGGGAATCCTGTCAAAGCTATTACGTCCAGCAAGGAAGGTTCGGTGTCAATTTCGATAAGGTCTTCGACATAGGCAGCACAGAAGAGACGTACAAATTGTGTAAGGGAATCGCAGCAGGTTGTGTACCATTGGCTAAAGTAGTTGACACCCATCAAGGCATTATCACCGGCAAGCAGCAAGAAGGTGACACAGCGCGGAGGAAGAACATAATTCTGGCTTCGACCCTGACCTCCCTGCCGCCTGAGAGACAGCCGCTCTGCAAGAAAGTAATAGACGGCAAGAACATGCCCGATCGTTACACCATAGACTGGCACAACGAGTATCTTGTCTACGCTCCTGAGGAATTGACGGCCCCACGAGACACAAAATGGTTTGAAGCTGAGAAGGTGGTTATCAAGGACATAGCGATACGGCTAACGGCTACCTATGATAGCGAAAAGTTCTACTGTCTGGATACTCTGTATGTAAGCCTGCTGAAGGAAACAAACTACACGCTGAAATACATTTTGGCTGTTCTCAATTCTAAGATTCTTGACTTCTACTACAAGGCATCTTTCGGTATGTTGCATATTGGCAGTAATTATATGCGATATCGTGCCCGTTGGCTTGATAACCTGCCCATAAAGCCCGCTACCCAGCAAAAGCAGGCCCAGCTTGCTGGCCTCGTAGACAATATTCTGGAGATCAACAGGCAACTGCCCAGGCTGGAACTACAGCTTGCCGATTTCCCCGGAACGGTGTCCCAATCGGGCCTCACCTTAGTTTCTCTGTCCGCATCAACAGGGATAGCTTCCATTAACCTGCCACCCGTTCTGGGCACACCCAGGTTATCTTTAGAGGGCAACAGGATTTCCTTGGGGTCTAAAGCCACAATTGAGGCCAGTGATTCTAAATGGGCGCAGTATCTCTGGCTATATTTGTCAGCTCTCAAAGGCGACTTAAGAGGTAAGTCCAACTCTGAAATTGTCCAGTTGATACAACTGCCTAGCTCCGTAGAAGGCGTTGAAGCGGCGCTTGGCAAGCGCGCTGCTGTGGAAAAAGAGATTTCCCGGCTAAAAACTCGCCGTCAGGAAATAGATAACGAGATAGATTCGCAGGTGAACCAACTTTATCTGGGCACGAAGGAAATTCCTGCATTTCTCTCAAGCGGCATTATTTAATTTCATTAGTTCAGATTTCACCTCACCTCCTGCCCCCCCTCTCTGAAATCGGAGAGGGGGAACGGGGGAGAGGTCGGAATTCCCTTGTCTCTATCTAGCTATTATGTTACACTTCACCAGAAGGAGTTATTTAGAATGAGCCGTGTCTTTGCCGGCGCCCGTCCTACAGGCAAATTACATATCGGGAATTACCTGGGCGCTATACAAAACTTCGTTGCCCTCCAGCAGGAGCACGATTGCGTCTATTGCATTGTTGATATCCATGCCCTTACTACCCTGGACGAGACTTCGATGCTCCAGGAGAATATCAAGGAGATGCTCCTCGACTGGCTGGCGGCCGGTCTAGACCCCCAGAAGAGCATCCTGTTTGTCCAGTCCCATGTGCCACAGGTGATGGAGCTGCATACCCTGCTGAGCATGGTAACCCCGTTAAGCTGGTTATTGAGGGTTCCCACTTTCAAAGAAAAGGCCAAAATGCAGCCTCAGAATGTGAACTACGGCCTGGTAGGCTATCCGGTGCTTATGACCTCCGATATAGTCCTGTATAAAGCGGAGTTGGTGCCGGTGGGAGAAGACCAGATCCCCCATCTGGAACTGGCCAGAGAGATCGTCCGCCGTTTTAATAGCATTTTCGGCCCTGTCTTCCCCGAGCCGAAACCCCAGTTGAGCGAAGCCCCTATGGTCCTGGGCATAGACGGCCAGCAGAAGATGAGCAAGAGCCTGAATAACCATATCGAGATAGCCGCCACACCAGCGGAGACCAAAAAGCGGGCAATGATGATGGTTACGGATCCTCAGCGCATCTATCGCCACCAGCCCGGGCGGCCCGAGGTGTGCAATGTTTACCGGATGCACCAATTCTTCAGCCCGAATGATGTCCAAAGGGTATATCATGAGTGCACTCACGCAACAATAGGCTGTGTCCAGGATAAAGAATTCCTGGGGGAGCAGATAAACAAATATTTTGCGCCATTCCGGCAGCGCCGTCAGGAGATTTCCACCCAACCCCACTACACTGCCGATGTATTGGCTGATGGCGCCCGGAGGGCATCGGTAATTGCGCAGGAAACCTTGAGAGAGGTTAAAGAGAAGATGGGCCTGCTGGCCCGGAACATCCAATGATAAAACTACCTACCTCTAAAAGCGGGCGTGGGGCGCTGGAGATAGCTTCAGCGGTAGCGAGAGAGGCCGGAGACATTCTCGTATCAGCTTTCTCCGTGGAAAAACACATCCAGATTAAGGGACACGGCAATCTGGTTACCGATGCCGACCTGAGTTCCGAGAAACTCATTATCGGGAAGTTACGTTCTGAATACCCCGGCTCCGGCATAACCTCAGAGGAGTCGGAAAGCCTGCCATCGGAGACAGGCTACACCTGGCTTATTGACCCCATGGATGGAACCAACAACTTCAGCTTTGGCATCCCTTTTTTCTCGGTTTGTATCGCCCTCGTCAAAGAGGACGGCCCCCTTATGGCCATAACTTACGACCCGCTCCGCCAGGAGCTTTTTCATGCAGTTGAAGGGGGAGGGGCTTATCTTAACGGACGTCCCATTTCTGTTTCCAACCGGACAGACCTGAAGTCCGGGCTGGTAGGCTTTGATATTGGATATGAGATGGGTAAGGGCCAGGAAATACTTGAGGTTGCCAAAACCCTCCGCCCCCATGTCTTCAGCTTCCGCGTTCTCGGCTCAGGGGCGCTGGGTCTGGCCTATGTATCCTGTGCACGCCTGGACATTTACATGCACCGCCGTTTGTATCCCTGGGATATCGCCAGCGGCCGTTTATTGGTGGCGGAGGCGGGCGGAACGGTTACCGATTGGGAGGGCAAGCCCCTTAGCAAAGATAGCACTGAGATAGTCGCCGGAAACAAAGCATCCCATAAAGAATTCATGGGGCTGGTCAGCTAACAGCATTTAAAAAACCTATCGGTGGCGTAGGCTTCCCTGCCTGTGCACTACTGAAAAAAGGCTATGTGGTTGTTAGCCTATTCCTCCAGTGTTTCTTTATCTGACTCAATAGTAAACCCCGAGGTTTTCAGCAGCCCCCCAACCCGTAATATGGATACTATAGTCTCCTTTAGAAGAGCCTCACTGACAGCCGGGTTTTTTTCCAGCGCTGAAACCACTGCATCAGACAACGCGGGGTTCTGCTCCTCAAAAAGTTTGACTTTCTCCTCCAGGTCTTTTGGCATCAATGTTTCTATCAGTCTCAAGGCATCTTCGATAGACAAAGACTTCTGTTGCTTCTGGTCGAGCCGCCTGATGGCAGCATGAATAATTTGCCGGGCAAAAGTGGAAGGCCCGACATTGTAAGACGCCGCAAGCTCCTCCAGCTTCTGTCTGCTTTCGCTATCCAGACGGATAGAGATAGGGCGGTTTTTAGGCGCCTTATCTTTTTTCTTCTTCGGCTTCAGATTATAATCAAAGAGGTTATGAGTTTCCCAAAACTCAGCCTCTTCTTCTTCAGTGTTAAATTTCGGGATTTCAAGTTTCTTTTTAGGTTTTTTTGTCATATTTCCATCTTATCAATAATTTCCGCAGTCCAAATCCCCTGAACGAACAATATGCAATTTCCCACACCGCTAACGTAAGTAGAACCAGAGCATATTAATTATATTACGTAGTACATTGTAATACAATTAATTGCAGTTTGTCAATTGGTACTTTGTTCGAGTTTGTGGAAAGCATGAGGCTATATATTTCAGATTTCGTTGAGCTTTCTTACGGGGAAAAGAGGCCTTTTGCCTCAAATATATAGCGGGGTCTATAGCAGGTGTGTGGATAGGACTACAGGAAGGCCAGAGATACCTGAACCAGGGGATAAGTCTTAGATCCCTGCTCTTTCCTTCCTCTCCTTACTAATGGTCTTAAAATAAAATGGACTCCTAAAACATTTACCCGAGGCTGTTCGAAATTGTCATTCTGGAGCGAAGCGAAGAATCTCAGGGCTGGGGACGTTTTCGGGCAGCTTTTATAGACCATTATGAGACCATTAGTATCAAATGGCCGGGTATGTCACATTTACTCAGGTCGTGACTTACCGTTACCTCTTCTTTTTGCCGGTTGATGAGTGAGCGACAGCTATAGATAACCGTGCCCAATCAAGCAATTTCTCAGAGTTCTCCAGCACCTCAGGAGGAACCTGGTAATACGGCATCGGCTTGTACTGTTTGCTGCCGGCTTGCTCGTATGCAGTGCGGTTCGAGTCGTCAACTTTGAAAAAGAGGCCGGTGCCAGATATAAGAGCGAACATGCCGCCCTCGTGAAAAAGGCCGTAACCTCCAAACATTGACTTACTGCTGATTCCGCCAACAGGCGCGAGTAACTCAACTACGCGGTCCAGGAAGTTTTTATTGGGTACCATAGTACTCCTTGACCTTTCGACTAATCTAGACTTTGAGTTCATCCACCGCAGACATGGATACACCCCGGAGCTTGTGAAAATATCGGCCAGTCTTTATCCGGACAGCGATTCGTACATTAATCAGATATACCGATAAATTCACAAACTCTCAGAGTGAACGTATGACTACGCCAGGCTGTTGACCTCGACAATATCGGACTTTGACAATTTGACACCATTGGCCTGGTGTGACTTGATGACGGCGTCGGCATTTGGAGCGTCGGTCAGACACCACGATTCGCCATTGGCAGCCATAAACACGTTATTCGGGGTCACGCCAAAACTGTCTGCCTTTTTCGCTTTGATAGCCTTCCCGATTTGTTCCAGCATCTGTTTTCCCTGCTCAATCGCCTGTGGTGACATTTTTGACATGTCCATTTTGGGATGGTGATCTAGAAACTTTGGCATATTTTCTCCTCCTGAAATTATTTTGCCCGAAGAACCTATAACGCCCATTCCAGCTTAGTCGGCTGTAACTGGCGGTTCCTCACATCTGTCAGACACCTCTGTTTAACAAGTCCCGAAATGCGGCTAACCGGGGGAACGGATTACTTTTGAATCGGGTTTGCCTTTTGGAGAGTCTAACCAACAAATAGCGGTCCCCTGGCAACTTTAACTACTTCAAACTCTGGCCAGAATATTACCAAAAGCCGTCTGTTCGAAGATATCGAAAGGTATAGAGTTTTTTGTTAATTTCATTCTTAAGAGCGCTCCCTCCCAACTACTTACCAAAAATATAGCAACCTGGTCGGGATCAACCTCTTTGTTGATTTCTCCGGCTAATTGAGCTTCTCTGATACGCCGGGCCAGTTCCGATTCAAGTTTAGTAAATATGTCATTTAATTTACGCGAAAAAGATGAATTAATACTTCCCATTTCCTGGGACAGGTTCCCGATAGGACATCCGGTGAATTCATTCTCAACAGCATGGTTTGTCATATCTCGGAAAAATCCCCTTAATCTATCGATAATCGGCATATCTGTCGGGGCCATCCTGGCTTGTAGAGTCTGCAACATCACCATTGAATACAGGTCCAGTACCTGGAGGCCGAAGTCCTCTTTACTCTTGAAATAATAGTAAAACGAACCCTTTGGAACACCAGTTGATTCCAGTACCTCCTGAATACCAGCCTCGCTGAAGCCTTTACGATGCATAATTTCTGCTCCTTTTTGGAGGAGTAGTTCTTTGGTTTGCGACTTTGTCATTACGGGTCTCACAATTAATAATAGACTGGTCTAATATATCATGCGGTAGCATTACTGTCAATAACCGGAACTGAAAACTATGGTCTTGACACCCCAATTAAACTGGGCAGGGCCTTTGCTTTATCATTCAGGCTGTGTCTTAACTAGCCAAGGTTAACACCGGAGGTAATTGTTGCAAATTATTAACGACCATTGCGATAGATAAAGCGGCGGCAGTTTGTTTATTGGAGGAGATACCTTTTAATTTGGCTATTATGCCCTTGTGTCCTAGTATGCTGAGCATCCGCCTTACATTAAAGCAGACTGAGAGTATAGACATCTCAGCCCTTGCACCTTCCCGACCCCGCAACAGGAAACTACTGACGCCCAGGTTTCTTTTGATATGCCCATATGGTAGTTCTGCTTTTTCCTGCCGTCTCTTGTAGATTGCCTGATTCTGCGGCAAGATATATTCTCTTTCCAGCCTGTTACGAAGTTCCTCTGCATTTAGTCTCATTACCTTACGGCCATTTCTTGAAGTGGTGCACTTGCCAAAGTTACAGCATCCGAGACAGTCTCCTTTGTCCGAAATCTGATATATCTTGCCTTTCCTTTTCCTGGTTAGCCCACTATACCTCAAGGTATTGTTTCCCGGACAGATATAACAGTCTTCCTCAGCATCATACCGGAAATTGCGTTTATCAAATTTTCCTATCTCCCTTCCAGAGGCTATCATCTGTGTCGGCACGATTACCTGTATCCCCTGCTCGTCTACCTTGGCTAAATCATCCGTGTCGGCATAGCCAGAGTCCGCCACCGCTATCTGGCATTTCTTACCCAGTTCCTCCTGGGCTTTATCTACCTGCACTGAGAACTGGCCCAGGTCATTATTGGTATTAGCTACATCACAACTCGCTATCAGCCCGTGTCTCTTATCAACTACTATCTGGGCATTGTAACCGGAGTGTGTGCCATGTACACTGTTAGCCCGAACACATTCTTTGTCTACCGTGTTAATGGCAGTCTCTCCACTACATCTCAACTCCTCCATGATGGCTTTCACTCGTTCCTTGACGGCACCAGCATCCCCAAGTTTTTCCTTCACTGATACCAGTGATGGCATTCCCTCTTCTTCTTTGTCAATGGCTTCCGCTTCGGCAATAAGCGCCTCTATTATTTTGTCTGTTTTCTCCAGCACCTTCTGGCATTTCTCCATCGTCCAGGTGTTCTTGATTGAGGCGTTAGCCCGTATCTTACTGCCGTCTATAAACAACACATTGCCATCTATCATATCCAGCTTCAGGCATAGACGAACACACTGCCTTAAAGTCTTTTTCAAAGCCTCTTTATGTTTCCTGCGAAATTCGGCGATAGTCTTATGATCCGGCTTCAGTCCACCCATGAGCCAGATAAAAGCCAGATTGTAATAAACCTCTCGCTCAAGCTTACGGGAGCTTCTTACCCCGTAAGAATAGCCATAAACCAGAAGCTTTAGCATGGCTCTGGGATCGTAACACGGATTACCTTCCTTCATCGGCTCATAAAGGATCCCTAGCTCATCCAAATCCAGACTTTCCACAAAAGCATCGTATACTCGTACTGGAGCATCTTCAGCTACATATTGTTCAATGCGAGGCGGTAGTAATTCCATCTGTTCACGTACACCTTGTCGTATCGCCATCTCGCTTCCCTCTTTTCCCTTTTGCCTCTATTTTAACCTACTATGAGGGTAGTTGCGACACAGTCTGATTGCCCCGAAAATAGCCAAATTCCCGATTGTCGTAGGGTCAGGTTTTTAACCTGACCGCCCCGGCGGGCGGGTTCGAAACCCGCCCCTACGTGCCTTCAACGGCGTTCTCTATAAGTTCAATGCGGGAGATGTTGCCTTTATTGTCTAATTCTATAGCGATGATATCTATGCGCCATTGAGGAGGAAGGTTTTCGTGGCTCTGGAGGTAGGTCTGGGCCAGGGCCTCTAATCGTTCTTGTTTTGCCTGGGTAAGTGACTCCTCGGGAGTACCGAACTGGCTGCCACGCCGGGTGCGTACCTCGACAAAGGACAGATAATCGTTTTTCTGGGCTACAATATCTATTTCTCCCTCGCGGGTGCGGTAATTGGTCTCGATGATTGTATAGCCTTTAGAACGGAGGAAAGCCTGGGCCAGTTTCTCGCCCCGGTCACCCAGCCGCCGGCGGTAGGTTGGTGGCAAGGTTCCCCCCTTTTTCTAATTTTCACCGAGTGGATAAATGCAATAAGAAGCCCAACTTTTTAAGGCGAGATTTTTTTAAACTACTTTACAAGTTTACCCGATTCCATGTTGAAAGTAGCGCTACTTATATCATTTAGAAGGCTGAGGTGCCGCGCTTTTTTCTAATAGGTTCCAATTAACCTTACCACAGTTGCAACGAACACTTTCATCCTCTATTCCCCTTGCGGTAACATGCAACAAGCCGCCGCAAGTCGTACATGAAAATAATGCATGCAAGTCTTGGAAAGCTTCTGCAACTGGCCTAAAATCGTTAACTGAGAGATTAGCCCAATTGTTATAATGTACACTGGCGTTTATGGCCCATTGCTCTGCGTTTGAACGGGCGTAAATTTGACTGACAGTGCTATCCAACTCCCGTAGCATATCGAAATCACCAGTGTTACCCCATGACTGCGCAGCCTTTTTTGCCTGTTTCAGCAGCGCTTTATATTGCCCTGTTGCTGCCTGTAACAATTCACCCAATTCGTAGTTACTGTTCAATTTATGTCTTGTTCGGGCATGGAGAGCGTCACAGACCATGCCAAAAAATTCCTCCGAGCCGCGACGTAATTTGCCAGATGCTGAAGGCACATCGTTCTTAGCGAGATCCTCACTTATGCGCTGCCATATATCCGTTTCATAGTTCACGTTAGGGCCAGTATCAACATGCCAGTTGTAAAACTCCACACTGCCACGCTTATCTACGATGCCTTCACTTCTTAGCTGATTAGCCCACGTCTTATCGTGCGTTGTTATCAGAAACTGCTTCTGGGAAAAACAGTTTTTCAACAGCTGACAAACTTGCCTTCGGTGGCCGGAATCTACCGACAACACCACGTCATCCAAGATGACCAGGTCTATTACCCCTTCGGTAAGTCGCTCAGCCAGGGCTAGATACAGACAGAGACCCATACTGTCTTGATGTCCCTCACTGTGAAGCGCATGTGGAGGGTTGGTCCCACGCCCGTAGAAGTCAACCTCCAGATTAAGCGCGGCTTCCGACGGTTCGATCTTAGCCGTAAAGCCAGTTTCGTCGGCCCCATGAAGCTGACGGTACAGGTCTACAAATCGATCTCTAATCCCATCATAAAGCGATCCCAGAACACTGTCCCTCGCGGATAGGAAGGCACGACCAAGTAAACTAGCCCGCTCCCGGACAAACATGGCCTTTTTGAGATCGCTCTCGACGCTTTCCCAAGCTTTCAGATTCTCTTCGAGTCGTGTTAGTGTATCCCACGCGTTTTGTTCGGGTGTGGTTTCTGGATACTTGGCCTTTATTGCTGTCGCAAGCTTCTCAAGACATTGTTCGAGGTCGTTGGTCGCCAACAACTGTCGCACACTGTCTGAGTTGAAGCTAGGGTCTGGGTATTTCTCCAGTGGGGTACTCAACATTGTAGAGAACTGTGCTAATTTGGCAAGCCAGATCGAAAGTGGCGTAACCTCCTGGGAGAGTCCCGCCATCTTTGCAACGGAGACAACTTGCTCTATACTGGCAACGGCTTTGTTAGCGTCACCAACGATGACACTGGATAACCTCAATATTTGGTTCTGATGTCCAGCTGCGACCTGGGCAGTGCTTAGGCGCTGTTGCAAATACTCTATTAATTTACCTGGGGGCCATGGGGTGTCGCACAATGGACAAGTGCCTTTCTGGTTGGCCAATTTAATGCCTAGTTGAGTCAACTGCACGCGTGACAATGCAACCATTAACTCAGGATTAGAGGTTACCAGTGTTACCAAATCGCGCAACTGTTTGTCCGCTCTGCCGAGGCGGTCTTGGTTTTCAGGCAACATCACATTACGTAGGTTACTAATGTCCCTTTCAAAGAGAGCAACATTAACCGCTCCCTCACGACGTGCAATAGCTGGCGCAGTGACTTGTTTCTTGAGAGTCTCGGAGGACAGTTCCGCGATGGGATTCCCTCGAAGAACCGCACGATTTTGATTAACAATCTGCAACACAAAGTCAACAGAAAAAGTCTTCTGTTGAACTGTCGCATTTATCGCTGCCTTTGCTTTTTGGACAGCGATACGAGCACTTTCCAAAGACCTGTCGTGGTCGTTAGCTACTCTGACGAACGCCTTTCTTATTTCTTCAATATCACTGAGATTGAGAAGATCTTGAATCTCTTGCGCACGAGTGCTGCCCTCCGCTGTCACGTATTTCAATATCTCGCGTCTTGTCAAGACGTGTTGCCCCTTCTTAGCCAGTGCGATAATCGGTTGCAAACGTGGTCTCACTTTGGAATCACATATCAGTGTGTTAGGATCCGCCATGCAGCGCTCTATCTGAGCTACATCCTTCGACCCAGCCAACAGGATTTTGGCGCGGACCACCGCATCCTCCGTCTTGTGGTCGATGTGCGGGCCATGTTTCTCCAGTGTAATGCCACCAGTCCCTTTACCCGTAAGGCGCGTTACTTGCCCCGTCAAGAGGAAGTCAACGGCGTCTACTACCGCGCTCTTGCCTGAACCATTCGATCCCCAGATTACAAAATTGGCGCCGTCGGGTTTGAGCAAAAGGTACGGTATGCCACGCACATTCCAGATTTCCAGTTCTAGAAGTTTCATGATGCCTCAACTTCCGGGGGCTTTATCGCTTCGGATACCTTTGCGTGTTTCTTGAGGTCGCCACTTTTCCCCAATGTTCTTAGTTTCTCAATCGTGGCTGCATCAAATTCTGGTCGTTTTTGTAGTATTCCGAACATTTCTTCCAAAATTTGTTCTGTCAAAGACTTTTGGGTAGGAGGCTTCGCAGTCATAGTCCCTCCTTTTACTAAATTTAGCTAAAATGGCCTAAATTAAATTCAAAGGGGCCGTTGGTCAGCGGCCTCTTTTTTACATTTTGCCCTTACACTCCCGCGTACTGCTTCGTCTCCGGCGTCAATTGTTTGAGGAATGTTGCGTAATTCAGTGTCTTGGAGATGATTTTGCCCTTAATCTGACTTACGTCGGCGCCCTCCCGGATGAGGGTCTTGTATATACCGGCTTTCTCTATGTCAGTGATAAGCAGCATCCCTACCAGGCGGTTGCCCTGGAAGACAAACTTGTGATAGATATTGTCCCATCTTTGGCCATGGACTTCATACTGGGGCGACTGGCCGTGAATGGCTCCCACAGATATGGTGGGGATTCCCGCTATTTCTACGGCATTATAGATAGACATGCTGCCGGCATATTTCTGGGGAACTCCGGCCATATTGGAGGCGGCGCAGTTGCCCATATCCACGGCGTTTGTCCAGGTGCCGCTGACGAAGCTCTGCCCGGTGGCCACGTCTATCAGTTGCACAGTATCGCCGGCGGCAAATACATCGGGGATGGAGGTTTGGAGGTTGCTATTTACTATTATCCCCCTATCGGTCCCTACACCCATCAGCTGGGCCAGCTCCAGGTTTGGTTTTACACCTACTGCGGCAACAATCAGGTCGCAGGGAAACTCCTGGCCGTTGTCCAGGATTACGTTTTTTTTCTTGCCGCGGTGAGTTACTTCCTTGACCTGCCAGCCCGTTTGCAACTGGATGCCTTTGGCCTCCAGCGCCGGAGTTACAATGGCGGCGGCGGCAGCATCGAATTGTTGCGGCAGGATATGCCCCAGCATCTCAACTACCGTTACCTTTAAGCCAGCTTCGCAGAGGGCCAGGGCTGCCTTGATGCCCACCCGCCCCCCGCCAATAATGACGGCCTGCATACCAGCTTTAGCTGCCTGAGCCAGCTTTATCCCATCGGAGTAGGAACGGAGGGTAAAGACCTCCTCCGCTTTCAGCCCTTTTATAGTCGGGACAATAGCCTGGCTGCCGGTGGCCAGGAGGAGACGGTCATAGGGTATGTCTTTCTGTGGTAACTTAACTATCTTCTTTCTGGTGTCTACGGATTGGGCCTTGGCGGGGTTTACTATTTCGGCGTTCAGGTCTGCCAGTAAGCCCGCAGCCCGATTGAATCGGTCTTCAGGGAATTTGTCGCTGATAAGGTGTGGGATAAGTGGACGGTAATAGCCCACTCTGTCTTCGCCAGAGATAATGGTAATTTGACAGTTAGTGTCGAGCCGTCGCAATGCCTGAGTTGCTGCCACACCGGCAGCGCCGCCGCCGATAATTACATATCGCATAGGGACCTCCTACAGAATCTCCTCTCCCCTCGAGGGCGAGAGGACTTCTATCCATTCTGTCATTTGGGAGAGAAGCTACACTTCAGACCTTGACTGCTTGGTGAGCTGTAGCAGCGTAGGCTTGCCTTTTCATCCGGGAAAATTCCTCAGGCTCCGTATAAACGAGGGCCTTGGTGGGACAGGAGTCCACGCAAACAGGAGAATCCCGCCCCGGGCACAGGTCGCACTTGACTGACACACGCCTTTCCAGGCTGCGGTTGACTACTCCGTAAGGGCAGGCCATTATACAGCTCCAGCAGCCGATGCACTTATCGGGGTTGCTCACGACTGCATTGGTCTTAAGGTCCCGTGAGATGGCCCCGCTGATGCAGGCGTTGAGGCACGGGGCATCCTCGCAGTGGCGGCATGTGATAGGGATTTTGGCGTCTCCGTCCATCTCTACAAAGAGCCGCCGCCGTGGCATAGGCGTCTCCATGAACGCTCCAAAGAGGGTCTTGCTTTGAGAGTGCTCAATGCGGCAGGCAAGCTCACAGGTCTTGCAGCCGGTGCAATGTTCCATACGGACAAATATTTCTTTCATGATTACCTTACCCCCTGACCCCCTCCCCGTCAACGGAGAGGGGGGGATTTTACAATTTTAGCTCACACCCTATATAAGTTTACATTCCTGTCATTCTGGAGGGAGACAGCCGAAGGCGGACGACCGAAGAATCTCAGGGAGGGGTGTGACTTTAAGCTTAGCTACCGCTCCACCCTGAGATCCTTCGCTACGCTCCAGGATGACAGTTAAACGTGACATTTACTCTGTAAAGATAATAAGTCAATGACCATTATCAGGCAACTACACTGTTTTGCATTTAAGCCTAAAGCCCCAACCCTTTGCGCCTCTCTTTGATAGCCACTACCAGCTTTGCAGCGGCCTTCTTCGGATCAGGTTCAGGGATGAAGTAGCCGCCGAATAGACCTTTCACGCTCTCGGTCAGCACCTTGACCACTGTCGGGCTGCCCAGCACCTGGGGTACTATACCTACGTGGACTGGCAGCCCGGCTGCCATAGCCCAGGTGCCAATGGAGATAGCCTTTTCAGTAGCATCCTCCGGGGCGCTGGCCACAACCGGCAGCTTGTCTATGTCCACCCCCAATTTGTTGGCTACAGCCACAGCTACATCGGAGGCGCGGGTGTTGTCCACGCAGGAACCCATGTGCAGCACCAGGGGCAGAGGGCCGTCCAGCCCTACGGCCTTGCCGATTACTGTAAGCACTGCTCCCAGGCCGCCTTTTGCATATTCTTTCGTAGCATCGGCGGAAAGCATACCGTGACGGGCAAAAGAGCCAGCGCCACAGCCGGTGGCCAGCATCAGCACATTCTGTTTGGCCAATTCTTGAGCCATAATAACGAAGTTTTCGTCCTGGGGCACTTTTACGTTATTGCAGCCGGCGAAGAGACAGACACCCAGAATGTTGCCGTTGACAATATTGTCTATCAAGGGTTTCAGTGGGTCTTCTTTATTCACCATGCTCAGAGCGTTTACGATAGCCTCCGTGGAGAAGCCGGCCATGGCGGCGTGCGTCCCCTTGGGGATGTTTACCCGCTTCGGGTCACGCTTCTTGTAAGCTTCGATGCCGATGGCGATTATGTCCCTGGCATTCTGCCTGGCGGTTTCCTCGCTGAAGGGGACATGGACGGCGCCGGGGATCTTGGCGATGGGCATGGTGGTTATCAGCTTGGTGTGGAAGCACCCGGTGACCGTAGCCAGCGAGGGCATGACGCACTGGTAGTCCACCACCATGGCATCCAGAGCGCCGGTAAGGACAGCCAGCTCCTGGGATACCGAGTGGGTGGCTGGCGGGATGCCATGCCGCATAAGCACCTCGTTGCCGGTGCAGCAGACGCCTACCAGGTTCACCCCGGCCTTAGCCCCAACTGCCCTGGCCTGCTCATCCATCTCATGGGCAACCTGGGCCACAATATCGGAAAGGACCGGGTTGTGGCCGTGAACGGCGATGTTGACGGCATCGGCTTTGATAACGCCCAGATTGGCCTGGGTGACCACCGGGTGTGGGGTGCCGAAAAGTATATCGGAGATGTCGGTGGCCATGTGCATCGCGGCGTAGTCGGCCAGAGCGCACTTGACGCCGGCCAGAAGCAGGTTCACGGGGTCGGCATCCACTCCATAGGTGGTTCGATGCAACATCTCGGCCACAATTGCATCGAGGCCCTGGGGGACAACTCCCAGCTTGAGGAATGTTTCGACACGGCCCTTGGTTATGGTGGTAGCTGCCCACGCCGAAGGTCCCTCTTTTTCGGAGAATTCAGCTAAAGCAGCCTCGGCCACCTTGAGGGCTATCTCCTTAGTTGATTTGCCCTGGACAGGTATGCTCAACCGCTGGGCTACCGCCTTCAGCTTAGCCTCATCCCGGATGGGATAGTCGGGGGCCTGGCCTCGGGCCGATTTAAGCAGGGTATGGGCCAGGTGTTTGGCATGGCCGGAGTGGGCTGCAGTACCGGCGGCGATGGCTCTCCCCAGGCCGCGGGCCACCATGACATCCGCATTGGCTCCGCAGGCTCCAAGCTGTGGCCCTTCTCCAAAGGGATCAATACGGCATGGCCCTTGAAGACAATGGCGGCAGCACAAACCAGTCTCGCCGAAGCCGCACTGGGGAAGCTGGGCCTGGTAGCGGTCCCAGACCGTTTTGATGTTCTCCTTCTCGGCCACCTGAAGCATGGCCAGGGAACTGGAGTCAATGGACTTTTGCATACCTGCCTCCTTCTTAACCTTTATTTACCGTTATTAACATGCGGCGAAATGAATATGCGAATTTTACAGTCCTAATTTTTGATTGTCAAGCGATTAACAGCTTTACTGATGAAGAGTTTATAAATTGTAAACATTCCGGGTCAATTATTTCTAAGGGAATCAGCGATTGGTAGTAAAAATTAGATCGCTCGCCTGATGGAAGAAGAGAGCTAAATCACCTATACTTAGGAATAGTCCCGACCTGTCCCCTTAGAGTCCAATGAAATGAAACGTAACCATAAAACGGGATGCAAGGAGGCCATACAGAAAGCTGAAATGAAAGAGAAGTCCATCGGACGCCTCGGGGAAAGGGCCTTTATTGCGCTGGAAAAGGCATTCAAACAGCGACATTGTTGCATTTGCCGCCTGGTTCGAGAGACGGAGGAGCAGCATACCTGGTTTTTTCTTTACGAACATACAGGAGACCCGCCCATGAGGCACAGATTCGATGAGACATTTGGCTTCTGCCACTATCACGGCCAACTGGCAGCGGGAATCGTCTTTGAGCGGGAAATGATGAGTGAAAGCGCCACGGCGCGGCTGTACGAGACCGTGGTGATGACCTATCGGGAGGCACTTGAGGGGTTATCCAGGACAAAACAAGGGATAAAGGCATTGGGGCGTAAGGGCAATTTCCCGGGCGTAGCGTCCACGGAAACCTGCCTGGTATGTGAGGCTAGCCGACAGGCCGTTACCGGATATATTGGCGCCCTGCTGAGGATTCTCGACGAAGAACGTCATCGAACTGATTATGTGCATTCCGACGGTCTATGCAACCCCCATCTGGCCCTGTCGGTCCGGAAAGCTGAACCTGATACGAAGCGCTTTCTGCTGGAAGACCACGAACGGCGCATGGAGAGACTCCAGAAAAGACTATCCGAGCTAAAGCGTAAGTATAGTTACGATGCGAACGAGACGCCGACACCCGAAGAAAGGGACTCCTGGGTGGAGGCCCTCTGGCGTTTCACCGGTGTCGCCTGGGAAGAACTGCTGATAAAAAGGCAAGAGCCAGGCCACCGGCGCAGGCCTGGATGAGAGGTGAGACGTGGGAAGTGAGACGTGAGACCTAACCCCTCCGAAAGTGTTTCGCCCCTGGGCTTCACCTTTGCGGAGTCTCAATGAGTCCCGAACCACTGGTTCAGGACATCATCGGACAAACCACTTCATGTGTCGGGAAGAGGAGGCCCAAGTCCTCTCGCCCTCGAGAGGGGAGAGAGCTAGAGAGAGGGTGAATGTCCTCAACCCATTGTCCGGGGCTTCTCCTTGGGGCAATAGAGCTTCATCAGGGCCTGACGCTGAAATGAGCCATACAATGTAGCCGCCGGGTTGTTCCCCGTAACCCTGTCCTTGACGATGAGGGTGGAAGTAGGGGCTTTGGAAAAGCGGTTGAACAGGATATCGTGGCCCAGGCACAAACCCAGGACGAAGTTAAGCTCGGTTTTCTGGTCGTTCAGTATCCCTGCCTGGGCTATGGGATTGCAATAGAGGCCGTGGGCATCCTTGAATCCGGTGACTCCCCTGGCTTCAGGGGAAATCCGGCCCACCTGACACGATGCGGAGATAGCCTCGAAGCCCGCCCCGGTGAAAAGCTCGGTGACCAGCCGTAATTCTTCGATCAGCCCCACGCACGAGGCAAACCCGACCTTCTTTACCTTCAGTTCCTTGCTAAACTCGAGGGCCTCCTGTATGCGGGACCATTTTCCATAGCCGTTCTCCACCACCTTGCCCGACGCCAGGTATATATCAATCACTCCCGGCGAAGTATACTCGGTCTTCGTCTGCTCTAGGACCTCCTGGAAGCGGTTTGCTTCGCAGTAAGAGGGGATCCCCTTGGGATAGCCACGACGGCATTCCACCGTGGGGCAAACATTGCACAATATAGTACGTTGAGAGTCCGTTGTCATATTTAACCTCCTACGATAGATATTTAGCGTTTGTTAACGAAGGAATGATAGCATGGTGAAGCCGATGTTGCAATCGGGATATCGCTCTTGACGCCCCCGGGGGCAAATTGATATTATGATGTCGAGGTAGACCCCATATAAAAGGCGATTTTGGGTTCAGATGGCTGACGCGCTGGAGAAACTATAGTCATGGATAAAGTTGAAGAAATTGAAAAACAGGTTAAGGTGCTTTCACCCGAGGACCTGGCGCAATTTCGTGCCTGGTTCCTGGAGTTTGACTGGGAGGAGTGGGACCGGCAGATCGAACGAGATGTTGCCGCTGGCAAATTCAATGCCCTAGGGAACAAGGTGCTCCGCGATCATTCATCGGGGCGGACTACGCCTCTTTGAATCTCCATGCATCTCCAGATTTCAGGTTGTGTTACCAGTCTTTGCCCCAGAGTATCCAGAAGCTCGTTGACGAAGCATACGCTCGCTTAAAAGACAATCCCCAGCACCCATCCTTGCATTTCAAAAAGGTTGGCCGCTACTGGTCTGCACGAGTCGGTAGTCATTATCGTGCTCTCGCGGTGGAAGAGCCCGATGGCCTCGTTTGGTTTTGGATAGGGACCCACCCCGAGTACGACAGGCTGGTTGGCTAACACCATTGCAACAGACTACCTCACCCCCGGCCTGCTCTCCGATTTCGGAAAGGGGGAAGCCAGACGTAGGGTGGGGTAAGCGAGCGTGAGATGTTACGGGAGGAGCCGTCACGTTTGTAGGGGCCGACACATCTGTCGGCCCGGATTCCGGGCGAACACAGAGGTTCTTACTCACCTCTCCCTTTGAAAAAGTCCCGATTCATTCCGACTTACCGGGAACCATACGGGATTCCGTATAAAATCGGAAGGAGACTAAGAGGGATTTGATGTGGGGATGTGGTGGGTTTATCCCGATAAAAAACGGGAATTCACCAACCCTACGACCTCATCGACCTGATTTGCTGCAGTCGGTCCAGCGCCTTATCATCCTCCGGGTTCAGAATCTCAATGCCTTCTGCTATACAGGTTATAGAAAGCTCTTGATCGCTGGTAACTACAATCATATTTGCGGCTGGCGCCACACTCTTAAACCGTAGGATGCAGGCCAAATGTATCGCGTCTCCGGCCTTTAGAGAGTGACGGTCCAGGATCAGTGCCGCTTCCTCCAAAAGACTGGTATCTACCTCCACCACCTCTGATATGACAGCCTGGTCACTGGAGAATTCCGAGAGAAGCATAGCCATCTGCGTTTCTCTCAATAACCTCCCTTTCACCAGCCTTTTAAAAACCGATTTCAATTCCACTACTGCGAGCAGCGAGATTGTCAAAAAATCGGTATCTTGCAACCTGTCAAACAACTCGTCAACGACCTCGCTGCCCTTCTCCTGAATGTACCTCTTGGCCA
>Ga0082335_1004299_pt1 | contig 21664 bp, 28 predicted proteins | sample Subgrocontami58m_FD_72375 | JGI IMG/M metagenome (GOLD analysis project Ga0082335, IMG submission 72375) | Subsurface groundwater microbial communities from S. Glens Falls, New York, USA - GMW37 contaminated, 5.8 m (SPADES assembly) (version 2) ...
GGGTGTCTGACCCCGCCCCCCCTCCCTCCAAAGCTCCCCCCCCCCCAGGGCCCCCCCCCCCCCCCGCGCGGGGGGCGGTGCGGCTCCGAGGAGGGGGGGTTAGGGGGGGAGGGAGTGGGGGGAGGGAGAGAGGGGGTTGCCGGCAACCTCCCCTAGCCCCTCCTTGGAAAGGAGGGGGATCGGAAATACATCTCCACAGGATTTACGACTGATCCAAGATCTCGACCCATAACAAAAGCCGGGGCTGCCCCCGGGCTTTTCTTATCGCTTGAGAAGCTGCATTTCATCGATGTACAGCGTCGAACCCTTGGGAAGGCTTCCGAAGAACACGACGAGATCCTGAACCGTGGAGGTTGATTGGCGGTTGGTGAATTCGTACTCAAGGCAAGTCCATGAGTCAGAGGCATTCACAAGCTTGTTGTTGACTATGGAACCATTGCCGTCAGAACCGATTTCCTGTGAGAGGGAAAAGCCTAGAGAGGATTGGCCAGAACTCCCAGCTAAATACTTCGCGCGAATCGAGAAAGCGTACTTCGCGTCCTTCACAAGCTTGCTGGTCGCAAGATAGCGTAGCGCTTCATCATAGAGCTGGGGGTTTGTTGCCGCCTCGCCGTTCACGTAGCCATAGCTCTGGTTTGAAAGTCCCAGCGCGTAGGATCCGGCATAACTTTGGGAGGACGTGGTCCTGTCGTAGGGAGAGACGCTTGCGGGATAGTCGTGGGAGCCGTAGGTCCACCCGGCAAGTGAGGAGCCGAACTTGAGTGCAGAGTCTCGAGACTCACCAGACTCAAAACCGATCTTGAACACATTTGTTCCGCTCGTGCCCGCACAGCTGGAGACCGTGCTGGTCGAGGTCGAGCCGGTGGAGCCTGAAGAGCCTGTGGTGGTCGCGGCGTTCACATAGGTGAGCGAGAAATTCTGTGCCGCGTAGGCGTTGAGCATGTCCGCTGCGCTCCCCTGCGAGGAGGCCTCCACAAGGATCGGTTTCATGAAGCTCACGTCCGCACCTGTGTTGCTTATATTCTTGACGGAGCTCTGCTTGAGGAAGACGCGGATCGTCTTTGTGTTGCTCATCGTTGGGAAGATGCCGTAGACGACGTAATCGGAATCCGATCGAGTTGTCGACTTCGTGTCCGATCCCGTTAGGTACTTTTGAATCTTGCCATTGCGGTCGAGGTAATACGCGTACAGATACGGATTGCCAGACCGTGAACGGTCGGTAACCGAGTACGAGGTGCGTGTGTCGTTCTTGTCTGCGTAGGAGGCGATCAAGACGTAGCTTGAGTCGATGTCCTTGGCATCGATGTCCACATAGACCCATTCGCGCTGCGACCCCTCGATCGTCGCTTTGTCCCAAGAGACACTTGGGGACCCGTAGGTATTCCACAACAGGAGGCTTTGTGGCAGGTAGGTCGTTGCCGACTCATGGGCAAAAGCCGCTGGAATCGTGCTAAAAAGCACAAAAACGACCAGGAGAATGCAGTTAAAAAGTCGTGTTGAGACTGTCATATGCGGTAAACGTAGACGAAACTCTAATTATTGTCAATAAACTATGCCCTGTCTCCCCTAGTGCCTCCCTCATGGCCGCCTCTTCCTCTGGACCCAAAATCTTCCCAATAAGCGCAGGGTCATCGGGACTGCGTGGAGTGGATGGAGGTTTTGCAAATGGGTTCTCAAGGTGTGGGAACATAGGGACACGAAAGATTATCCAACCGAAACTATCCGATAGGTTGACTTACCTGTGGTCGTTGAAATCTCTATCTCCTCCCCTGGGCTGCGGCCCATGAGTTTTGCACCCAAGGGGGACTTGAACGAGAGTTTTCCTTTCACCGGATCCGCCTCCTGCGGACCGACGATCTGGAATGTCTTCTCTCCCCCGTCGCTCGCGAGCATGACCGTTGATCCCATCTGCACCACCGAGCCAGCAGCGGGCGTCTCGATCTCGATCACCACCTTGAGCTTTTCCTTGATCGTCGTCGCCTGGTCATGAAGCCGGCGCATGCGCCCCTTGGCTTCTTGGTACTCGGCGTTCTCGGAGAAGTCCCCGAACTCGCCGGTGCGGCGGACGTCGACAATCGCTTGAGGGAGCTCCTCTCCTTGGATCCGCTCAAGCCGACGCTTCATCTTATCGATGGCATCGCTCGTAAGATACAGCGGCTCGTCCTCCTGGAGCGCCTGTTTCATGATCTGTTTTGGACGGAATGGCAATTGCATATTACACAGACTGAAGACCCAGCATGAGGTCTGAAACGTTGACTCCCGTGATGCCTGTTTTGATCGTTGATTCGACAGCCTCAAAAAACGGAAGACTGTCATTTTTCTCCAGCGCTCGCTCTGGACGCAGTTTCAATATGTGAGCCCGTTGCTTCACCTGCTTGTCGACAAATGCTCCAGCCACAGGGCTATTGTCAATTCCGTCTGAAGCAAGACTAAGAACGAGTCCCTTCTCTGGCAGAGTCGCAAGGGCTCCGAGGGCAACCTCTTGATTGCGTCCGCCTTGACCTTTGCCTCGAACCGTCACGGTCGTCTCACCTGCGGCGATCAGTGCTTGGCCTGGTTTCAATAAACCAGCGAGGAGTTGACCAGCCTCGCGGGCTTCGCCATCAAGCGTTGTCGAGTATAGGACGGGATCGTACCCCAGAGCTCGAGCACGTTGTGCCATCGCCTGGACGGCCGTGGTATTGCCCACGACGAGTTCATTGTAGACGTGCTCGAAGAAACGTGGATGTTTCGGCGTCTCGCGCAGGTCACAGTGCTCCAGCGCGCACAGACGAAGGACCTCGTACTTCTTCATAATCCTCTGAGCGTCTTTGACGGTCGTGGTGTCCAAAACCGTTGGTCCAGATGCAACCATAGAAATATCGTCACCGGGAACATCGGAAAAAATGAGTCCAACCACTGTTGCGGGATGCGCCATCCACGCAAGCTGTCCGCCTTGGATTTCAGAGATATGTTTACGCACGGTGTTGATCTCCTGGATCGTCGCCCCGCGCCGCAGGAGCAAACGGTTAATCTTGGTCACGTCGTCACACTCAAGCTGGTGCGGCCAACATAACAATGCTGAGCCCCCGCCTGAAACGACCGTGATCACCAAGTCATCGGCCGTGGCCCCCTTCACGATCCCCAGAATCTCCGCTGTGGCACGAATGTTTGTATGACTCGGAAGCGGATGTGTTCCAACCAAACTTTTCACTCGAAGAAGTTTACCTCCCTTTACATCCAACACCACCCCGTCGGTAATGCGGGACCCAAGGAGCGACTCGAGGGCATGCACGGCATCGAAAGCAGCCTTTCCGATCCCGATCACAAAAATGCGACGGTACCGATCTAACCGATACACTCGCTTCCCAACCGTAAGACGTTCTCCCACGCGATGAACAATTCGTTTCAAACTTTTCCCCGTTTCCACAGCCTCAAGTCCTGCGCGGACAATCTTCAACGCATCGCGTCGTATCTTCGTCGTTGCCAGTGTTTTCTCATTGAGAATCTTCATGCTCATACTGCCCCAGTATACCACCACAAAACAAAACCGAGCCTCCTTTCAGACTCGGTCTCGTCTTCGTACTAGTCTTCGTCGCCGTCACCCATGTCCAGATCCATGTCCACGTCGGCGTCGTCCTTGTCGTCTTCGTCGTCATCTTTGTCAACGTTCTCGTCGACGTCTGAATCGTCCCATGTATCGTCTGGGACGAAACTGTATTGGTAGAGCATAACATTGCGGCTTGGGTTCTTTCCCAGAGCCTCAAGGATTTATGAATTAGGTGGTCTTATGATACCCAGCTTGCGATGAGTCCTCAAGAGGCTGTCAAGGGGGGTGTGTTATGATGTGGGCATATGGTAGAAATCGAAAAAAAATTTCGCCTCACACAGGAACAGGAAAGGCAGCTTCTGGAGGGGGCAACGTCCATGGGTGTCAAGAAAAATACGGATATCTACTTTGATACCGAGGACTTCGTCCTCACAAGACAAGACCATTGGCTGCGCGAGCGTAACGGACGATTCGAGGTCAAGAAGCGGTTGCACGAGCTTGGGTGGAAACAAGGGGGCACGAGCTATGACGAGATTGAGACCGAGGAAGGAGTCAGAGCGTTTCTCGAGCTCCCCGTCGTGGGCTCGCTTGGCATCGATCTCGCGCGCGCTGGCTATAAGCCATTCGCTCACATCGTCACGACGCGACGGTCGTTTGAGCGCGATGGATTCCATATCGACCTGGACGAAGCGGATTTCGGCTATACGCTTGCGGAAATCGAGCTGATGATCGAAAACCCAAGTGAACAGCAGGCGGCTCTTGATCGAATCAACGCGTTTGCCTTGCGCATGGGGATCATTGATTCTCGGACGCGGGGGAAGGTCATCGAGTACCTCTCTCGATTCTCTCCTTTACATTATCAGGCTCTGCAAGACGCAGGGGTGATCAACGATGTATGACCGCCGCGGCGACATTGTTGCGATGGTATCGCCAGCACGGCCGAGTACTGCCGTGGCGAGAGACACAAGACCCGTACCGTATTCTGGTAAGCGAGATCATGCTGCAGCAGACGCAGGTGGATCGAGTGAAGGAGTACTATCGAACCTGGCTGACTATTGGCCCGAGTATCTCCCCTCACTTCGATAAGCATCTCGACCAAGAATGGCTCAAGGCCATAGTCGATCGACTCGTCCGTGACGGACTCCTCGCTCGTCGATGAACAAAAGTTACTCTTCCTAAATAATCGCCTATGAAATACTTCATCGCCTCGCGGTGGAGGAACCGTGATATCCTCGACCCGCTTGTTGAGCGGATTCGCTCGGCTGGGCACGACGTCTACTACTTTGTCGAGAAGACCGTCACCAAGCACGCTCGCGAACTTGAACCAGAGCAGTACATGAAAGAATACGAGACGATCAAGAACTGGCGCGAGGATCCCTATTGCAAAGAAATCTTTGAACAGGATCTGAGTGGCCTCAAAGAAAGCGACACTCTGCTCCTCGTTCTTCCGGCTGGAAAATCCGCACACATGGAAGCGGGTATTGCACACGGCATGGGCAAGCCGACGATCCTAGTCGGACCTGTTGAGGAAACGGAAAGTCTCTACCTGGCCTTTAACGAATGGTACCCAAGCATCGACGAATTTATTGCTTCCCTATGACCCCCTTTGCTCAAGCGGTCTACGATGTTGTTCGTCGAATCCCCAAAGGCAAGACAGTAGCTCATCGACTCAAACAAGAAAAAGCACATAACCCGACATGACCACATCTCCACTTCGATAAGCATCTCGACCAAGAATGGCTCAAGGCCATAGTCGATCGACTCGTAACCGACAGTCTTCTCACTCGTCGCGAAACCAAAATTACCCTTTCCTAACACTAACCGTTTTTTTCACCCCGGTGAAAAAAACGGTTAGAACGACTTTTTTCTCAATCTATGTCAGATTCAATCAAAGTCGGTGCGGGGGTGGTGATTATCAAAGACGGGATGACACTCTTGGCCAAACGCCAGGGCTCGCATGCGGAAGGATGCTATGGGTCGCTGGGCGGGCACGTCCAGTTTGGCGAGAGCCCCGTCGAAGCAGTGAAGCGTGAAGCACTCGAGGAGCTCGGCATCGAAATTGGAAACGTAGTGTTTGTCTCCTGCACAAACATGCGCAAGTACGGCAAACACTACATCGATGTTTCGTTCGTTGCGGAGATTACTTCTGGAGAACCGATAATCATGGAACCTCACAAGATCGAATCGATCGGCTGGTTCCCACTCGACAATCTCCCTTCTCCCCTCTTCGAGCCAGTCCGAATTGCGCTGGAAGCGGTGAGAACCGGAAACCGATACTTTGAAGTCTCCGAGCTATGATCCCCCCGCTCGCGAGCGGTGGAATAACCCCAAAACTGATTCGAGATCCCTCGACTCCTCGCGTGGCTCGTCGCTCGGGATGACAAAAAACACAGCGTGTGATTCACACGCTGTGTTTTTTGTCACTCCACAGCCCTACATTTGGCTCGCGAAAATCGGATACTGGCTAGGAACCAGTACGCCTTTTCCACGATGGACCAGCTTGCGCCGGAAGGATCGTGAAAAATTTGTTGCACCCATGAAGGATGTACCGCGGGACTCTCGCGTCCCCGCCAAAGCGAGAACGGTTCTAAGTCCTTGACCAAATAGTTTGCCCAAATTAGTTCCGTGGAGCTATTTCGAGTATAGCACGATCCGTTACTGCGTGCGAACGTACTGATGGCTCGTCAATGGGACGTACCGCACACGGGTCTCGTTTATCCCAAACTCTGCCAAAGCCACGGTCGGCTCTGACGGATCCGACAGAAAATCTTCAACGCGAATCGGCGCGACGTGTGTCTGTACCGCCGGTGCTTGCACAATCGAGGGTCTCGAAGAAATCGTCTGCGCCCCAACCTCCGGCTCCGTCGAAATATTCGCTGCCATGAGCGCAAACACCCCAACCATCATCCCACCTGCCACGAGCGGCGCGGTGTAGCTCATCATCCGATCCCATCGGCTTACGCGCGGCGCGAAAAATCGCGAGCTCAAGAGCGCGCGGCGCAGCTCGTAGCGATGCGTTGGGTCGCCGGGATGTTCTTGGCTGCCCATCGCGTCGAGGAGCGTTTCAATGTTGAGCGGTTTGGGGGGCATAGGAAGGCTTCAAGTGCGTCGAGGGAATCAAGGCTGCTGGCGGTTCGTGGGAACGCATGAGTGTCTGAAGCTTCTTGAGCGCGCGATGAATATGAGACTTAATGGTTCCCTCCTTCATCCCGATCGTGGACGCAAGTTCGGGAACGGTCATGTGAGAAAAGTATCGAAGCGTCAGAATGGTCTGTTGGCGAGGGTTGAGCTTGCCCAACATCTCGCGCAGTAGATTGATCTGACCTTCAAGCTCGCTCGCGTCCTCCCCCATGCGGTAGGCGATGTCTGGCTGGAAATCTTCACGTCCGATCAGCTCGGGGGCCTCATCCGTAGTGACCTCGAGGAATTTCGAGCGGCTCCGGTAATAATTTCCCACTTGGGCGACGGCGATCGCGAAGAGCCAGGACTTAAAGCTCGCTCCCTCTCGAGGTGTATATCGATGCAAGTTCTTGAGCGCCTGGAAAAATGTTTCGCTCGTGAGGTCTTTGGCGAGCTCGGCGTTTCCTGTTCGGTTGTACATAAACCCGAAAACGGGTTGGTAGTACGTATCGTACAGCCGCCCGAACGATTCGGGGTCTGATTGGCCGTTGGCAACCAGTGTTTCTTCCATAGCTTGAAAGTTACAAGTTAGGTGAGGAGCCAACCCGTGGTTCTATGTTTACCCACGAGCCGACTCCTCGATCGACCTTGCATGAGTATATCGCGCAAGATTTGCGTTCGTTGCAGCTAGACGTTTGGCGTCGTCGTCTTGTGCGCGGCAATCCCGCCGACAAGGATCGCCACCCAATTCACCCAGTTGGCGTTGATGACCTCCCACGTAAATAGACTCGTCCACGCTTGGCCATAAACCGGCTCCACCAGGATTGCGGAAATAAGAAACGAAAGAACCATCCAGCCAATCGCGGTCACGAACCGCGCAGACCAGTCATCGCGCGCGTGCTTGAAATAGAGATAACTCACCAACAGGATCCACAATGGAGAAAAGACGCTTCCAGCCAAAAGAAACACCGGGTGCCCAAACAGACTAAACATCGTCATCAGGAGAAACAGCGTCGGATACCACACGGCAAACATCAGCAAGTAAAAGCCGAACCACCGTTTTGTCACTATAGTTGTAAGTCCCATAGAAAATAATGTTACCACACAAGAGGGACAATCTCCCACGCGATCCCCGCGCCTAAGACGGCAATAATAAGCCAGGTGAGGGACGCGGGGAAATTGATGCAGTGGGGCGTTGGGCACAGACCACGTCGACGCATCGTCCCATACGAGAGCGCTACGAGGATCCCTAGGCCGCCCCCAAACACGCTGCCAGCAAACCCGATGATATCGATAAACTCGCGCATGCCAAAACCGAACAAGACGAGCGGCACGGCACAGACAATAAACCAGGCGGTGCGATGACGCAGACTGAAATCGAACTTGAGCGTGTTGAGAAGCTCGATGCCCAGCACGAGGTAAATCGAGAGGATCGTGAGCGAACCCAGAAGCGTGGCGGCCACGCGAAAGGTGTTTCCCAAAACAGGAACCAGGCCTTCAAACGCCATCGGCGTTGTCGAAGATCCGGTCACGCCTACGACCGCAAACGCAAACGCCGCGTACAACGCGATAATGACCGTCATCGACAAAACAATCACCGGCGCGATCTGTCGCTGGTGTGCTTTCCCAAGAATGTCCTTGAGCTCGGGGACGATCCCCATGCCGGACAACGAAAACAGGATCACGCCGTACGGGAGAAAAAATTTCCCCAGGTCGAGCGTGCTGAAATTCGATACGTCTATCTCGGGGGCGCTCGCCAAAATGATGAAGGCGAAGAGAAATAAGAGCGCGCCCACGACCGCATACTCAATGCGAGAGGCCAACGTGAGGCCGCCAATAATCAGGATCGAGGCGCCAGCACCAAGCAGGTAGGAGTACACCATCGGCTCCCCGCCCAGCCAAGGGGAGAGCAGCAGGTGCAAAAACGTCCCGCCCGCGACCATATAGGCAAGCATGGCTCCCCAAATCCCGAAGCTCAACGCGATAAGCGTCACCCATTTCCATCCTCGCCCCTGATACAGGCCGACGTAATAGGCGAGCCGGTGATGGCCGGGCGTCTGGACGACGATCTGCGCGAGCATTAACTGGAGGCAAACCAGCAGGCCGCCCAAAAAAAGGAGTTCGAGCAGTCCAAGCGCGAACCCGCTTTGAGCGAACGCGAAGGGTAACCCAAAAACTCCCACGCCGACGATCGCGCCAATCATCATGCCAACGGATCGCAAAAAAGGACGATTTGGATGAACCATAGAAGAGTCCACAAGTTACACGCATTATAGCATGATCCACGCTTGCGCCGGGCGCTTTGCGTGCTACTATGCACCTCGACTATGGCCACACGCGATCGTATCCCCCCACAGAACCTCGAAGCCGAGCAGTCGCTTTTGGGTTCGCTCTTGATCGACAAGGACGCGGTCACCAAAATCGCCGACCGCGTGCGGCCGGAAGATTTCTATCGCGAATCGCACCTCCACATTTTCGAAGCGATGCTCCAGCTCTACGAGCGCCACGAACCAATCGACATTCTCTCGCTGGGAAACCGACTGGAGGAACAGGGTCACTTGCAACGTGTCGGGGGTCGAGCCTACTTAGTCGAACTCTCCAACATGGTGCCGACCTCCGCCAACTGCGAGCACTACGCGGACATCGTCCAGAAGAAGGCAACGTTGCGCCGCATCATCACGGCCGCAACCGAGATCACCCAGATCGGGTACGAGGAAGACGAGGACGTGGAGGCGAGTTTGGATCGAGCCGAGCGTACGCTCTTCGGCGTCTCGGAAAAATTCAACAAGAACACGTTCGTCTCCATCCGCTCGGTATTGCATGATGCGTTCGACCGCATTGACGAGCTTCACCGTGATCGTGGCAAGTTGCGTGGCGTCCCAACGGGATTTCGAGAGCTGGACTCGTTTTTGGCTGGACTCCAGAAGTCGGATCTGGTAATTCTCGCGGCACGTCCGTCTGTGGGGAAAACTTCGCTCGCCCTGGATATTGCGCGACATATCGGTATCTCATCCAAAATACCGGTCGGCTTTTTCTCGCTGGAAATGAGCAAGGAACAGCTCGTCGACCGCATGATCTGTGCGCAAGCCAACGTCGATTTGTGGAAGCTGCGCACTGGCCGACTCTCTGATCGCGACGACGATTTTCCTCGCATCGGAAGCGCACTTGGCGAACTCTCGGAAGCGCCGATCTTCATTGACGACGCAGCTGGTCTCAACGTCATGCAGCTTCGCACAAAGGCGCGGCGCCTCAAGAACGAGCACGGGCTGGGCGTCATCGTGGTGGATTACCTTCAGCTCATGGAAGGGCGCAATTCAAAGAGCTCGGACAACCGCGTCCAGGAAGTGTCGGAAATCTCTCGAGGCCTCAAGATGATCGCCAAGGAACTCAACGTGCCTGTCCTGGCACTCGCGCAGCTCTCACGCGCCGTGGAAATGACCAAGCCGGCCATCCCGAGGCTCTCCCACCTGCGAGACTCTGGATCCATCGAACAAGACGCGGACGTGGTGATGTTCATCTACCGTAAAACCGCTGACCACGGCTATCGTCCAGAAGACATCCCGCCGGAGGAACAAAACATCGCGGAGATCCACATCTCCAAGCATCGCAACGGGCCCACGGGCATGGTGCGACTCTTCTTCGACAAAAAGCGCGCCTCATTTCAAAACCTCGATAGCCGCCCAGGTTCGCACGTGCCTCCACCGGCGGAGGATTCCGTCAGTTCCTTCGCCCCTCTGGCGCGGCCGCCGTCGGCGATGTCCCCGCCGCCGATTGATCGAAATCCTGGTGAGCGTTAAGCTATAATTCGCCCTTGTCATTGCGAGGCGAAGCCGAAGCAATCCTCCGGCTCGTCGAAAGATTGCTTCGGCTTCGCCTCGCAATGACACAAGACATATATGTTCAGCAAACTCAAACACATCAAGAAACTCAAACACCAGGGGAAGGTCATGCAAAACGAGCTCGCAACCGTCGTGCAAGAAGGCTCGAGCGCTTGGGGAAAGGTAAAACTCATCGTGAATGGCAACCGCGACCTGATCGGCGTGACGATCGATGCGTCCATGCTCACCGACAAGACCAAGCTTGAGGACGCGATAAAGGATGCGTGGAAGGATGCAACGGGCATGAAGTTCCAGATGAAACTCGCCAAGAAGATGCAGGACATGGGCGGACTGGACATGCTTAAGAACATGGGACAATAGGTCCTCGTTGATCCTATGCGTCGCTTCCCCGAACCTATTTCCAACCTCGTCGCGGCGTTTGCGCGGCTGCCAGGCGTTGGGCCCAAGACGGCTCTGCGGTATGTTTTTTACCTCCTCGCCCAACCAACGTTTGATCTCGAAGTGATGGCGCGTGCGCTCACGCAACTGGGCGAGCGAATCAAAACCTGTCCGCGATGCTACACATATACCGAGCGGGACATCTGCGAGATCTGTCAGGATCCCAAACGTGACGCGAGCTTGCTGTGCGTGGTGGAGGAGGCGCGAGACATATCGACGATCGAGTCCACAGGGATCTACTCTGGCTTCTACCATGTACTGGGTGGTACACTCAATCCGATCGAAGGCATGACGCCAGACACCATCCGCTATCGACAGCTGCGCGAGCGACTCGAGTCCGATCCTGGTATCCACGAAGTCATCCTCGCCCTCTCCCCCACCACGCACGGTGAAGCAACGATCCTGTTCATCCAAAAGTCTCTTGCTCCCCTTGGCCGTTCCCTCACCCGCCTCGCCCGTGGCCTTCCGCTTGGCGCGACGCTCGAGTTCGCAGATGAAGTCACGCTGGGCGATGCACTCACAGGACGCAAAAAACTTTAAATGCTCCCTATGCTTCTCAACGGACTCCTCAAAACTTGGTCAAGCTTCGTCTAGCCCGTCCCTCAAGAGGACAGACTCTGGATCTGTCTTTTTGTTTTCTCTTCCACATAGGAGGTTGCGTGCACACGAATACGCTCGAGGGCTGGAGCCCGCTTGTGTTGAGCGTCCCGCATGACGGGGCGACGATTCTTCCTGGGGCCGCAAGGCGCGCTCCGACCAAACCGCGCGACCTGGGGACGCTTGTGCTCGCACTCTCGCTTCGCACAGAGCTTAACTCTCTGGGAGTCGGGGCCGCCCTTATCTGGTTGGATCTTCATCGTTCACAGGTAGATCCCAACGAGGAGAACCAAGAGAGGGCCTGCGTCCCAGGACTCGAACACGAATTCGACGCGTACCACGAGGAGCTCGATCGTCTCCTGGAGAATGCACTCGGGCATTTTGGGAGCTGCTTGCTGCTGGACCTCCATCGATGTTCTTTCCCTGGAGGCCCCGACATCATTCTGGGTTCAGACCAACATCGAGCATCTCCACGGTCACTCGACCACATACTCGAACAGACACTTCGACCGAAAAACTCCGTCGCGTTCTCTCCTGATCCTGCACGCGGAATCGACCGACGCTATCGCGGAGGCTGGATCGTTCGCCGCGCGGCCAAACGATTTGGCGCGCAGGGACTCGATGCCGTGCAGCTTGAATTCAATGAGCCCTTCTGGCATTCGTCTCACCCTCACGCCGCCCACGACCTCGCGCTCGCCATCGCACGAACCATGCTTCCTGGACTCACCACGACGCACAACGAAAAACAGGCGCCCCTCTGACGCCTGTCTTTTTTACGCGATGAATTCCCCTGCCTGGATTTCCCAGAGCTTCTTGAGCTAACAGGGGCATTTTTATATTCCTATTCTGTTGCCTCGCCGCTATCGGCTCCAAACTGTCTTACGTCCAGGTTCAAATATCTGTTCGGTCCCGCCAGACCTTCTTTATCTCTCAGACTTTCGATTGAACCGCCCTCACCAAGATTACTGAATGTGTCGTTCGTCTCCCCGCTGACCAAAAATGCATACACGACATTCAGAGGCGAATCCTCTTCCGGGGAATCTTCTCCAAACGTGTGTTTAACAGCCAACTCTCGTTTCCCATCCGGAAGCTGTAAAAACGCATCAATTTTTTCCGCTTGTTCAGGCGTCAACACGAGGGCTCTCCTGTCCGTATACTGTTCGCCCGTCTCTGAATATGAGCGGCTTGCCGCCTCCAGAACGGACATCCCTCCCTTCAATCCAAGTTCCCGTTTGTGCGCAGACAGATTTACGGCATCCATCCAGTCTTTTGAAGTCAGCAAATCCTTAAGAGCCGCAATGGCTTCCTTATGCGTTTCGGCAAGCTCCTTCCCCTCCCGCTCTTCTTGAGCCTCTCGCTTGAGAGCCATGTCGCGCATGTTTGCAATTCTTTCTGCTTGAGTTTGTTTCGCCAATGCACGCAGCTGTGCAGCCAGCTCACTGTTAGAAACTTCTGAACCATGTTCTGGTCTTTCCGAATCTCCTTCTTGTCCGACGTCACCTGTATGTGGTGCCATAAATTTACCCAATAAGGATTTAATCATTTTGATGATACAGCACAACAAAGAAAAAACAATGCGATTATCCACAGGGAGTCCTCTCCTCGACCTCGGAGTCGAAAACAGGCTCTCCAAGAGGGACACAGCCCGCCCGTGTCAGGTAGCCGGTAGAGGTTAACACGTCTGTCGTCGAAACGAACTTTTACCGCCCTTTCGTTTTCTTCAACCAGGCCACGTCGCTCGCGAGCGACGTGGCAGGCCGGAAACCTAGCTTCCGGCGGGCGGATGGACGCAGAGCGTTGTAAGCGAAACCTCGTCCGACGTTCAACAGAACTTCAGCATGAACATAAACTTCTCATATGAGAAGTTTATGTTCACCTAGAGCTCTCGAGCAAGATAGACCTTCACCCATTTCTCGGCACCCAACGCTTTGACGAGCGCCAGCACCTCTTCTGAAATTAACCTCTCTGTCGAGTAGAGACTCAACTGCACTCCTTTGAAACCGAATTGTTTAATCATAAACCGCCATCGATCGCGTGCCTTTGAGGCTCCGTTGGGAAAGTCAAAAGAGACCAGGCACATCTCTCCACCGGGTAATTTTTTCTCGATTCGACCAATTCGCTCCTTGATCGCCGCCACAACCGCATCAGCGTGAATGCGTACGACAATCTCCTGACCCTGCCGCCGATCGGTAATCCATTTCTTTTTGCGCAATTCATTCAGAGCCCGACGCTTCTTCCTCTCTGCACCATACATCTGCTCCCACTCCTTCATTGCAATATGTGCCTCAAAGTTATGGCGCGGGCCAGCATACGCAGGGAGAGTAAGAAGCTCCGTTATAAAGTTGAGGTCATCTAAGAAATCATCAAGGACGCTTCCTTGAATCGATCCCTTGGATTTTTTCGTCCCTTCCTTCTTGGACATAAAATTCTCATATGAGAAGTTTGTGTTTAGTTTAGCATTAGACTGTTTCGAGAACGCTATGTTGCTGTGCGGAACTTGGAGCTTCTGATCGCTTGGTGCGAATCAGGGGTAGTGCACCGCAATAAAAAACAGGTCGTGTCAATGCACGTGCCTGTTTTCTGAATCTACTGAATAAATCCTCCCGCCTGGATCTCCCAGAGCTTCTTGTAGATGTTCTCCTTTTTTCGCAGAAGCTGCTTGTGTGTCCCGGAGTCGACCACTTGGCCGTTGTCGATGACCAGAATCCGGTCCATCCTCATGATGGTCGACAAACGATGGGCGATGACGATGGTCGTCTTGTCGCGCATGAGCTCTCCCAACGCGTCTTGGATGAGCGCCTCGGACTCGGAGTCAAGACTCGAAGTTGCCTCGTCCAGGACAAGGATCGGCGCGTTCTTAAGGATGGCACGCGCAATGGCGATGCGCTGACGTTCCCCTCCCGAGAGCTTCACGCCGCGCTCGCCCACAAAAGTCTCATAACCATTTTGAAGCCCCCCGATGAACTCGTGCGCGTGAGCCTTCTTTGCGGCTTCGATGACTTCCTCATCTGTGGCGTCACGGCGGCCGTAACGGATGTTCTCCATGATCGATCGATGGAAAAGAATCGGTTCCTGTGGCACCAATGCGATGTGTTGCCGCAAGCTCTCCTGCGTCACCTTGGCGATGTTCTGGTTGCCGATCAGGATCTTCCCGCGCTCGATATCGTAGAAACGGAACAAAAGCTTGGTCATCGTCGACTTCCCCGATCCAGATGACCCAACCAGCGCCACCTTCTCGCGCGGCTCAATCACGAGGTTCATGTCGCGCAGCACTCGCCGCGTCTTATTAAAGCTGAAAAAGACGTGCTGGAACTCGATGCGACCGGTTTGAACCTGAAGCTCTTTGGCACCACGAGCGTCCTTGACCTCGCGGGGGAGATTGAGGATCTCCACCATCTCGTCCGCATCCGCGAGCGCGGAAAAGACTTTTCGCACCGCCCGGCCAAAATCCCAGATCTTCATGAAGATGCCGATGAGGTAGCCTTGGATGAGCGCGAAATCTCCGATCGTCAGAAGTCCCTGCTGCCACAGTTTGATCGCCAGATACATCGCCACGAACTCGATCACAAACATCAGCGCGGACTGGGTGGCCTCAAGAATCTCGTTGAGGTTCCAGGTAAACATGTTGGCACGGCGCAATCGTTCAACCACGTCGCGAAACAACCCTTTTTCATATTCGGCTCCCGTGAAGAGCTTGGTGGTGATCGCGTTGGTGATCGAGTCCGCCAGTACGCCAGTGACTTCGGAATCAATTGCCGCGCGCGCAAAATCGTACTTGAGCTTCCACCGTGCATAGAACACGTTGAACGTCATGAACACCAACGTCCACGCGAACAAGACGGAGGCGAGCAGGTGGCTGCGCGTCCATAGCACGATCAGATTTCCCGTGAGCAGGATCACGAGCGGGACAAAGTGGAATTGAACCTGGTCGGCCACGTCCTCAAACGAGCGGGAGATGCGCGCCACCTTTCGAACGAGCGACCCAGCAAAATTGTTGGAGAAGAATCGGTACGAGTGCTCGTGAAGGTTTGCCAGCGACGTATGCTCAAGATCGGCCATGACGCGCGGCTGGAACCAATTACTCACCAGGTTTGACGAACGCCACCCGAGCCAAATAAGTCCGTGAAGAACCGCGACGATCAAAAGCGTCCCCACAAGCACGGAAGCCGTTTCCTGTCCCTCTACGACCAGATCGCCGGCGAGCACGTCAAAGAAGCGCTTGTAGAAGAGCGGAATGATCACGTCGACGATGTTGGCCGCCGTAACCAAGAGGAGAATCAAAAACGCCCGTCCCTTGTAGCGACGAACATGTTCCCAGTAGACCTTGAGGATCTGACCTGTGTTGATGTGCGATGTTGGCTTCATATGGATGAGATCCCTCGGCTCTGCCTCGGGATGATTTTTTCGTCGGCTGTGATTCACAGCCTCCTGCAAAAATCAAATCGCCGCTATGAGGCGGCGATCTTATCGATCTGAATTCGAGTGTACGGCTGTCTGTGCCCGACGTTGCGTCGGTACCGAGACTTTGATTTGTACTTGATGACCGAGACCTTTTTGGCTCGATCTTGTTCAAGCACCGTTGCCGACACTGATGCGCCGCTGATGGTGGGGGTTCCCACCTGTGTAGTTGTGCCTTCCTCGTCAGACACGAGCAAAACATCAAAACGGATGTTATCGCCAACGTCTGAATCGAGTTTCTCAATCTTAAGTTCCTGTCCTTCTCGGATCAGGTATTGTTTCCCCCCTGTTTGGATGACAGCGACTGTTGCCATAGCGTGGATATCCGCGGTTCCTGTAGCTGAGGTGAGGTTCTACGAGAATAAATTTCTTGCTGGCAAAGCCGGGCCAATAAATTTATTCTCGTAGGACCTCACCACAAACTTAGTATACCAGCGTCTCTCAAAATGAATTACGGCGGTAGATTACTCATCCACGAGCACAATGTCAAGAATATCGCCTATTTTCAGATCATTTTGAGAGACAAACCCCGCAGAAACCTCTAAAATCTTATCCACAGGGGCAGGCGAGGAATAAATCGTCGTAGCAGGGTCCTCTGGTTGAGCGTCCTGCACAAAGCCAACGACACGTTCCCCATCGATCCAAATGATATCGATCGGAATGAGCATGTCCTTCATCCAGTAGCGCTGGACGCCTGGCTCGTCGTGAAGGAACAGGAGGCCTTCGTTTGCAGGCAGCGACGCGCGATCGGACAGTCCTTGTGCGCGCTCGAAGGAATCATCGGCGAGACGGACGTGAACAATCGTGTCGTTTGGAAGAACAACAACAGGCTCGGCGGGCGCACATCCCGCCCCAAAAAACAACAGTGAGAGAACGAACCACTTACGCATGTCGGTCTTTTTGTACGAGTAAGAATGCTGCTAGCACCATGATGACGCCAAGAATCAGAAGCGCGACGAGCTTCTCGCGGCTTTGGAGGAAGAGCGCACTCGCCCCAAACGCAGAAGCGATCACGACATAGAGAAGCACGATGTGCGTCTGTCCCCAGCCGAGTTTTAGGAGGCGATGGTGGAGATGTTTTGTGTCGCCCTGAATGATCCTCGAGAATCCACCCTCCCGCCATCGTCGGCTCACGACCCACACGGCGTCCAAGAGTGGAATGCCCAGAACCAAGAGCGCGGTCGCGAGTTTCCCCCCAGAGATGACGGCGAGGACTCCGAGCATGTAGCCCACGAAGGTGCTCCCCCCCTCGCCCAAAAAGATCGAGGCTGGATGTACGTTCCAAAACAGGAACCCGATAAATGCGCCGAGCGTCACGGCAGAGAGTAGTGCAACGTCTGGTTGGAAGTACGCAACAGTGAGCGAGAGAAGCATGACCATGAGCGCTCCCACACTCGTGACGGACGTTGCCAGCCCGTCGAGGCCGTCGAGGAATTTCGTCGTGTACATGACCACCAGGAGCCAGACAAAGACGAGAAGGTCAGACTGCCAGCTCTCCAAAATGATTTGCCCACCAAACGGGTTCGTGAGCTTGTCGACCTCGATCCCAAATCCAATGGCGGTGATGGCGGCGAGAACGGGAGCGATGATGGCGAACCGCGGCGGAAGCTTGAATCGGTCATCCAATAATCCGCCGACCATGAGGATGAGCCCGCCCAGCAAAATACCAACATAGTGACTCACATCGATCTCCCCGGAGGTAAGCGCGTCACTGGAGGAAAGGATACCGATCATGGCTGCCAATATCGCAACGAACACCGCGATCCCGCCCAGCATCGCGACCGGTCGACGATGAATTTTCCGCCAGCTTCCGGGCTCGTCGACGATGTGGAAGTGAATCGCGAGACGACGGACAAACAGTGTGAGAAGAAAAGACAGAACAAAGGAAAGCGTACCCCACAGGATGAGTGTGATCGTCATAGCGCCTCCCCTTTTTCAATACGAATCTTGCCTCCGGCGGTGAACACAATGGTATCGCGACGCTGAACCTCGCCTTGCAGGAGGGCGCTGGCAATCGCGTTGTCGACTTCGTCTTGGACAAGACGGCGCAGTGGTCGCGCGCCAAACTTGGGATCAAATCCACGCGCTGCCAACTCGGCCACAGCCGCATCCTCTGCACGAAACCCGATCCCCTTGGTCTCAAGCCGCAACGCCACCGCCTTCATGAAGAGGTTGGTGATCTGGAGGACATCGGCCTGCGCGAGCGGCTTGAACACGATGATCCCGTCAAAGCGATTCAAAAACTCTGGGCGATAAATGCCTCGGAGTTCTTCCTCGATCAAGTGCGTCTTGATGACCTCGAGGTTCTCGGAACGATCGATCGCGTCTTGGATATACTGCGTGCCAGCGTTGCTTGTGCAGATGATGATCGTATTGGTGAAGTCGATTGTACGGCCAGTGGAATCCGTGAGGCGTCCGTCGTCGAACACTTGGAGGAAGACGTTCAGGATATCCGGGTGCGCCTTCTCAAGTTCATCGAGCAACACGATCGCGAATGGCTGCTTGCGCACAGCTTGCGTGAGGAGCCCGCCGCTTTGTGAACCTGGAACGCCAAGGAGTCGATTGATGCTTGAGGAATCCTGGTACTCGGACATGTCCAGACGCACCATCATCTCTTCGCTTCCGAAATACGTCGCGGCAACGGTCTTGGCAAGCTCGGTCTTGCCAACGCCCGTTGGTCCGAGGAACAAGAAGGTCGCAATCGGACGCGCTTGTGAACGCAGTTCTGTACGAGCTCGGCGCAGCGCCGCGGCAACCGCACGCACCGCCTCATCCTGACCGATCACGCGGCCGTGCATGTTCTCTTCAAGTCCCAGGAGCTTTTCTTTTTCGTCTGCGGCGACAGACATCGTGGGGATTCCTGTCTTGGCACTCACAATCTGCGCCACGTCCTGCCCTGTCACAAGCGCATCCTGCCCACGAGACTTGGAAACCTGCAGCGCAGCCTCGCGCGCAACCTCAATCGCCTTCTTGGGCAAGTACGTTTCGTGCATGTAGCGATCGGAGAGTTTCACGGCGCGCTCCACGGCCTCGTAGCTGAAGATCACCTTGTGCTCGAATTCGATCCCACCGATGTGGGACTCGAGCATGTGAATCGCGGACTCCTGGTCTGGCTCGAGGACATCGACTTTTTGAAAAATGCGTCCCAAAATCGAACGCTCCACGAGCGCCGTATAGGACTGTGGAGTCGTGGTGGCAACGGCAAACGTTCCGCTACGAGACAGGAAATCGACCAGGGTCGCTGCCAGATCGCTCGCGTCTGAATCCTGCCCGACGAGTTGATCGATATCCGTGAAGGCGAGGATGATGTTACGCGCGCGAGCGACTTCACCCAGCACGATCAGCAATCGCTCCTGCGCTTGCGCCGGGTTGGCACCAGAGACGAGATGAGGGATCGAGATGCGAACCAGACGGCGATCCTGTAAAATCTTCGGCACGTCTTCTTTCACCATGTGCTCTGCCATGCCCGCAAGGACCGTCGATTTTCCTACTCCTTCGGGACCCACAAGCACCACACTCTGTTGGCCGCCTACAATCACACGAAAGATTTCCTCAATCTGCGGATCACGGTCGATCATCATGGGGAGCTGGCCATTCACAGCCGCGGTGGTGAGATCTTCACTCACGGCGTCGAGCGTCGGAGTCGCAACAGATGTCATGGCGCGGTTCATCGCCCCGGTCGGTTTGTAGAGCGCGGCGTGTCGAAACTGTTTGTAGCGTTCGCGCATACGCTCGTGAATGCGCAACCAGGCGATCATGTTGAGGAACTTCCCTTCGTCAACGCCCTTATCCAGAAGAAGCTCACGGACATAGGCATCGACCCCGTAGACGGCTGCGAATAACTCGAGCGAACTCATTTCGCTTCGCTTTTGTGCGATCGCTCCTCGAAACGCTTCCAAAATCACCCGCTCTCCTTCGGGCGCGAGCGTGCAGGGTTTCCCAAGCTCACGTGTCTCAAGGCGTCGAGCAATGGGGGCTTGGATATCTTGAAACGAAAGGCCAAGCCGACCCAAGACAACGGAGACATCCGGTGCGTCCATGGTCCCAACAAACAGATGTAGAGACTCGACCTGTCTGTGACCAAATTTTGTGGCAAGCTCAAAGGCTCGTTCTATCGCCGCGGTCGCATCGGCCGAACACACATCAGCCACATTCACGTCCACGGTTCCATCGGAAACAGGCTCTACTTCGGGAACTGGATCAGTCCATTTGGGCATCGGGGCCAGGAGCTTGCCGATTTGAGATTGATGAAAATACAAGAACGCTCCGCTCAACAGCGCGAGATGCAACAAGAACGCCGACCATGAAGGCTCAAACCAAAACGAGAACGAGAACAGTTCGTCGATGCCCATAAAGTATGCGAGAAGCAACCCTCCTACAAAGGATATGACCAGAACGGAAAACATAATCGCGCTCAAGAGACGCGAAGCTGAAAGGCTCGCGGCGCGCGCATGAACTTGCGCCTCGTTCATATCCGAAGACCAGGCGTACCGTTTCCCATCAAGTTGAACGTGAAGAGTCGGCATACTATCCGAGGGCCCCAACGATTTGGCTCAAGATTCCAAAAATCGCAAAGGGAAGAATCGCCAGGTAGAGAATCGCAAGACAAACCGCGACAACCGCCCAGGCTACAACGCAAAGAGAGCGAACCAGCACGACAACAAGTCGCACGGCAAAACTAATCGCACGCCCCACGAGCGAGGTATCGCCATACATCGGCACAAATAAATTCTTCGCCCAGACGTCCACACCAAAATAGCTCACGCTCCCCTGGATGGAGCGCAACAATTTTCCGAGTGTCTCACGCGCGCCAGCCGTGTACCACCACAACGGTAAACGCAACTTCTCGCGAACGCCGAGCATCGCGGTCATTTTCAAAACAAGAACCGGAGAAGGTTTGGTCATGACTTTATTCTATCATAAAAGCCGCTTTAGGCGGCTCTTTCTATCCACTCACGTAGATGCTTCATGAGGGTCAAGTAGAAATGGAGGTTATGAATCGTGGCGAGGCGCAGAGCGAGAAGCTCTTGCACCCCAAAGAGGTGGCGCAGGTAGGCACGAGAAGTTGTGGTGCATGTCTCGCAGTCGCAGTATGGATCAATAGGAAACCGATCGGTCGTATAGGTCTCATTGGTCACACGCAAACGATCATAGAACAATGATGCTGGATGCGGCTCCCGATACGCAATCCAGTCAATCCTCGACGGATCCTGATTCCAGACAAAGAGCGTGCCATGCCGTGCATTGCGCGTTGGGAGAACGCAGTCAAACATATCGACCCCCATCTGTACATACGCGACAATCTCCTCGGGCATGCCACCGCCCATGAAGTAGCGTGGCTTGTCTTGCGGGAGGATCTCACATACGTGTTTGACGATCCTGTACGCGTCCTCTCGCTTTTCACCGACGGATAAGCCGCCGATCGCGTACCCGTCAAATCCGATCTCCATGAGCCCTCGAGCTGATTGCTCGCGCAGATCCTCGTGCGTTCCGCCTTGGACGATACCAAAGAGTAATGTGTCGTTGCGAGGAGCCCCGAGCTTGTGGTTGGATGGACTCACCACGGTGAGCCTGTGGTTCGATGGACTCACCACGGTGAGCCTGTCGAACCCGTCGAACCCGTCGAGGGGCGACGAAGCAATCTCCGAATCGAAAGATTGCTTCCCGCCCCGCTTCGCTCGCG
>Ga0082335_1004302_pt1 | contig 21639 bp, 19 predicted proteins | sample Subgrocontami58m_FD_72375 | JGI IMG/M metagenome (GOLD analysis project Ga0082335, IMG submission 72375) | Subsurface groundwater microbial communities from S. Glens Falls, New York, USA - GMW37 contaminated, 5.8 m (SPADES assembly) (version 2) ...
AGGTCGCCATGGATTATCTGGGGTATCAGTATTACCAGTCGTATAAAGTGCGCGTCGTGCGGACTCGTGGATTTAATCATACCGGACCCAGGCGTGGAGAGACGTTTGCGGAGTCAAATTTCGCAAGACAGATAGCGCTTATTGAAAAAGGCAAGCAGGAACCGGTCATCAGAGTAGGAAATTTGGAAGCAAAACGCGATTATACTGATGTGCGGGATATGGTTCGTGCGTATCTTCTTTCAGTAGAAAAATGTGATCCGGGAGATGTCTACAATATTGCCGTTGGCCGCGCTGTGCGTATCAGAGATCTTCTGGACCTTCTTCTCTCGTTTTCTAAAGTAAACGTTACATTGGAACAAGATCCTTCGCGTATGCGGCCGTCGGACGTGCCGGTTTTGGTGGGTGACAACACGAAGTTTGTCAGTAAAACGGGTTGGAAGCCGGAGATTCCGTTTGAAAAAACCATGGAAGACCTACTCAACTACTGGCGCGAACGGGTATAGCATGGGTATAATGAACCAATGAATACCGTTGTCATTCTCCCGACGTATAACGAACGGGATAATATTAAAACCCTCCTGGATGGCATTATTGATGCATGGCGCAAGATCTCCGGGCACAAGCTGACAATTTTAGTTGTTGATGATACGTCTCCTGACGGTACAGGCGATATTGTTCGTCAGTACCAAAAAAAACATTCTCATGTGATTCTTCTCACCGGTAAAAAAGAAGGATTGGGAAGCGCTCTGCTTCGTGGTATGAATTACGCACTGGATACGCTTCATGCAGAGATTATTATCCAGATGGATGCGGATTTATCCCATGACCCCGCATCGCTCCCGCTCTTTATGGCGGCGTTGGATAAGGGCGTGGACTTTGCCGTTGGCAGCCGTTACATAGCCGGCGGATCAATCCCGGACAACTGGGGTTTGCACCGGAAACTGTTTAGCATTGTCGGCAACGCAATCGTCCGATTCGGGTTAGGATACACCAGTGTCCACGACTGGACCGGCGGGTACCGGGCGTATAAACAATCATTCGCAAGAGATGCGCGAGGCAAGCTTTCCAAGTATCAGGGGTATGTGTTTCAGATAGCATTTCTTTACAAAGCCATACTTGCCGGAGCAAAGATTGCCGAGGTGCCGATTCGTTTTACGGATCGGAAATTCGGTCACTCTAAAATTGCTCCATCAGAATATATTCGTGATGTACTGGCATTCGTTTTCCGGCAACGGGCTAAGCGAGCAATCTATGGACCGTTTCTCAAATTTTGTGTTGTGGGAACCATAGGATTTGTCATCAACACCATATTGCTGGAGCTTTTGGTCAAGCTAGGTTTTCACCCATCAATTGGTAGCGCTGTCGGTGCGGAGTTTGCGATTCTGTCAAACTTTTTGTGGAATAACTCATGGACGTTCGGGACCAGAAAAATTACCGGGTTACGATCGGTTAAAAAGTTTTTTCAATTCAACACCGCCTCATTCGGCGCAATTCTTTTGCAGGCAGGGACCGTAGCAGTGGGGACCATATTTTTTGGACTTCCATCGTATAGATTTTTCTATCTCGTCGGCGTCGGATTTGGGCTCGTTTGGAACTATACGATGTACTCAAGGGTTATTTGGAAAAGACAACCGTACATGTCACTATGAAGACATCTGACATTGTCAAGCGGATTGGATGGGAATGGATTTTGCTTCTTGGCATTCTCCTTCTGGCTGCGTATTTACGTCTCTACCATATCGCCGGCTATATGACGTTTTTGGGTGATGAAGGCCGGGATGTCCTGGTGGTCAAGCGGATGATCGTGGATCACAAGTTTACCCTTTTGGGTCCGACGGCTTCCGTGGGCGGATTTTTTTTGGGGCCTATCTATTACTATTTTATGCTTCCGTTTTTGTGGGCGTGGAGACTTGATCCCACAGGGCCTGCGGTAATGGTCGCGCTGTTTGGTATAGCTACCGTGTATCTTGTATACCGCGCGGGCCGCGACATGTTCAATTCGTGGGTAGGACTTGTGGCGAGCGCGTTGTATGCGCTCTCGCCGGTCGTGATAGCTTACTCACGATCTTCATGGAATCCGAACGTAGTTCCTTTTTTTTCCCTATTAACCATTTATCTATTATGGAAATACTCGGACGATAGGAAGATAAGGAATATTTTTTGGGCTGGTGTTTCGATGGGCATTGGCCTTCAACTTCACTATCTTTTTTTATTTCTTTTTCCGGTTGCGGCCATTTGGCTGCTCTTATATACCAGAAAGGGAATAAGGATTCGATCCTGGATGCTTGGGGTTTTGGGATTCGTGGTCGGGTATGCGCCGTTTCTGCTTTTTGAGCTTCGTCATGGGTTTCCGAATACTCAGTCCATCATCCAGTTTGTTCTTGCCGGGAAAGATACGGGACTGAATGGAGAAAAATACCGTATCATTATTCAGGATGTTCTTTTTCGATTGGTTGGACGACTGGTCCTTCGGCTTCCGCAACCGGAAATATGGTCGGATATTCCGTCTTGGCAGCAGGGGTTGTGGCATTGGGGAATAGTGGGGATTTTAGTTGGAGGCGTATTATGTCTTCTGATAAGGCGGCAACGGTCATCAGATTTGTTGCTTCTTTGGGGTGGAGTGGTGGCGATACTCTTTGGGTTTTATAAACGGGCAATTTATGATTACTACTTCGGGATTTGGTTTGCATTGCCATTTTTGGTGACAGGGCTTATCCTGTACCGTCTGAAACAATTTCGTTTTATTGGTTCGGCAGTTTCAATTGGCGTTATCGTTTTTTTGTTATGGTGGAATTGGCAGGGTCAGCCGTTTCAGTACGCGCCGAATAACCAACTCGCACAAGCAAGGGGAATTGCAAAAGAAGCGTTTGATAAGGCGGGAGGGAGGCCGTTTAATTTTGCATTGGTTACCCAAGGAAACTCCGATCATGGGTATCGGTATTTTTTTGAAATCTGGGGAAATCCTCCGGTGACGATCAAGCCAGAGTTTGCCGATCCAGAGCGAAAAACTGTGACCGATCAGCTGATTGTGATTTGTGAGGAGCCAGATTGCAAACCCCTCGGTCATCCGCTTTGGGAAATTGCAGGATTTGGGACTGCTACAATTTCCGGAACATGGCAGACATCATTTGTGACCATACATAAACTGATACACTTATCGCCATGATGAAGCCGTATCTTTCCGTCGTCATTCCCGCCTACAACGAAGAAACCAATATTCGGCTTGGCGCTATCGATAAAGTGGCGCGTTATATGGAAGGCCGTGATTACAATTGGGAAGTTATTCTCGTGGATGATGGTTCTACCGATGAAACACCAAAATTATTGGATGGGTATACGGGTCAAACGAAGGGTTTTCGTGTTATTCATAATCCGCATCAGGGCAAGGCTGCAACGGTTATTGCCGGAAGTTTTGCGGCCAAGGGGGATTACGTGCTTTTTACAGACCTGGATCAAGCAACTCCCATTCCGGAAGTCGAGAAGCTTCTCCCTTGGTTTAGCAGAGGTTTTGATGTGGTGATCGGGTCAAGAAGTGGCAGACGTGAGGGAGCGCCTCTCACCCGTGTCGCCATGGCGAGGGGTTTTATGTTTTTGCGGTCCATACTTTTAGGACTTCATGGCATTACGGATACTCAATGCGGATTTAAAGCATTTCGGCAGGATGTGGCGAGAAATATCTTTAAAAAACTCAAACTTTATGGAGACAGCCACGTGGTACAGGGGTCTATGGTGACCGCCGGGTTTGATCTGGAAGTTCTGTTTCTTGCCAAAAAAGTTGGGTTTAAGATAAAAGAGGTTCCCGTAGAATGGCATTATGTAGAAACGAGACGCGTGAACCCTGTTAAAGATTCCTGGCAGGGGCTCATGGATATCCTTATAATTCGTGTCAATGCATGGAGGGGTGTATATTAATGAAATTTCAAATTTTACTTGTTGGTTACATCATAGCATCCGTTTTCTTATTTTTCTATTCCTACACCCAGGTAGACTTAAGCCTTACACTCTCATCCTCAGGGTTTTTGCAAACTATACAAAAGGCATTTCAATATATAGGGTTTTACGCCCGCCCCTTATCGACGACGCTTTATAGCCTTATCGTTGTTTTCTGGTTTGGACTCTATGCGTGGTCGCTCCGGTTGGCGGCGAAAGGGAAGCTTACTATCCCGGATGTATGGAAAATCGTGGGCTTAGTGACACTGCTTCTGGTTTTTTCCTATCCGGCGTTTTCCTATGATCTGTTTAACTATGTATTTACGGCAAAAACCGTGCTTGTGTATCATAAAAACCCGTACGAGATAATTCCTTTACAGTTCGCCGGCATTGATCCGCTCGTATCCATCATGCGCTGGACGCATCTGCCGAGCGCATACACGCCTCTTTGGATTGTGTTGACTCTACCGGCATATTTGTTAGGCTTTGGGAAGTTTCTCTTGATCGTTTGGAATCTTAAGATTTTAGTGGCGTTTTTTTATCTATTGGCGGTTAAAGGAGTCAGTAAAGTGCTTGAGCGCGTAGAACCTAAACATGTAGTTCTTGGGACTGCTATTTTTGCCCTCAATCCTTTGGTTATTATTGAAAGCCTGGTAAGCGCTCATAATGATATTGCCATGATGGCAATGGCCGTGTGGGCGATCGTATTGCTTTTGGGGAAAAAGCATGTAACTTCATGGGTATTATTGTCTTTATCCGTTGCCATAAAGTTAATGACCGTAACTCTCGTACCCATTTTTATTGGGGTGAAGCATCTGGTTGATTGGAGAAGGTGGTCACTTATTGTCCTGGGAATTGGGTTTCTCATCGTTTTATCAAGACGAGAACCGTTGCCATGGTATTGGGTATGGTTCATGCCGTTTATTGCATTTTATCCTTCGAAGCGGTGGCTTGTAAATTTTGCAGGTTGGTACTCGTTTGCGCTCCTTCTTCGCTACGCCCCTTACCTCTATTACGGCAACTGGAACGCGCCGGTTCCGATCCTCAAATGGTGGGTGACCCTCGTGCCGGTGGGTATTTCAATTGTAATCCTCCTATTTCAGCGATATGCAAAACGAGTATTTTAACGACGATCTGTTTTGATCGTTTTTGATCCTATCATTCGTGCTTGACAAATTTCTGTCATGGCAGAGATTTGTCAAAATGGTAAAGAGGCGTACAATTGAAGGTGATATCGGCGAGAAGGGAGATGAACGCGTATGAAAGACATGCGGCACTCACAAAACAAATCTTCAAGCATCGTTCAGAGCGTGCCGTTGCCGTCAGAGGATAGACTTCGGACACTTTCCGAACTATTGGTGCGGCAATCAGAACAGGAGAAGCGCCGATATGGCTATGCATCGGTCAAACAGGTATTAGGACTGCTGGGTGCAGGTGCCGTGATCGGCTTGAGTTTGTTTGTATCGCCAACCGCGGCAATGCTGGCAAAACCCTTTTTGGATGCCAAGCGGGAAAAAGAACGCGAGATGTGGAAACAGTTCAACGAATCTTATCTCAAGCGAACACTCCGGCGTATGCAGAAAGAGAAGCTCGTCAAAATTGTCGAGCGGGGCGGCGAACAGGTAGTGGAGCTTACCAAAAACGGCAAACGCAGGATCATCAAGTACTCGCTTGAAACTCTCTCCATCGAAAAGCCCGCGTCTTGGGACGGACGGTGGAGGCTCGTTTTGTATGACGTGCCGCACAGGAGGAGGCAACTTCGCGACATTTTCCGGCAGTCCCTCAAGGGGTTAGGATTTTACCAGCTTCAGGAAAGCGTGTGGCTTTACCCGTACCCGTGCGAGCAGCAGGTAACGTTTTTGCGTGAGTTTTATGGGGTGGGGAGCGAAGTGCTCTACATTGTTGCGATCAAGCTGGAAGACGACCTCCCGTATCGAACATACTTCGGGCTGGATGTGTGATTCATCCATGACGCACCGTGAGAAGCATCCTTTACATAATATTCCGGCGCATAATACTCCGGAAAGACTCCCGTTTTACTATGCATGCTTTTGACCATTTTTGATCCAGTCATTCATGCTTGACAAAATTATGCCATGGCAGAGATTTGTCAAATGATAGCAGATGAGTTTTTGCTCCATTACACATCTTGTCGCCTGTCGATTTGGGTTGAACATCATAAGGTATGGAAAGTGCCTTTCCTTTTTAAACAAAGAGCGTAGCCTAAATTAGGATACATTCTGCCGCATTTGGTATACAATAGCGTTATGATTGATACAAAACTTAAAGATAAAGTGGTTGTAGTGACTGGTGCAAATCATGGCATCGGAGCCGCAACAGCTAAAGCATTTACGAAAGAAGGAGCGAAGGTATTTATCACTTACTTACGTCTAGAGTCCCCCTTAACTACAAAAACTGACAACACTCCGGATGAATCATACTATCGCAAACAGCAAACAAAGGATGCTGACGAAGTACTTGAAGAAATTCGATTAGCAGGTGGGAAAGCGGAAGCATGGGAAGCAGATTTGGCAAATCCTACCGTTATTCCGGATCTTTTTGATCGCATAGAGAAAACATTTGGACCTGTTGATATCCTAGTCAACAATGCGGCGTATTGCCTTGCTGATACATTTCTCCCACAAAAATTAGGGGAGAAAACCATTGCGGCGGATGGTTTTTATATCACCAACACGGTGTCAGCAGAAAGTTTTGAGAAACACTTTGCTGTCAACAGTCGAGCGGTCGCACTCCTTATTGCCGAGTACGCTAAGCGATATCTCGCACGAAAAGCGCATTGGGGGCGGATTATCAGCGTAAGCACTGATGGTGATGATGCATTTCCCACAGAAATTTCCTATGGTGCAAGTAAGGCAGCACTTGTTGCTTACAGTCGCTCAGCCGCACTTGAACTTGGCCCACTTGGCATTACAGTCAATATCGTTTCTTTGGGTCCAGTTCAGACCGGATGGATTTCTCCCGAAATGGAAAAGGATATGCTCAAAGATATCCCTCTCCGACGCATTGGCCAACCAGAAGACGTGGCAGATGTTATTGTTTATCTTGCTTCCGATCAAGCTCGCTGGCTCACTGGACAAAAAATTTACGTCGGCGGTGGACATCGGATGCTTTGACAAGGTAACGATCGTTTCTAGGGGTCAATGCTGCTACGATGGCGCTATGAGCTGGAACGTCAAGTTCTTTCAGACAGCGAGGGGAAATTATCCGGTGAAGGAATTTCTAGAGGAACAGAACGAAGCCACGTATGCGAAAGCACTTCATTTGATTCGTCTTTTGGGCAACAACGGTCCATATTTGAAACTACCTTATGTAAAGAAAGTGCGGGATAAATTATACGAGCTTAGGATTACCGGAAAAATTGCGGTGAGAATACTGTATATCATGGTTCACAACGAGTATTATCTGCTGCATGCGTTTAAGAAAAAAAGTCAGAAAGCGCCGGAAAGAGAGCTAAAAACAGCAGTTGACAGAATGAAAGAAATAATATAGCATATATGCTATGAAGAGACATCATTTGGATTTTGCCGTTTGGGAAAAGGAGTCGTTAAAGAATCCGAAAATCAAGGCTGAATATGATAAGCTACAGCCGGAATTTGCACTGATTCAGGCGATGATAGACGCTCGTGTTCAAAAAAGAGTGACGCAGGAAATGTTAGCGAAAAAGATCGGTACGAAGCAGTCGGTGATTTCCAGGCTGGAAAGCGGAAGGGCGAACCCCTCCGTGGGCTTCCTCAAAAAGCTTGCTGCTGCGCTTAATACAAGATTGGAAATCCGCTTTACCGCCCTGTAAATTTCTTCCCGGTATTGTTTTCCTGATATAATGCTCTTATATGGCTTCTCAGCGTAAGGTACTGTGGTGGATCATCGGTGGAGCAGTTTTCCTCGCATTATTTTTCCTCACGAGGCTTTATAACCTGACAGTTCTTCCCATATTTACCGATGAGGCGATCTATATCCGCTGGTCGCAGATCGGAAGCAGGGACGCAGCGTGGCGGTTTATTTCACTGGTCGACGGCAAGCAGCCGCTCTATACATGGATCGCGATGGTTTTTATGCGATTTATCGAAGATCCGGTACTTGCGGGCAGGCTCGTTTCTGTTTTTGCAGGACTGGGTAGTTTTATAGGAATGTTTATTTTGGGTCGTGAAGTATTTAAAAGTACCCGGATTGGGATTATCGCAAGTATGCTGTATCTTATCAGTCCGTTTACACTAGTGTATGACAGGATGGCTCTGTATGATTCGCTTACGGCAATGGTATCGATATGGAGTCTTTATCTGGCCATACTTCTTGTCCGGCGGGTTCGTCTGGATGTTGCCTTAATTTTTGGGATGGTGTTAGGTTTAGGAATGTTGAATAAGACATCTGGTTTTTTGAGTCTCTACATGGTGCCGGCAACAGTTGTGCTTTTTGATTTTCAAAGAAAGGACCGTTTACAACGGTTGGGTCGGTGGGTGATCCTCGTAGGAGTTGGAGCCTTTGTCGCTTATGCCATGTATAGTATTCTCCGGCTTTCGCCGCTTTTTAATATGGTCGGCCAAAAAGATGCGGTATTTATCTATCCGTTTGGAGAATGGACCCGCCACCCGACGGAATTTTTCATGGGCAATATTCAGGGACTTTTTGATTGGCTCATCGGTTACCTCACGTGGCCTGTTTGGATTGCAGTTTTATTGCCTGCATTCACGTTTTGGAAACATCCCCGCGAGAAACTATTACTCTATGGTTGGTGGCTTGCTCCGTTTATAGCCCTTGCGCTCTTTGGAAGGGTTTTGTATCCCCGGTTTATTCTATTCATGACGATGCCCCTTCTTGTTCTGGCTAGTCTCACTATTAATTCTATTGCTCTTCGATGGGGGAAAACAGTGTTGGGAGTGATACTTCTGGGCGTTCTTATTTTTCCAAGCGTTTGGACGGATTATCTTCTGCTTACTCAACCAACGCATGCGCTTATTCCTCAGGCAGATCGCGGGCAATATATCAATGACTGGCCGGCGGGGTGGGGAGTAAAGGAGGTCAGCGATTTTATCCTCGAAAAATCCCAAAAGGAAAAGGTAGTTGTCTTTACGGAAGGAACGTTCGGGCTTCTTCCTTACGGTCTTGAAATTTGGCTTGTTGATAAGCCAAATATTAAAATTCACGGAATCTGGCCACTCCCAGAAACACCACCCCCGGAGGTGGTGGAGTCGGTGAGTCAAAATTCTACCTATTTAGTCGCCAATTCACCGGAGGATGTACCGAAAGGATGGCCGCTTACGTTAGTTGACTCTTACGCGAAGGGGTTAAGAATTGATCGGACTCTCCGGCTTTATAAAATTGAGATGAGTCCGGCCAATCCGATATGAAACGTCCCAAAGTACTAATCTCATTGGTGATGATAGTGTTTGCTTTGGGGTTCGTCCTGTGGCCTCTCATGAGACCGGGATTTTATGTTTCCGATGATGGGGAGTGGATGGTTATTCGACTTTCCGCATTTTATCAAAGCCTCGCTGACGGACAGTTTCCTGTTCGGTTTTTAGGGAGACTGAACAATAGTTACGGCTATCCGGTAGCTAATTTTCTTTATCCGGGATTCTTATATATTGGATCACTCGTTCATTTCCTTGGGCTTTCCTTCGTAACAAGTGTTAAGTTTGTCTTCACCGTTTCCGTGGTGGGAGCTTCTTTTTGGATCTATTCGTCGCTTCGTCGCACGTTCTCATCATTTGCAGCAGGTTTAGGGACGCTTACTTTTATTGGTTCGCCGTATCTTCTCTACGACCTCTATACCCGCGGGTCAGTCGGGGAGGTCTTGGCGTTTCTCCCTGCCAGTGTAGGTATCTATAGCATTACTGCTGATAAACGATGGCTTTTTACGCTTGCGGTTGCCGGACTCATTGTGAGTCATAACACGTTAGCGTTATTGTTTTTGGCACTATTCGTCGTATGTATCCTGGCCGTCGGGCGAAAGGGTTTTTTATGGCCGTTCTTGTTAGGAACTGGTATGGCAGCGTTTTTTTGGATTCCTGCTCTTATAGAGACACGTTTTGTACGCTTTGGCAACGTTACGGTTTCTAACCCTTTAGAGTATATGCTCCGTGTTGAGACGATGTGGATGGTCGGGGTTGCCGGCGTAGTTGCCTGTCTCTCTCTTTTTTTTGGCAAAGTCAGGAAATTTGAGAAAATGACGTGGATAGCAATTGTGCTTTACATCATGAGCATTCTCCTTGCCACCCCCATTTCAGGATTTATTTGGTCGGTCCGCCCGGTAGCGGCTTTGTTTCAGTTTCCTTACCGGATTTTGAGTATAGGGACGCTTATGGCGCCGTGGATCGTGGCAGCAGCAGCAGAAAAATTTATCAGAAAAAAAGTTCTTGTGAGTAGCATACTTTTCTTTATCCTTGCCGTGCCTGCATGGTATCAACTCCAAAATATGTCCTTCGTCAAGCGTGAAGAGGGATTTTACACGACGAACGAAGCGACGACGACAGTAGCCAATGAATATATGCCCAAATGGGTGAGTGTCATTCCGGTTAGCCGTGCGTCAGAGCGGCTCATTTTTGAGAAAGGACGGGGGACCATTGTGTATGAATATCTCAACACCCAGCGGGTCGTGGCGCATATAGACGCCCCAGAGGAAAGCCTTATGCGTCTTCAAACCGTCTATTATCCCGGATGGGGGATTACCCTCGATGATAATCCGGCGCGCGTGACGTATGCAAATCCCAACGGATTTATGGAATTTGCGGTTCCGGCCGGTAAACATACTATAGTTGCGGAGTTTCGTGAAACAATACCCAGATTCATAGCGGATATAGTATCGGTCGGAAGCTTTATTGCCTGGCTAATTTTTGTAATGAAAGCTATAAAATATCCATGAAAAAGCATTATTGGAGCTTACTGCTGTTAGTTGTTTTTACGTACTGGACGGTTAAGCCTCTTTTTGCACCCGGTTACTTTTCTATGCATGACGATACTCAGGTCGCCCGTGTGATAGTCATGGGAAGAGCTCTTCGTAACGGTCAATTTCCGGTGCGGTGGGTGTCAGATCTGGGATACGGGTATGGTTATCCTCTTTATAATTTTTACGGCCCGTTGCCGTATTACGTGGGCGGCGGACTGTATGCCGCGGGTGTGGACGCCGTAGTAGCAACCAAGATTATGATGGGAGCCGGTATGGTAATGTCTGCTCTCTTTATGTATGCGCTTGTACAATTCCTTTTTGGCCGGATGCCCGGAATTCTCGCAGGAATTCTCTATGCGTATGCTCCCTATCATGCGGTTGAGCTTTATGTGCGTGGGGCTGTGGGCGAGCTTTGGGCATACGCATTGTTACCGCTCCTATTCTTTGGGTTGTTCCTTGGTGCCAACGCTGCAAGGAAAAGAGATGCCGCATGGATCGGCGGTGTAGCGCTTGCCGGTATCATTTTGTCGCATACGATAACGGGCTATGTGACGGTGGCGTTTTACGGTATCGGTTTAGTTTTATATACTGCGTATTTATTGATTAATAAACGTTTTCACTCATCACTCATCACGTATTACGCATCACTTCTTCTGATCGGTCTTGGCCTCTCTGCGTTTTTTTGGCTTCCCGCTATAGTAGAAATGGGATATACCAATGTAACCGGTCAGATTGGGGTAACCGCTAACTTCCGCGATCATTTTGTATGTATCCCGCAGCTTTGGAATTCTCTATGGGGTTACGGCGGGTCGGTTCCGGGTTGCATAGACGGTATGTCCTTTAAAATCGGAAAACTTCATATCATGCTGGCTATTCTCGGTGCGGTCTTCGGGTTTTATTCAGTTCGTTTGTTTGTCATTATTGGAATTGCGAGTGTTTTTATGGCTTTGGGGATTTCAAGAGGAATGTGGGATAGTATACCGGGGTTTGCGTACGTTCAGTATCCATGGAGATTATTAACGGGCGTCGCACTTTCTGCATCTGTGTTAGGCGGATCGGTGCTTTTTTGGATCAGACAGAGATGGGCGAAAATAGGCACGTTCGCTATTCTACTCATAGCTATCCTCGGACTTAACGTAAAGTTGTTTGCGCCACAGATGACGTACGATAAACCAGCTGACTTTTTTGAAAGCAGCGAAGAACTATTGTGGCGTGTGTCAAAGGTATCCGACGAATACCTTCCCCCGTCTTTTTCTAAACCCATGAATTTTGGGGGAGTTGCTCGGGAGATCCTTGCTTCTCATAGAGATCGCGGACTTGCCGTAGAAACGGAAATAAATACTGAAACGTATGCCAAGCTCCATATTCAAGCACAAGCATCCATGGACGTCATCCTCAACCGGGCATATTTCCCCGGTTGGCAGTATTGGGTAAATGGAGTGCGACAACAAGATCAAATTGATCATGGTTTGCCGCAGGTAAGCATTCCTGCGGGTAAAAGCGTCGTAGAGATTCGGTTTGGCAATACCCCGGTGAGGTTTCTTGGCAATATACTCAGTATGCTGATTATCGTCTGGTTTCTGAAAACCTATGGCAAAAAATCTATCGCTTAATGTGTGTCTACCGGTCTATAATGAGGAGAAAGAACTTGAAGAGAGTGTTAGGACACTCCACAGATTTCTTTCTGCGGAGCTTGGTGATTTTGACTGGAATATTACGATTGTTGATAACGCGTCTATCGATAGGACCTACTCACTGGCAAAAACGCTCGCGTCAAAGTTTGCGCGGGTACGAGCTTTGCATCTGGACAAAAAAGGAAGGGGAAAGGCAGTGAAGCATGCCTGGCAGGAGTATCCGGTTGACGTGAATGCGTATATGGATGTAGATCTTTCTACGGACCTAAAATGTTTTCCTCCGCTCGTGGGAGCGCTTGTTCGCGGATACGATATCGCCATTGGTTCGCGAAATGCCCACGGCGCCAGAGTATACGGGAGAAGCCTTCTTCGGACAATCACTTCGAAGAGCTATATCCTCCTTATCAAATTTTTCTTTTGGGTGCATTTTTCCGATGCGCAGTGTGGGTTTAAAGCGGTAACAAAGAAAGTCGTAGAGGAGTTGGTTCCCAAGATTGTTGATGATGAATGGTTTTTTGATTCGGAACTTCTCATCGTAGGAGAAAAGATCGGATTACGGATTTACGAGGAGCCGGTATTATGGATAGATAATCCCGGTTCCACTGTGCGGGTGATGAAAACAGCGCAGGGAGATTTAAAAGGTTTGTGGCGGTTGTTTATTACCAGTCCATGGAAAAGGAGGCACCATGGCAGATGAGGTAGAAGCCGCTGTAACGATCCGCGGTCGGGCTCTTGCCGGAATTGTCGCACTTACGTCGCGAACATTTTTATTGCAACTCATAGCCTTCGGTGCAACGTTTCTTCTCACCATATTCTTAAGTCCTGCAGTGTTTGGCATATTTTATGTAGTGTCAGCCATTGTAGCGTTTTTAGGGTATTTTTCCGATATCGGTCTTGCCGCGGCGCTTATTCAAAAAAAAGAAGCTCTTACACGGGAGGATCTTGTGACCACATTTACCATCCAGCAAGTTCTTGTAGGGACGGCAATTATTATTGCATTGGTTCTTTCTCCATTTATCGGCCGATGGTACGGTTTGGACGAGCCCGGTATGTGGCTCTATCGCGCGCTAGCGTTTGCATTTTTTCTTTCATCGCTTAAGACGATTCCATCCATACTCCTTGAGCGGAATTTGGCGTTTAGTAAGCTCATTATCCCGCAGATACTGGAGACGGTAGGGTTTTATATCACTGCGGTCATCCTTGCCTGGTGGGGTTTTGGTGTGACAAGTTTTACGTGGGCCGTCGCAGTGCGTTCAGTTGTCGGACTCATTGCTATGTATATTGTTGCTCCATGGAGACCGGGTTTTGGGATATCAATGAGTGTTGCCCGGCGGCTCCTCCGATTTGGCATTCCGTTTCAATTGAACTCATTCCTCGCCCTCATCAAAGATGATCTTCTGACGGTGTATTTAGGCAAAGTACTGCCTCTTACCCAGGTGGGATACATCGGTTGGGCAAAAAAGTGGGCAGAGGTACCGCTCCGGCTTATCATGGATAGCATCGTGCGGGTCACATTTCCTGCGTTTTCGCGCCTTCAGCATGACGCGGGGCGCCTGCGCGCGGGGATAGAACACACGCTTTTTGGATTGAGCGTTACAATTTTACCCATCAGTGTTGCCATGATCGTCGGTATCCGACCTCTCATGGCCGTCATCCCACATTACGGTAAGTGGGAACCAGCCATCCTCTCTTTTTACCTGTTTGCGGTAGCCTCCGTTGTCGCAAGCTTATCAACACCATTGACCAATGCGCTCAATGCTTTGGGACATATTCGGACGACACTCAAGCTTATGATGCTTTGGACTGCATTGACATGGATACTTACCCTTTCATTGTTGCCGATTATCGGCTTTAACGCTGTTGCTGTAGCGCTTCTTGCTATTACATCAACTGTTGCTCTGGTTGTGGTACTCGTCAAACGCGTGGTGCCGTTTTCATTCCTGGGGAGCGTGAGAATACCCGTGTTTGCAGCTACTGTCCAGTTTATTACTTCGCGGTCACTTATTTTTTGGTTTGGAAGTGGGATTTTTACGACAGCGATTGCGGAAGCTACGGGTGTTATACTGTTCTGGGTAGTCCTTTTTGTTTTTGAACGCGGGAAAATCGGGTTCCTTTGGGATCATATGAAGCAATTATGGAAACGGTAAGTGTCGTGTTATCCGTACGAAACGAAGAGCTTAAAATTGAACGGACTCTCTCTTCTCTTGGGTGGGCTGATGAGATTATTGTGGTTGATAATGGATCCACGGATAAGACGGCGGATATCGCCCGTCAATACGGAGCTAAAGTAATCCGAAGCAATAACAACCTGATGCTTAATGTCAATAAAAACTTGGGTTTTGGGAAAGCAAAAAACGATTGGGTACTCTCCCTGGATGGAGATGAAGTAATCCCTCCCGAGCTTGCTTGCGAGATAAAAAAATCAGTTCACAATTCACAAGTAATAGGCTATTGGATTCCGAGAAAAAATATTCTTTTCGGCAAATGGATACAGCATGGGTTGTGGTGGCCAGATAAACAACTCCGGTTATTTAAACGCGGGATGGGCGAATTCCCCTGTAAGCACGTTCATGAGTATCTCGTGGTTGACGGTCCTACAGCGGAGCTTACCGTGCCTATGGTGCATTACAACTACGAGACTGTCTCGCAGTTTATTCGTAAAATGGATGAAATCTATACTGAGAATGAAGTTGCGAGTCACGTGGCCGCAGGATATCGCGTCGTCTGGTACGACGCAATAAGATTTCCTATGAGCGACTTTGTTAAAACGTATTTTGCCCAAGGTGGGCATAAGGATGGTTTGCATGGCCTTATTCTGTCTATGCTTCAGGCGTTTTATTCTTTCATCGTTTTTGCCAAGTTATGGGAGCAGGAGAAGTTTATAGAGCGTGAGCTTCCGGTTGAAGTTGTTGAAAAAGAATTAGTCCGTGCACATAGAGAGGTACGATATTGGATGTTAAGCGCGAAAATTAATGAGGCGCGTAGAATAACAAAGATTATCTGGTTTAAAATCCTTAGGCGTTTTTCTACGATCTAATATGCCGTCAATGGTTAGTATTGGACTTATCGCTTCGTTCTTACTCCTCCTCACGGTCAATATCGTGATGCTTGATCTTGCGATATTTTTTGGTCGATCCGGTGCCAAACCGAGCGAAGTAGCCGCTACAACGGTACGAGTCGCGGAAACTCCAACTCCGACAGTAGCATGCCCGTCGTCATGTGAAGCAAAAGTCGATGCACTTGCAAAACGCTTAGACGAATTACCTGTTTCGGAAACTGCAAAGAAAACTTCAGAATATTATATTTCGCTTGGTTCCGGTTCGACGAAAAGCAGTGTATGGCAGGATATCGCCGGAGCCGAAGCCGTCATAGATACGGCCAATTATCCTGCTATCAAGTCAGTGACATTTGAGGTGTTTCTCAAGATTCCGACTGCCAATGGCACAGTGTACGCTAAGCTCTACAATGTGACGGACAAACACGACGTCTGGTTTAGCGAGGTGAACTCCGAAGGCCCCGTGCTTACGAAAAAAGAAGCGATCATCACGCTCGAACCCGGCACAAAAACCTATCGTGTGATGGGATTATCGACACTTAAATATGATGCGAACATCGAAAATGCACGGATTCGGATCCTTACGTATTAATATGACCAATATCTCTATTATTCTTGTCAATTGGAACGGAAAAAAGGATACGCTGGAATGCCTTGCTTCGCTCCGAAACGCATCAACGCATCAACGCATCAACGCATTCACAATTGTTATTGACAATGGGTCAACGGATAATTCCGTGGAGGCTATCAGAAAGAATTTTCCCGATGTGGAAGTAATTGAGACCGGTCGGAATCTTGGGTTTTCGGGAGGTAACAACGTCGGAATTCGTAAAGCGCTGGAACAGGGATCTGATTTGGTTTGGCTTCTCAATAACGATACCGTCGTGGATAAAAACGCTTTAACAACACTTATTGATGCGTGCAACGATAGTCGTGTTGGTATAGCCGGATCAAAAATTTATTTTGCACCGGGACGGGAATTTCATAAAGAAAGATACCAAAAGCCGGAACAGGGAAAAGTGCTTTGGTACGCGGGAGGCCTCATCGATTGGCAGAACATGTATGCGTCGCACCGCGGTGTTGATGAAGTGGATAAAGGCCAATATGATAAGACAGAGGAGACGCCATTTATTACCGGTTGTTCGATGATGGTAAAAAAGCAGGTATTTGGGAAAGTCGGATTACTTGACGAGATTTTTTTTGCATATCTTGAGGATGTGGATTTTTGTTTACGCGCCAAGCGCGCTGGCTATAAACTCCTGTACGTGCCGCAGTCAGTTGTTTGGCACAAGAATGCGGGTTCTAGCGGCGTAGGGAGCGGGCTTCACCAGTATTATATGACGCGGAATCGCTTGCTCGTTGGCATGCGTTATGCGAGCCTGCGTACAAAATTTGCGCTCACCCGCGAAGCATGGCGGTTCGTGTTGACAGGACCGTCAATATATCGAAATGCAGTAATAGATGCGATGACAGGAAAATGGGGAAAAGCATGAAAATATCCGCAACAATTATTACCAGAAATGAAGAAGCAAGGATCGAAAAATGTTTGTCATCTCTTGCATGGGCGGACGAAATTATCGTTGTAGACAACGGATCCACAGATACCACACGGGAGATCGCCAAAGATAATGGAGCGACTGTTATATCAGCTAGAGACATTCACGATTTTAGCAGGCTTCGTACTATCGGAAAAGAGAAGGCTCATGGCGAGTGGCTTTTGTATGTGGATGCCGATGAGACAGTCACGAAAGAGCTTGCAAAGGAGATCAAAGAAGCTATCAGCTTTCAGTCATCAGCTGTCAGCGGATACGAATTGCGACGAAAAAATTACTATTTGGGATATGAGTGGCCGGGGGACGAGTATATCCTGCGACTCATGCGTAAAGACGCTCTCACAGAGTGGTACGGAGAACTCCACGAAACGCCCCGCGTTAGGGGTGACATAGGGAGATTAAATGCTCCGCTCCTTCACGATACTCATCGAACTTTGGAAGAAATGGTTGACAAAACCAATGAGTGGTCGGCAGCGGAGGCAAAACTTCGTTTCGACACGGGTCATCCGCCGGTCGTGTGGTGGCGGTTTATCCGGGTGATGCTTACCGCATTTATTGATTCTTTTGTTAAACAAGGCGGTTGGAAGGCCGGAACTGTCGGCCTAATCGAAAGCATTTATCAGGCATTCAGTATGTTTATCACCTATGCGAAGTTGTGGGAGTTACAACAAGCAGGGAGTCGAAAGTCATGAAAAAGTTCCTTTTAAAATTTTGGCCAATTATTGTAATTCTTTCTGTGTGGTTATTTTTCGCTTCCCCGTATTTTTTTAAAGGGCTCGTGCCGTTTCCGAGTAAGTATCTCGTCACATTTTTTCCGCCATGGAGTGCGCAGTATGGGATGCCCTTAAAAAATAATGCGATGCCGGACGTCGTTACGCAGATTTATCCGTGGAAAAAAATCACGATCGACAGTTGGAAGTTAGGTCAAGTACCGCTATGGAACCCATACAGTTTTTCCGGTACACCGCATGCGGGCAATTATCAGACGGCCGTGTTTTCTCCCGTTAACATACTTTATTTTGTTCTGCCGTTTCTTGACGCATGGAGCATTATGATTCTTCTCCAGCCGCTCTTTGCAGGATTATTCATGTATTTTTTATTGCGAACGCTTAAGCGATCAAACCCCGCAAGTTTGATCGGTTCCATTGCATTTATGTTTTGCGGCTTCCTCACCGTCTGGATGGCGTATGGGACGCTTGGGTGGGCAGTGCTTTGGTTACCCTTCCTTCTTGCCATAGTAGTTGGACATTTCAAGATGCGGTCGCGGTGGAATTTGTTCATGTTGTCGACTGGTTTGGCGTGGTCGTTTTTTTCCGGCCATTTTCAGATGAGTGTGTATGTGTTACTAGCGACCGTCGCTTTTATTATCTATCAATCCTTTTTAACAAAACGAACGAGGGAAGGTATTGAATTAGCCGTGGCAGTAGTTTTGGGTCTGATGCTTAGTGCACCGCAAATACTTCCTTCTCTTGAAGCGTACAGCCTATCAGTACGCAGTGAATTGTTTACGCAGGGCGGCGGTATAGCTTGGCAGTATCTCGTGACCGTCTTTGCGCCTGATTTTTATGGTAATCCGGTGACACGTAATGACTGGTTTGGTTATTATGCGGAATGGGCATCCTACATCGGGGTCGTGCCATTCTTACTCGCGGTGTACGCCATTATTCGACGGACAAAGTACATAGGATTTTTTTTGGGACTTGCAGTAATTTCATTTCTTATCGCTACCCCAACGCCCATCAATGCATTTGTTGTCTGGCTTAAATTACCTGCAATCTCCACAAGCTACGAAGCCCGGATCATCGTTCTTGCTAGTTTTTCATTAGCAGTGGTTGGTGCGTACGGGTTGGACGGGTTGCGGGAAGATTGGGGAAAGAAAAAAGTCTCTTCAGTTTTTCCGTTTTCCATGATTGTCTGTGTGTTTCTTATCTTTGTGTGGGGCACAGTCATGATCATACAACCGTTTCCTGTTGACAAACTTCTGATTGCCCGAAGGAATCTTATGCTTCCTACGGGGTTAACGATTGGTTATGTTCTTCTTGTTTTTGCAGGGTTTATCAGGAGATGGAAATTTATCAAACATGCCGCTATTGGGTTCTTCGTGGTGTTAACGATAGTAGATATGCAGCGTTACTCCATTAAATGGATGCCGTTTGATCCGCGTGAATATGTGTATCCGGAGGTAGATATTCTGTCGTTTCTTAACAATAATGTCGGTTATGAGAGGATATTCGGAAACTTAGGTGGTGAGGTAACCAATGCGTTTGCCATTTCCGGAATAGAAGGGTACGACGCGGTGTATCAAAAACGCTATGGCGAGTTTATTCGGTCAACCAGTGACGGGCAAATTATTACTCCGGAACGGTCGGTGGTGCAATTTCCAAAAATCGGCAATTATACTGAAAATGCTATACGCCTTTTAGGCGTGCGTTACGTCGTTCACCGTTTAAGCGATGGCCGGTTCTCGTGGGGCTATCCCTATTGGGAATATCCGTATTACCAAAGTATCTACAGGAATGATCAATATGAAGTATTTGAAAACAAAAATGCACTGCCGCGAACGTTTTTAGCTTCCTCTTATATTACCCGTAGTACTGATCAGGATAGTATCGATACCCTTTATTCGAAAGATTTCGATCTTAGAGAGACTCTCGTTTTGGAAACCGATCCTGAGGTTAAACCACAATTAGGAGATGGTAGAGTTACTATCACGAAATACACTCCAAATGAGGTAGTAATACGAGCAACCTCTTTGGTTCCGAAGCTTTTATTCCTTTCTGATGTATACGATACGGGATGGAAAGCAACGGTTGATGGCAAGGGTGCACGAATTTATCGCGCGGATTATGACTTTCGTGCGGTTGCCGTGCCGGCAGGTGAACACACAATCCGGTTTGTCTATTGGCCAAGAAGTTTTGTATATGGTTTGTGGATTTCAGCGATAGCTATAGGATTGCTCGTAGTTTTGATGTTCCGTTTAAAAAAGTTATGAACATAGGTTTTTATTCCCCATATTTAGATACATTAGGAGGAGGGGAGCGGTATACGCTTACCCTTGCTTCTCATTGGTCAAAACATCATAATGTTTCTGTTTTTTGGGACCAGAATGATATTCTGGATAAGGCACAGAAAAGATTTAATATAGATCTTTCGAGGATAAAAGTTACTCAAAATATTTTTCGAGAACGAAATGTATTCAAAAAATTGTTTATTACGCGTCAATACGATCTATTATTTTTTCTAAGCGACGGAAGCATTCCTTCAACTTTGGCAAAGAAAAACATTCTTCATTTCCAAGTCCCGTTTCCTACAGTACAAAATTCTGCAATTAAGCTTTCACGCTATCAGAAGGTGGTGTGTAATTCCGAGTTTACGAAACGTTTTCTTGATCCCCGGGTAAGTAAAAACTCAATCGTTATTTATCCGCCGGTTCCGCCGGTCCAGACGGATCGCGGGAAGAAAGAAAACCTTATTTTATCAGTAGGACGATTCACCGGTTTCCATACGGCCAAGAAGCAGCATGTGCTGATCGAAGCGTTTGCCCAAGGGCTTAAGGATAAAAAGTTTAATGGATGGAGGTTGATACTTGCCGGAGTGCTCCTGCCGAGCGATCAGGACTATTTCGATAAGCTCAAAGAGGTGGCAAAAGGGTTGCCGATCACGATCGAGCCGAATATCTCCCATAATAATCTCATTAACTACTATCAGAGAGCGAAGATCTATTGGCATGCAGCAGGATACGGAGAGACCGACGCGCGCTGGATGGAACACTTCGGAATCACTACGGTAGAGGCTATGTCTGCCGGAGTCGTGCCGGTTGTATTTGCCGGCGGCGGGCAACAGGAGATCGTCGAGGAAGGAATCAGTGGATATTTGTGGCACACCACTTTTGAACTCATAGAGAGGACAACCGAGATTATGCGCGATACGAGGGTGAGAGAAGCGATACGGATGCAAGCGCAAAAACGGGCGCTTACCTTTCATGAATCGAAGTTTACCCAATCCTTTGATGATTTTCTTATGAACATTACGGGTTGCATTAATTCGCTGGCTATAGTATAAGTAAACAAGTCTAACATCGCCTTGGGTGATGCCGAGTGAGAAGACGACTGGTCAAACGGATTGCGTCTTGAAACGAAGAACCATCACCAATTATAACCGGCCAAGACAGGATTGGTCGGTTTTTTTGTAGATGAATATGACGAAAATATTTTCCTGGGCATTCATAGGCGTCGTCGCTCTATGTTTCATCTTTTTCACGAGCATCATTGCGTTTGTTACGGAGTGGTGGTGGTTTTCTGAAGTTGGCTTTACCGAAATCTTCATCAAATCACTCGGTACAAAAGTTATTCTTGGTCTCACCATTGGTCTGTTTGCCGCCGCGTTTCTTCTGACGAACTTCCTGGTTGCAATGCGTTCAAAAATTCCCTGGATGTTGGCTATTCCCGAAGCTCTCATCGGCCAGGCCTTGAGTCTGAATAACCATATAGTAAAAAAGGTCGGAATTGTTGTGTGTTTGTTCGTTGCGATGTTTATCGGCCTGATTACAGCTGCCAGTTGGCA
>Ga0082335_1004303_pt1 | contig 21634 bp, 21 predicted proteins | sample Subgrocontami58m_FD_72375 | JGI IMG/M metagenome (GOLD analysis project Ga0082335, IMG submission 72375) | Subsurface groundwater microbial communities from S. Glens Falls, New York, USA - GMW37 contaminated, 5.8 m (SPADES assembly) (version 2) ...
GGCCGGCGGCACCGGTTGCGGCGAGGTGCTGCGCGATCAGGCGGGCGAAGCGGGCCATGCGGTCGATGTGCGCTCCGGTCTCCGGATCGCGGTAGTGGACCATGTCGTGCGCCGTCTTGACGGCGGCGGCGAGGATGCGCACGGCGAGCATCTCGGCCGTGACCATCGCCGAGATCAGGTGCGCGTAGACGTCGAGCGTGCACAGCGCCGGTTCGTCGAGCGCATCGGCGGTGCGCGAGTTGAAGAATATGAATCCCCAGAAGGAGCCGTCGAGGATCATCGGAACGGTGTAGCTGGAGCGGTATCCCTCCTCGGCGATGATGCGGGTGTGCAGGTGTTCGCCCCGGCGGAACAGTTCGAGGTCGTTGACGACGCGCGGCCGGCCGGCGCGCAGGACCTCCGACAGCGACGGCGATTCCGAAAGCCGCGCCTCGTAGCGCACCAGATCGCTGCGCCCCGGCGCGCTGGCGAGGAACGTCTTCACCATGTCGGTGGCCGGATCGTAGGCGGTGACCGAGATCCGGTCGACGAAATCGAGCTGGGCGTAGAGCGCCTCGTGGATGGCGGCGAGCTTCTGGTCGAGCGGCAGGCTCCGGTTGAGGCCGAGGAGAGGGTCCTCATGCCCGTAGAGCCCTGCGCCGAATTCGGGATCGGTCACGGTTCGAGTTTGCGCGTGCTGCGGCGACGGCCGGTTTGTCGGATTCAATGGTACTCGATTAAATGGGCCAGGCCCGAATTACACCGTAATTCGATTCTGGCCCCTTTTATCAATTCCCAGCCGCCGCGCTGCGGCTTTACTCGTGCCGCAGCGCCTCGATCGGCTTGAGTCTCGCGGCCTTGTTGGCGGGGTAGAAGCCGAAAAAGATGCCCACTGCGGCCGCGACGCAGAACGCGAGCATGATCGAGGCGCCGGTGATGACCACGGCGAGACTTGCCAGCAGGTTCGCGAGCACCGCGGCGCCCACGCCCAGGACCACGCCGACGAGACAGCCGATCAGCGAGATGATGATGGCCTCGAGCAGGAACTGCGCCAGGATGTCGCGTTCCCGCGCGCCGATCGCCACGCGGATGCCGATCTCGCGCGTGCGCTCGGTCACCGAGACGAGCATGATGTTCATGATGCCGATCCCGCCCACCAGCAGCGATATGGACGCGATCGCGCCCAGCATGACGGACATGACCCGGGTCGTTTCCGCGCGCGCATTGGCCAGCGCGGTCAGGTTGCGGATGTCGAAGTCGTCGTCCGCCCGCTCGGGCAGGTGATGGCGCTGGCGCAGCAGCTGCGCCATATCCCGCTCGGCCGAAGCCATCGCCTGCGCCGAGACGGCCTGCGCCATGATGAAGCGCACGGTGCCGGGGAAACGGCTGCCGAAGACCTTCGTCTGCGCCGTGGTCACGGGGATCAGCGCGGTGTCGTCCTGGTCCCTGCCGTCCAGGCTCTGGCCTTTCGCGGCGAGCACGCCGATCACCTGGAAGGGGCTTTGCCTGACACGGATGGTCTTGCCCACCGGATCCTCGTCGACGAACAGGTTCTTCGCCACCGTCCTGCCCAGCAGGACGACGCGGGTTCCGGAGCGTACGTCCGAGTCGGTGAAGGGGCTGCCGGAGGTGACCGGCCAGTCGCGCACGTCGAGGAAACTCGGCGTCGTTCCCATGACCGAGGTCGCCCAGTTGTTGGCCCCGTACACCAGTTGCGCACTGCCGGGCGACACGGGCGCCACCGCCCCGATCGAGGGCAGCTCGGCGATCGCATCGGCGTCGGCGGTGGTCAGCGTCGGTATCGCGCCGGTACCGAGGCGCACCCCGCCCGAGGTGGTCGAACCCGAGAGCACGATGAACAGGTTGCTGCCCATCGACGCAATCGACTGGTCGACCATGAATTGCGCGCCCTGTCCGACCGCGATCATCATGATAACCGCGGCGACGCCGATCATCATCCCCAGCATGGTCAGGAACGCGCGCAGGCGGTTCGCTCCCATCGCATGCCAGGCCTCCTCGAGCATGGGCCCGATCATGCCCGCGCCTCCTGCGGAAGGCCCTGGGCAACGCTGCCGTCGTGCGTGACCCGGCCGTCGACGAATCTCACGAGCCGCTTCGCGTAGGCCGCGATATCCGCCTCGTGGGTGACCAGGACGATGGTGATGCCGTTCTTCCCGTTCAGCTCGACGAAGAGTTTCATGATCTCGTGGCTGGTCGCGCTATCGAGGTTGCCGGTCGGCTCGTCGGCGAGGATGAGTCTCGGCGAATTGACGAGCGCGCGGGCGATCGCGACGCGCTGCTGCTGGCCGCCGGAAATCTGGTTCGGGGCGTAGCGTTCGAATTTCGCGAGGCCCATGCGCTCGAGCAGTTCGCGCGCCATCGCGTTGCGCCTGTCGCGGCCCACGCCCGCATAGATCAGGGGCAGCGCCACGTTGTCCGCCAGGTTGGCGCGCGGAAGCAGGTTGTAGCCCTGGAAGACGAAGCCGATCACCTCGTTGCGCAGGCGGGCGAGCTGGTTCCTGTCCAGCGTGGCGACGTCGCGCCCGTCGAGCACGTACCTGCCGCTCGTGGCCAGGTCCAGGCATCCCAGGATGTTCATGAACGTCGACTTGCCCGACCCGGAGGGTCCCATCACCGCGACGAATTCGCCCGGCAGGATCTCCAGGTTCACGTCCTTCAGAACCGGGACCGGCCCGGCGTCGGTCTCGTACTGCTTGAAGAGCCGTTCGGTGCGAACGAGCGCCGTCCCGGGCATCAGAACATCCTCATGCGCAGCGTGCTCGCCGGCCCGCCGGCGCCCTCGGCCGCCGCGGCGCCGATCACGACCGGCTCCGCATCCTTCAATTCGCCGGAGACGACCTCGGTGAAGCGGCCGTCAGTGATCCCGATGCGGATCGATCTCGCGGCGAGCCGCGAATCCGCGAGCACGTAGACCGTGGCGCGCGTTCCGTCTCCGCGCGGCTCCTGCGGCCTGCGCCTGGGCGCCGCGGCTTCGGGCCCGGCTTCGGGCCGGAAGCGCAGCGCTGCATTGGGGACGAGCAGGACGTCCTTGCGTTGCGCGACAACCACGTTCACATAGGCCGTCATGCCCGGCCTGAGGATCTCCTCCGGATTCTCCACGGCGACCACCACGTCGTAGGTGACGACGTTCTGCTGCACCGTGGCGTTCAGGCGCACCTGCCTGACGCTCGCCGAGAAAGTCCGGTCGGGAAAGGCGTCGACGCTGAACATCACGGGCTGACCGACCTTGATGTTCCCGATATCGGCCTCGGCGAAGTTGGAGTCGATCTGCATCTTGCGCAAGTCCTGCGCGATGCGGAACAACGTCGGCGTCTGGAAGCTCGCCGCCACCGTCTGGCCGACATCCACCGTCCGGTCGACCACCACGCCGGAAACAGGCGAGCGTATGACCGCGTTGTTCAGATTGGTGCGGTCCTTCGCGAGCTGCGCGGACACCTGATCGACCTGCGCGCGGCTCGATTTGTTTGCCTGGACCGCCACGTCGAGCTCCTGCTTCGATATGTACTCCTGCCCGTACAGCGTGCGGCTGCGCGCCTCGTTGGCCTCAGCCAGCTCGAGCGCGGCCCGCGCGCTCGCGAGACTCGCCTCGTCCTGCCGGACCTGCGCCTGCAGCAGCGCGGGATCGAGCTCGAGCAGGACCTGTCCCGCCTTCACGCGGTCGTTGAAATCGACGTGCAGCTTCTTCACCGTTCCCGAGACCTGGGTGCCGACGTTGACCAGCACCACCGGGTTGAGCGTGCCGTTCGCGGACACGGTCTGCGTGACGTCGCCCGTCTTCGCCGGCGCGGTCCGGTATTTCTGCTCTGCGCCGTCGGACGCGAGCCTCCACCACAGCAGGGCGCCGCCGCCCAGTGCGGCGACCAGCACCACCGAGACGACGGCCTTGCTGAACAGGAGTCTGCCGATGCTCATCGCGTGCCGCCCGGCTCGCCTTCGCGCGGCCGGTCCCTGGAGCCTGGCTCGTTCAGCAGATCCCAATCGATCCGCCCCAGTGCCTGCGCGAGCGCCGCCTTGAATACGAACAGGCTGTAGACCGCCTGGATGTTCTGCTGCCGCGCGTTCGCCAGCGCGGACTGCGCCGTCACGAGATCGATGATGCTTCCCGCACCGGCCTTGTAGCGCCCGAGGGCCACCCGTTCCGATGCGGCAGCGCTCGCCAGAAGATCGCCGCTGCTTCGCACGGCCTGCATGCCCGTGGAGAGGTTGTTATATGCCCGCCACACGTCCAGTGCGACCTGCAGGTTGACGCTGTCGCGCTGCGCCGCCTGGTTCTCGACCCTGGCCTGCGCGGCGCGAATCTGGTAGGTGCTGTTGAAGCCGGTGAAGATCGGAATGCTGAGCGATATGCCGACGACCTGGCCGTGGAAGGGATCGGAGAGGCTGGAGCCCGAATAGTTGGCGTTGGCCGAGAGCGAAAGCGACGGCATTCCCGCCGAACGGACGGCCCGCGCATTGGCTTCGGCGGCGCGCACCTGGGCCTCGGCGGCGGCCAGATCGGGGCGCCGGCGGCGCGCCTCGCTGATGAGTTGCTCGAGATTTCTGTCGAACTGCTCGTTCTGCGCCGTCGAAGCGGGTGCGACATAGCTCACCGGGCGGTTGGCATCCAGTCCCATCACGTTCGCGAGCGCGCCCTCGGCGTTCCTTGCGCTGCCCTCGGCCTGGATGCGATTCAGCGTCGCCTGCGAATGCGCCGTCTGCGCCTGCAACCTGTCCGCCGGCGTGGCGGTGCCGGCGTCGTAGCGCGCGGCGGCGGCCTTCAGGCTCTCCAGGCTCGCCCGCTCGGCCTCGGCGGCGGCCTCGACGGAGGCACGCGCGCCGAACAGCTGGTAGTACGCCTGCACCGCGGACAGGAACACGCCCTGCAACGTGGCATCCTGCGTGAAGTTCGCCGCCGCGAGCGTCTGCAGGGAATTCTCCAGGTTCGCGTCGCGCACTCCGAAGTCGTAGAGAAGATACCCCGCCGCGAGGCTGCCGCTTTCAGCGTTGTAGACCGTCGCGCCGTTCAGCGCCGCTCCGCCCGCGCGCGTGCCGCCGTCCGCGCGATTGCGTGATGCGCTGACACCGGCGCTCAGCGTGGGCAGGTACGCCGACCGCGCCGCGCCCACCTGGGCGGCCGACGCCTTGGCGTTCGCCCAGGCCGATCGCGTCTGCGGGTTGTTGCAGAGCGCGCGATCCACGACGTCCCAGAGTGACAGCGGCGATTGCGCGACGCCATCGGCCGCGCAGGGCGGCATCGCCGCGCTCGCCGCATAGCTTCCCGCCTGAGTTCCGCTCGTGAGCGCGCCCGTCGAGAACGGGTCTGCGGCGTCCGCGGCGACGGTTCCCATCGCCGCGACGATCAGCACCTTCACGGCGATGAATCGTGCCGGCCTCGTCAAACCACGTGGATGCATCGTCTGGACCGTCGCTTCAATCTCCCGCAGGGCCGGGTGACGTTCACCCCGAGGGCACGCCGGGACTACACTACAACCCGTGATGGCGGGCATGTTGACCCAGCTCAATGCCGGGCGCGTCGACGATCGTCCGGGCTGAATCATGACGCGGAGGGAACAGGCAAATGGCGAAGGTAATGGTTGTGGGCGCGAATCGCGGCATCGGCCTGGAGCTGTGCAGGCAGCTCAACGCGCGCGGCGACGAGGTCATCGCCACGTGCAGGTCGGCCTCGCCGGCGCTCGAATCGCTGGGCGTGCGGGTGGAGCGCGGGGTCGATGTCACCGACGACGCCTCGGTGAAGGCGCTTGCGGCGCGGCTCGCGGGCGAAGCGCTCGACGTGCTCGTGATCAATGCCGGAGTGCTGGACAACGTATCGCTTGCCGGGCTGGACTTCGATTCGATACGCAGGCAGTTCGAGGTGAACGCGATCGGTCCGCTGCGCGTCGCGGCGGCGCTCTCGCCGAACCTGCACCGCGGGTCGAAGCTCGCCATCGTCACGAGCCGCATGGGCTCGATCACGGACAACGGTTCCGGCGGCCACTACGGTTACCGCATGTCCAAGGCCGCCGCGAACATGGCCGGCGCATCGCTCGCGCTCGACCTGAAGCCGGGCGGCGTCGCCGTCGTTATGCTGCATCCGGGCTTCGTCAGGACGGACCTCACGCACGGGCGTGGCGATTGCGACCCGCCTGTCGCGGCCCGCGGTCTCATCGATCGAATCGACGCGCTCACGCTGGAGACCACCGGCACGTTCGTGCACGCGAACGGCGAACGGCTCGCCTGGTAAGCGCAGGCTGCGGATCCCGCGCAATCTGCCGATATATCGGATACGGCCGGGGAATCTCCGGGCCATCGTGCGCAGCGCGAGCGACGATGGCCGCCCGTCCCTGTGCCGGACGGATCCAGACAAGGCACAGGCATCATGACCCAATACGCCCTCGGATTCCTGTTTACGCCGGACGGCAAACAGGTCGTGCTCGTCCGCAAGAACCGCCCCGCGAGTCTCGCCGGCAAGCTGAACGGAATCGGCGGACAACTCGGCCCCGGCGAATCGCCACGCGCGGGCGTCGGGCGGGAATTCTTCGAGGCCACCGGCGTCTCCATCCCCTCGCAGGACTGGCGGCCGGTCGCCCGCCTGTGGGGCAAAGGCTACGAGATCGCGGGCTTCTGCGCGTTCTCGGACGCCGCCGCGCGCTGCGCGAGCCGCACCGACGAGGAGATCAGGCTGCTGCCGGTGCGCTACGATCTGCTGCGATCCGACGGCGCGCTGGGGCTGTCATGGGTCATCGCGGCGGCGCTCGACCCGAACAAACCCATTCTCGACATCCGCGTCAGGGCCGACGAGCCGGAGTGGGCGGAATAGCCGCCGGCCCCCGAAGATGAAATTCCCCCGGGCGCGTGCCCGGGGGAACCCGTCACATGGCCGGGCCCTGCGCGGGCGCGGTCAGCGGCGCACTGCGGCCGTCACGGCCGCGTCCTGCTTCACGCTGGCGGCGGCCGGCCTCGGGACCGGAAGCACGATCTTGGCGCTTTCGCGGGCCGCGAGGGATTCATCGCGGTGGTCGCGGTGCCAGGCCTGCGCGTCCTTGTGCCCGTGCTCGCGGCGCTCCTCGTCGCGGCGGGCGTGCTGGTCACGGTCGTCGCGCTTCGAGTCGCGGAGGTCGCGGTGATCGCCGGCGAACTTGTCGTGCATCTCGCGCCCGTCACGCGCGCTGTCGCGACGGTCGTTCCAGCGCTCGTCCAGGCGCGCCTGCTGCATGTGCCCGTCGTGGCGAGCGTCGCGATCGCGGAAATCGCGGTGGAAATCGCGCCGCAGGTCGCGCCGGTCGTTCCTCACGTCGCGAATGTCGCCGCGGCGGTCGGCGAGGCCGGCACGCAGGTCGCGGCGATCGGTCCTGAGATCGATGGCGTCGCTGCGCAATTCCGTGCGGGCGCGATCGAACGTCTGACGGTTGTCGCGGATGCTCGCGTTGTCCTGCTGCAGCTCGAGCCGCTTCTGCGCGACGACCGCGTCATTTCCCGATCGCTGGGCCTCGCGCAGGTCGCGAAGATCGCTTCTGCGTTCGGCGTAGCTCGCGTTGAGGTCCTGCCTCGCGTCGCGCAGTTGCCTGACGTCCTGCCGGATTTCGGTGCGGTCCTTCGCGATTTCACGCAGGTCGCCCCGGATTTCGTCCCGGTCGCTGCGAAGATCGTTCAAGTCCCGCCGAAGCTCGGCGCGGTCGCGCGAGAGGTCGGGGCGCGCGGAGCGAAGATCGCCGTGCAGGATCTGCTCGACGTTTCCCTTGGCGCCGCCCTGAACACTGCCTTGGACGTTTCCATTGACGCTTCCCTGGGTGCTGCCCTGGACATTGCTCTGGATGTTGCCCTGCGCATCGGCGCCAGCGCCCGCAGCGGGCTGGTCGGATTGCGCATGTACGCCTGGCAGTGCGAGTCCGAGTGACCCGCTGACCGCAAGCGCAAGCATGGTCTTACGATGCATCATGAAAGGCTCCTTGATCCACGATTTAGTTGCGGGAACTGCGACGGGTGTCGGAACGCTCGCGCCGGCCGGTCGGTTCCCCGGCGCAGCCGCGAGGTTCCACGCTCCAGGGCCTCGGATGAGCGACTGAAGCGTTGACGCCTGGCACCGCGCAAGAGCCATGCCAAATCAAAAGCAGCGCGGAATCAAATGTCTGGAACGCGAGCCAGCCAGGCGCAATGTTCGAAGTGTCGCCGGCGCGCGACAGCGTTTTCGCGATGAAAAGATAGATCGTTGAGGCGGCGAAAAATTATTTTGTCGTCATGCGGTGACATCGTTCGCATTTCACGCCTTGCCTTGCGCTTCGGGAACTTCTGCGCGCCGCGCGGCGCCTCAACCAGAACGATCGACGCGTGGCACCGTCAGCTGCGTTCTCTCTCAACTTCAAGCGGAGCACCCCGGCATATGCGCACCCCACTTCATGCACGACCCTCCTGGACGTTGTACCTGTTGTTCGCCGCCGCGGTGTCGATGGCGGGTTGCGGCTCGCGACCGGTAAAGAACGACGAACCGTTTCGGCCCGACACGCCCTTCAGCAAGATCATCTCCGGCGGCGGCGACGTCGTCTGCTGGAGCGTCAAGCGTGCGTTCCTGAGCCAGGGATACATGCTGGACCGCTCCGGCGAGTCGGTGATCCTGTCGGGGACCAAGGATTCCCAGCTCGACAAGAGGACCAACCTCACGCTGCGACTGCAGACGACCTGCGTGGACAACAGGGATGGAACGAGCACCGTCTTCGCCACCGCCTCGCGCGAAGTGAACCGTTTGCAGAAGGTCACGAGCTCGGTCTCCGCCGGGGTGAGCATCGCCACGGTCACCGTCCCCCAGACCTCCGAGGATGCGCTGCGCATCGTCAAGCGGGAAACCATACAGGACCCCGCCTTCTACGAGAGCTTCTACCATCTCGTGCAGGACTTCTCGGCTCAGGAGCAGCGCAACTCCTCGTCGCGGAAGGAGCAGCGCAATTCGCGCGGCACTTCGTCGCAGGAACAGCGCGATTCGCGCGACTCTCCGGCGCAGGAAGAGCGCCGCAACTGACCGCGGCCGGACGCGCAGCTACGACCGGGCCGCGAGCGAGGCCTCGTTGTCGTACATGCCCCAGAAGCGCACGATCCGGCCGCCGCGCACCGTGAATACGTGCACCCATTCGGTTTCGAACACCTTGCCGCCGGGCTTCGCCGATGTGCGCTCCCGGCCCAGCACGGTGAGGTGCTCGGCAGCGGTGATGAACTCGCGCGGCTCGAAGGCGAGGATGTCGTCCACGGCCGCAACCGAAGCGAACCATTGCGCGACCTCCTCGCGGGTGCGGCACTGCCTCGAATAGGGCAGGCTTTTCGGGCCGCAGAATTTCCAGTCGACTTCGTCGGCGACGCGCTCCAGGATGGCGGGCAGATCACCTCGCCCGAACGCTTCGTAACACTGCTGCACGATGGCCAGGGCCGGAACGGCTTGAGGCATGAGGATTCTCCCGGTTGGAATGCGCACGTGGCGGCGCAATCGCATATACGCGGGCGGAGCGCAACTGGATGCGCGCAGGCGCTGCGCGCCTGCGGCGCCCGGCGCGGCCTCGCCAGCCGGGAGGTTGATACGTAGGGGGAGGGAACCGGCGGAACCGGTCCCCGTTGAGCGGGGCGCGGAAACTAGCGCCCGTGGTGTTCGTGCTCGCGGCGCTCGTGCCTCTCTTCGCGCCGCTCCTCGCGGACGAATCTGCGGTGTTCGCGCTGCCATTGTCCCGGCGCGATGTGCCAACGTCCTTCCCGTTGCTCCCAGCGATCGGGCACCCAGACATAGCCCGGCCGTGACAGGATCCAGCGGCCCCGTATCCAGACGTAGTTGTCACCGTGCCACGCCCAGTATCCGGGCGCCCAGACGTATCCGGCGGGCGCGGGCGCGATCACTTCCACGCGCGGGGGTGGGGGAGGTCCGATCGGAATCCCGATGCCGATGTTCACGCTGACCTCGCCGTGCGCCGCGGACGTCGCGGCGGCCAGAACGAACAGCGCGCAAAACGCGGTTCCGCGAACTCCGCCAATCACTCGTTTGAGCATGGGATGGTCCTCCTGTTCAAGAGGGTCGACATTCACCATGAGACTCAACGCCGTCCAAAGGGTTTCGTTGACGGTCCAAATAAGTCACACCTGCGGCCGGGTTTCCGCGCGCATCGGCCCTGGACGGACCGACCCGGGCGGTCTCGCGGATGCCGGCGGCGCGCGGCTCGCGCTATCATTCCCGCGTCGATCGCGTCGAAGGAATCGGCAATGACAGGGTCCTCGGGTCCAGGCGCATGCCGGCGGTAGCCGGCCGCGCTCTCGCGCTGCTGCTGGCGCTCGCGCTTTGCGCGGGGAAAGCCTTCGCGTGGGGCGAGGAGGGACACCGCGTGGTCGGCGGGATCGCCGAACGCTTCCTCGGCGCGACCGCGCGGGCGCGGGTGGCGCTACTGCTCGAGGACGACCGACTGGCGGACGGCGAGCGGTCGAACCGGCACAGCCTCGCCGAGGTCGCCAACTGGGCGGACGAGATCAAGGAGACTCCCCGCGGGAGAAAGCGCGGCTCCTGGCATTTCGACAACGTACCGCTGTGCGGCGCCGCCGACCGCGCGAGCTACTGCGCGGGCGGGCGCTGCGCGTCGGCGCAGCTCGAGCGCAACATCGCGATCCTCGGCAACGCGAAGCTGCCGCTTCGCCGCAGGAACGAGGCGCTGAAGTGGGTCGTGCATCTGATGGCCGACATCCATCAGCCGCTGCACGCGGCCACCCGCGGCGACCGGGGCGGCAACGCGCTGCAGGTTTCCTTCTTCGGCAGGCGCGACGATCCGCGGTTCGGTCCCCTGAATCTGCATGCCATCTGGGACGTGCACATGGTGCAGCGACTCGTTCGCGAGAAGGGCGGGGAGCGGGCCGTCGTCGCCGCGCCGATCGCCGCCGCAGACAAGGCGGCCTGGGAGCGCGCTTCGATTCCCGAGGTGATCGGCGAGAGCCACGGGATCGCCGAACGGTTCGTCTACCCCGCGCTCGGCGGGAAATCCCCGTGCTCGGCGCCGCCTCGGGGCGTGGTGCCGGTGGCCGGGGCGTACTTCGCCACGGCCGCGCCGGTCGTCGAGGACCGGCTCAGAAGGGCGGGGGTCCGCCTGGCGAAAGTCCTGAACGATACCCTCGGCGATCGTTGAAGCACGGGAGCGAAAGCGCCAGCCGGCCCGAGTCCGGCGGCGCTAGAATACGGCTCCCCCAACCCCTTTGATTGGAGAACAAACATGACTGCATGGCGTCTCGCGCGTCAACTGTCATTGGCGATGTTTGTTTCCGCGATCGCGATCCCGCATTACGCGCAGTCGCAGGCCAATGAGCAATTCACCCCGCAGGTCGGACAGGCGGGCAAGGATGTCATCTGGGTGCCCTCGCCCCAGGCGCTGGTGGACAAGATGCTCGACATGGCGAAGGTCACGCCGAAAGATTTCGTCATCGACCTGGGCTCGGGGGACGGCCGCACTGTGATCACCGCCGCGAAGCGCGGCGCGCACGCGCTCGGCATCGAGTACAACCCGGACATGGTGGCGCTGTCGCAGCGCAACGCGGAAAAGGCGGGCGTGGGCGAGATGGCGAAGTTCGTTCAGGCCGACATATTCAAGAGCGATTTCTCGAAAGCCAGCGTCATCACGATGTTCCTGCTGACCGACCTGAACCTGAAGCTTCGCCCGACGATCCTCTCGCTGAAGCCCGGCACGCGGGTCGTTTCGAACACCTTCAAGATGGGCGAGTGGGAGCCGGACCAGACCTTCGAGCTGGGCTGCGACACCTATTGCACGGCCTATCTGTGGATCGTGCCGGCGAAAGTCGAAGGCAAATGGCGGCTCGCGCACGGCGAGCTCACGTTGAACCAGGAGTTCCAGAAGGTCACGGGAACGCTGAAGAACGGCGCATCGGCGCTGCCGATCAGCCGGGGCAGGCTGCACGGGGACGAGATCAGCTTCGCCGCCGGCGGGTCCGAATACCGCGGCCGGGTGCACGGCAAGACGATCGAGGGAACGGTGAAGACGGGAGGCGGCTCGAGCGCCTGGAGCGCGCAGCGCTAGCAAACGATGTGCGGCCGATACGTCAGCCCCGGACAGGCGGCGATCGAACGCGAGTGGCATATCGGCCGCCACAACAACAATCCGTTCGAGCGCCGCTTCAACGTCCAGCCGAGCGCAGAGGTTCCGATCCTGCTGCTGCACGCCGAATCGCGCCAGCTCGAATTGGCGACGGCCCGCTGGGGGCTGATTCCGCACTGGTGGAAGGAATCGAAGCCGCCGAAGTTCGCGTTCAACGCGAGGCTCGAAGAGGCGGCGACCAAGCCCATGTGGCGCGACTCGATGCGCCACGCGCGCTGCCTGGTTCCGGCCGAGGGCTGGTACGAATGGCGCGCGATCGAGCGCCCCGACCCGGCGACGGGAGAGATCAGGACGTTCAAGCAGCCGCATTTCATCCGCAGCCGCAACGCTCGGCTGGTCTGCTTCGCGGGGCTGATGTCGCCGCCGGCCGATGCCACCGGGCGCAGGCTCACGTGCGCGATCCTCACGACCGCGGCGGCGGGGCCGGTCGCCGAGGTCCACGACCGCATGCCGGTCGTGCTCGAGCGCGCCGCTCATGCTGAATGGCTCGACCCGGGCGTCGACGACGCGCAACGCATCGCGCAGCTCGCGCGCAGCCATGCGCTGACCGGGGAACTCGTGCATTATCCGGTGCGCACGCTCGTCAACAGTTCCCGCGCCGAAGGCGAGGAACTGATCGAACCCCTGGCGGGCGCGACGGCGAACCTTGACTGACAGGAGCATATCCGTGGACAAGGCATTGCGGCGCGACGTGGCGCTCGCCAATCGCATCATCGAGCGGTTCGGCCTCTCGACCGCGTTCGGGCACGCGAGCGCGCGGATCCCGGGCACGAGCACGTTCTATTTCCCGACCCGGCGCAGCCCCGGCCTCGCCGACGAGAACCGGCTGCTGGTCCTCGACACCGACGGAAAGATCCTGTCGGGCGAGGGCACGCCGAACAGCGAGCTGTGGATCCACGCGCGCATCTACGCCGCGCGCCCCGACGTGGGCGGCGTGGTGCACGCGCATCCGCCGGGCTGCGTCTGCCTCACCCAGATCGGACAGGCCCTGCGGGTGCTTCACAATCACGGGGGCGCCTTCATCGACGGCGTTCCCGAGTACGAGCGCATCGGCCTCATCCGCTCGCGCGAGCTGGGCGATCAGCTCGCGCAGCGGCTCGGCGGCGGCGTCGCGGTGATGATGCGGGGCCACGGCATGACCACGGCGTGCGCCGACCTGCGCAGCGCGACGGTAGCCGCGTGCTTTCTCGAGGAATGCGCCAGCCTGCAGACGCGCATGCTCGCGGCCGCGGGCGGCGACGCCTCGCGGCTGCGGGTCTACACGCGCGAGGAGGCGGAGCGCGTGCAGGACCAGCTGAGCCCGCACGTGGTGAGCCGTGCCTGGGAGTACTACTCGATCGCAGCGGACCAGCGGCCGCTCGGCGGTTAGGTCTGCGCCGCGCGGCCCTCAGCGTGCAGCGCGAGGATGTCGCAGACGGCGCGATTGGCGGGTGTGGGCACGCCGGCGTCCGCGCCGAGCTGCACGACGCCCCCGCTCAGCCACGCCACCTCGAGCCGATTGCCGCGCTCGAGATCGTGGTGCATCGACGAGGTCATGTCGGCGGGCAGGCCGTCGGCGAAGGCAAGCCGGTTCTCGGCGAAATCCTCGGGCAGCGCCACGCCGTGCGCCCGGCCGACCGCGACCGCTTCGCGCATCAGCTCGAGCAGGAAGGCGCGCGCCTGCGGATTCTCGCGGATGGGCCCGATGGGCCTGCGCATGGTCGTCGTCGCTCCGGACAGAGCGACCAGGAAGACGTACTTCTCCCAGATCGACCTGCGCACGTCCTCGCTCAGCTCGGCCTGGACCCCGGCGCGCGCGAGCGCATCATGCAGGAAGACCGCGCGCGCGGACCTGCGGCCGTCGTATTCGCCGAGCACGACGCGCTGCATCGTGCCCGTCTGGTGGATGACTCCCGGCCGCGCGACATTCGTGGCCACGTAGGCCACTCCGCCCATCACGGCGGCATCCCCGTATTCGCGCCGCAGGATGTCGTCCTTGATCACGCCGTTCTGCAGCGACAGGATGCCGGTGTCCGGGCCGACGAGCGGCCGGATCGAGCGCGCCGCGGCCTCGGTGTCCCACAGCTTGACCGAGACGATGACGAGGTCCACGCGCCCCAGCGCGGCGGGATCCTCGACGACGCGAACCTTCGGAACGTGAATGTTTCCCTGGGGCTCGTTCTCGATCGTGAGGCCGCGCTCCTGCATGGCCGCGAGGTGCGCGCCGCGCGCGATGAAGCCCACGTCGCAACCGGCGTGCGCGAGCCTTCCGCCGAAGAACCCGCCGACGCCACCCGATCCCATCATTGCGATCTTCATCGATCCTCCCGCGCGCATTCTATCCGCTGGCCCGTCTCCGCGCGGCGTCGGATAACATTGCGCCAGGCTGGAGGAGACCGATGACCACGCTTGCGAAAGGCGCGCAGGGTACCGAAGTCGCGAGGCTCCAGGCGCTGCTGGGCTCGCGCGGCCATACGCTCGCCGCGAGCGGGCGATTCGACGCGGCGACGGTCAAGGCGGTGCGCGCGTTCCAGGCGCAGAACCTGGATCAGCACGGGCAGCCGCTCGACGTGGACGGCAGGGTCGGCCCGCTGACATGGTGGAGCCTGACGCATCCCAAGCCGTTGATCGCGACGCCCAGCGCCGTGGATTACGCGCGCATGCCTCCGGAAGCGGCGGGCGGCAGCGCGCTCGGCCGCGCGGCCTTGCAGGCCGGCATCGGCGAGCTGGCGGCGGGAGCAGGGGAGATCGGCGGCGATAATCGCGGACCCTGGGTGAAGAAGTACCTCGATCCGGCGCATGTGCCCGAAGGGAACTCGTGGTGCGCGTCGTTCGTGAGCTGGTGTTTCCTGCAGGCGAGCGCCGGCGGCGCGATGCCGTTTGCCTACTGTCCCGGCGCCCGGGCGCTGCTGCGGGAGTTCAAGGACAGGGGCTGGGCGCGCGCGCCGCAGAGCGGCTATGCGCCGCTGCCCGGGGACATCGTCGTCTGGTGGCGCGTCCAGGCGAAGGGATGGCAGGGCCACGTGGGCCTGGTGCATCAACTCAAGGACGGCATGCTCTACACGATCGAGGGAAATCGCAGCCCCAGGGTGCAGGGGTTTTCCTATGTGTTCAGCCGCATGGACAGGCTGCTCGGATACGGCCACGTGCCCTGAGCGCGCGTGGCCACGCGACCCGTCCGATCTCCTATAATCGGGCGACCGCACACCTCGATCGCGAAAAAGGAAACCATGGAATACACGCTGCCCGAATTTCTCGCCCACGCAGTGGCGCTGGAGGACGAAGCCGCCGACCGGTACCTGGAACTGGCCGACATGATGGAAGCGCACCGCAACGACGAAGTCTCCAGGGTCTTCCGGGACATGAACCGTTTTTCGCTGCTGCACCGCGACGAGATCAGGGCGCGCGTCGGCTCGATCGAGCTGCCCAAGCTGAAGTCCTGGGAATACCGCTGGCGCACGCCGCCCGAGGTCGGCGGGGAGGAAGCGTTCGATTACATGCTCGAGCCTTTCCACGCCCTGAAATACGCGCGGGCGAACGAGGTCCGGGCCATGGAGTACTACCGCTCGGTCGCCAATGGCGCGCAGGACCCCGAGCTGAGGCGCCTGGCGGGCGAGTTCGCGGGCGAGGAGAGCGCGCACGTCGCCGCGCTCGACAAGTGGCTTGCGCTGACCCCCAGGCCTTCGACCCCGTGGCCGGCGGACCCGGATCCGCTGCCGCCTCCGGTATAGACGCCCGCCCGCCGGCTCAGGCCGGACTGCGGAACTCCCCTTCGAGCAGCTTCGCCTGGGCCGCGGCAAGGCGCGCGACCGGAACGCGCGGGCCGGAGCAGGAAACGTAATCGATGCCGATCTGGTGGCAGAAATGGATCGAGCGCGGATCGCCGCCGTGCTCGCCGCAGATGCCCAGCTTCAGGTCCGGCCGCGTCTCGCGGCCGAGCTTGACGGCCATCTTCATGAGTTCCCCCACGCCCTTGATGTCGATGACCTCGAAGGGGTTGTCCTCGAGGATCCCGGTCTCGTTGTAGGCGGGCAGGAACTTGTTTTCCGCGTCCTCGCGGCTGAACGAGAACGTGGCCTGGGTGAGGTCGTTGGTGCCGAAGGAGAAGAACTCCGCGTCCTGTGCCATGCGGCCCGCGCGCAGGCAGCCGCGCACCACCTCCAGCATCGAGCCGAACTTGAACTGCACGTCGATCCCGTGGGTCAGCCGCACCACCTGGTGGATGCGCTTGACGTGGCCATGGATGCGCAGGAGCTCCTCCACGGTGGCCACCTGCGGCACCATGATCTCGGGATGGATTTCGATGCCGTCCCTCGCGCACAGAGCGGCGGCCTCCAGGATCGCCTGGATCTGCATCGAATAGATTTCCGGATAGCTGATGCCCAGCCGCACGCCGCGGTGCCCCAGCATCGGGTTGACCTCGGCCAGCGCGCGCACCTTCTTCAGGACCGTCTCCTTGCGCGCGATCACGTCGTCTTCCAGGTGGGAATCCTTGAAGGACTTCAGGCCGCTCCGGAGCTTGGTCAGCCCGTCGGCGTACTGCTGGTAGAGCTTGGGATTGAGCAGCTTCAGCGTGTCCGGCAGCTCGTCGAGCGCCTTGATGCTGTCGCGCAGCTGGTGAAGGTGGGCGATTTCCAGCTCGAGCTGCGCCGCCGTGGGGAGGAACTCGTGCATCGGCGGATCGAGCAGGCGCACCGTCACAGGCAGCCCCTTCATCGCCTTGAAGATCGCCTTGAAGTCCGCGCGCTGGATCGGCAGCAGCCGGTCGAGCGCGGCCTGGCGCTCCTCCCTGGTTTCGGCGAGGATCATCTCCTGCACGATGGGCAGGCGGTCGGTGCTGTTGAACATGCGCTCGGTACGGCACAGCCCGATGCCCATCGCGCCGAATTCGCGCGCCCGGATCGCATCCTCGGGAGTATCGGCATTGGCCATCACCTTCAGCCGCGCGACCTCGTCCGCCCAGGCGAGCAGCGTGGCCATCTCCTTGAAGAATTTCGCGGCGACCGTCGGCACCTCGCCCGCGTACACGTTGCCCGTGCCGCCGTCGATGGTGATGACGTCGCCCTCGTGCAGCGTGGTCTCGCCGATGACGGCGCTGCGCGCGCTGTCGTTGATCACGATCTGCTCGCAGCCGGATACGCAGGGCTTGCCCATGCCGCGGGCCACCACCGCGGCATGCGAGGTCTTGCCGCCCCGGCTGGTGAGGATGCCCTGCGCGTGGAAGAAGCCGTGAATGTCGTCGGGCTTGGTTTCCTCGCGCACCAGGATGACCCGTTCGCCCGCCATGCCGCGCGATTCCGCGCTGTTCGCGTCGAATACGATCTTGCCGGAGGCCGCGCCGGGCGAGGCGGGCAGGCCCTGCGCGAGCGGCTTGCCGTGGAAGTCCGGCGAAAGCTGCGGCACCAGCAACTGCTCCAGCACCGCCGGCTCGACGCGCAGCAGCGCGCGCTCCTTCGAGATCAGCCCTTCCTGGAGCATCTCCACCGAGGTGCGCACCATGGCGCGGGCGTTCATCTTCCCGTTGCGCGTCTGAAGGCAATAAAGGGTGCCGCGCTCGATGGTGAACTCGAAGTCCTGCACTTCGTGGTAGTGCGATTCCAGCCGGTTGTGCAGCTCGGTCAGCTGGCGGTAGATCTCGGGCATTTCCCTTTCCAGTTCGGCAATCGGCTTGGGCGTGCGGATGCCCGCCACCACGTCCTCGCCCTGGGCGTTGAGCAGGTACTCGCCGTACATCGCGTTCTCGCCGGTGCCGGGATTGCGCGTGAAACCCACGCCGGTGCCGGAATCGTTGCCCATGTTGCCGAACACCATGGTGCAGACGTTGACCGCGGTGCCGTTCGCCATGTCCCGGGTGATCTTGAACTGCTTCCTGTAGTCGACCGCGCGCTTGCCCATCCAGGAGCGGAACACCGCGCCCACCGAGATCTCGAGCTGCTCGTACGGGTCCTGCGGAAACGGCTTGCCGGTGTGGCGCCTGACGATGTCGAGGAACTCCGCCGAGAGGTCCTTGAGTTGCTCGGCGGACAGATCGACGTCCTGGCGCGCGCCGACCTTGCGCTTGATCGCCGCCATGCGCTCGTCGAATTGCTCGTCGGCGATTCCCAGCGCGATCTTGCCGAATAGCTGGATGAAGCGGCGATAGGCATCGTAGGCGAACCGGGCGTTGGAGGTCTGCTTGATCAGTCCTTTCAGCGAGGCCTCGTTGAGGCCGAGGTTCAGGACCGTGTCCATCATGCCGGGCATCGACATCGCCGATCCCGAGCGCACCGAGACCAGCAGCGGATTCTCGCTGTTCCCGAAACCCTTGCCTGTCTTCTTCTCCAGCGCCTTCATGTGGCCCCTGATCTCGTCCATCAGGCCGGAGGGCAGATGGTTCTTTTCCAGATAGGCGAGACAGGCGTCGGTGGTCACGGTGAAGCCCGGCGGCACGTTCAGGCCGATCTGGGTCATGGTGCAGAGATTCGCGCCCTTGCCGCCCAGCAGGAGCTTGTTCGTGCCGTCGCCGTCCTCGAACGCGTAGACGAATTTCTTGCCGGTGACGGCGATGGATTCCGGTTTGCCCATGGTGGATGACTCGTCAAAGAGTAGGGTGCGGGAAGGACTGCGAAGCCAGTCCTTTTAAGGCAGATTCTCCCAGAAATAAAGGCCGCGCGTCACAGCTCCGTGCCCGCACGAACATGTTACTCTGCCGACGGCGGCGCGGCGAGTCTGACGAGGTGGGTGATGACCGAGAACGAAAGGCGGCTGATCGAGGCGATCGCGGAGATGCGCGAGGAGGAGGCGCTGGAGCTGGCCAAGGCGATGCTCGCGCGTGGCGAGGACCCGCTGCGGGTGCTGGAGCTGTGCCGCGAGGCGATGGACATCGTGGGCAAGCGCTTCGAGCGCCAGGAATACTTCCTGCCGGAGCTGGTGCTGGCCGGGGAGATGCTGGAGACCATCGGTGCGATCGCCAAGCCGCTGATCCAGGAGCGCTCCGGGGGCGAGGCGAAGAAGCTCGGGCGGGTGCTGATCGGCACGGTGCACGGGGACCTGCACGACATCGGCAAGAACATCGTGACCTTCATGCTGGACATCAACGGCTACGAGGTCAGGGACATCGGCATCGACGTGCCGGTGGCGAAGTTCGTCGAGGAGGTGCGCGGCTTCCAGCCGCAGGTGGTGGGCTTGAGCGGGTTTCTGACGCTCGCCTTCGACTCGATGAAGGAGACGGTGCAGGCGCTCGAGGCGGCGGGGCTGCGCGAGGGGCGCAGGATCATGATCGGCGGGGGCCAGGTGGACGAGGCGGTGCGCACCTACACCGGGGCGGACGCCTTCGGGGGCAACGCCGTGGCCGCGGTGTCCCTGTGCCGGCAGTGGATCGCGGCCTGAGCACGCATTGCATGGGCGGCGATGCCGCGGCCCGCTTCGCGGAGCGATCCAGGCGGCTCATGGACGCGGTCGAGCTGCGGGAGTCCGACCGCGTGCCGGCGATTTTCTACACCATGTTCTGGCACGCGCGCTTCGGCGGCATGAGCTGCCGCGACGCCATGTACGACTACGACCGCGTCGACGCCGTCATGCGGCGCATTCTCGAGGAATTCCAGCCCGATGCGTATGCCCTTCCCCACCCCATGACCGCGTTCGGCGCGATCATGGAGCGCATGGACTACCGGCAGATGCAATGGCCCGGCCACGGCACGGACGAGAATGTCTCGTTCCAGTACCTCGACCGCGAGTACATGAAGGCCGAGGAATACGACGAGTACCTGTTCGACCCCACCGGCTTCTACCTCTCGAAGTATCTTCCGCGCGTCGCGGGCCGGCTGGAGGGCCTGTCGAGGCTGAGCGACCTGCCCGGACAGTACTACATGGGGCTCGTGCTTGGCATGCGCCACTACGCGGACGCGCGCGTGCTCGCCGCGTTCGGCGCGATGCGCGAAGCGGGCGAGGAAGCCCGGCGCATGCTGGGCCATGCCCTCGCCTTCGCGAAGGAAATGGAGCAGCGCGGATTTCCGCAGGCGCAGGGCGCGGCGGCCAACGCGCCGTTCGACTACTTCGGCGACAACTTCCGCGGCTCCAAGGGCATCCTGCTCGACATGTACCGGAAGAAAAACGAGCTGCTTGCGGCGATGGACAAGGCGGGGGTGTTCATCCTCAGGCAGGCGCTCGCCGCCGGAAGCCGCAGCCCGAGCCGGGTCGTGTTCATTCCGATCCACTGGGCCTTCGACGGCTTCATGTCGCTCGCCCAGTTCAAGACCTTCTTCTGGCCCTCGTTCCGCCGGCTGCTCATCGGCCTGATCGACGGCGGGCTCATCCCGCTCGTGCTGTGGGAAGGCGACTGCAGCTCGCGCCTCGAGGTCATCGGCGACATCCCCGCGGGCAAGGCCGTCTACTGGTTCGAGCGCACCGACCTCGTGCGCGCCAAGGAAGTGCTCGGCGGCACCGTCTGCCTGCGCGGCAACGTGCCCGCCTCCATGCTGACCACCGGGACCCCCGGGGAGGTGGACGCCTTCTGCCGCGCTCTCATCGAGCGCGTGGGCAAGGGCGGCGGCTTCATTCTCGACGGCGCCATCGGCATTCCGGACGAGGCGAAGACGGAGAACGTCCGGGCGATGTTCGAATCGGTGCGCAAGTATCAGCCATAATCCGGAATGCTTCAGACGCTCGACCTTTCGCGCACCCTGCGCAGGCTTCCCGGCCCCGCGCGCCCCTCTTCCCGCGCGGCGCGCATGCGCGAGGAGGCGCTCGCGGCGATCGAGCGCGACGCGCTTGCGGCGCCCGCCTTCAGCTACCGGTTGCTCCCCGTGCTGGGCGTTCGGGGAGACAGAGTCGACGTCGGCGAGGCGATGCTCGATGCGCCGCTGCTCTGCTCCCAGCCCGGCGAACTGGTCGCCGTCGCCGCGGTCGCGTGCACGCTCGGGCCCGGGTTTCCGGCGCGTATTTCGGAACTGTTCGCCGCGCGCAGGCCGTCGCTCGCGCTGGCGCTCGACACGGTGGGCAGCGAACTGCTGTTCCGCGTCGCCGACCGGGCGCTCGCGGCCGTGCGTCGCGACGCGCGCCGCATGGGCCTCGGGGTCGGGCCCGAGGCGAGCCCCGGCGACCCGGGCATCCCGCTCGATCAGCAGTCCACGGTGCTCGCGCTGGCGGACGCGGCGCGAAGCGGCATCACCGCGAGCCGCGAAGGAATGCTCTGGCCGGTGCACTCCCTCGCCACGCTCGTGGCGCTTGGGCGCAACCTTCCCCGCCATTCGGCTTCGGCGCGCTGCAGCCGTTGCCCATCCGCGCATCGATGCACGATCCGGAAGAACTGAAACGCGCGTGGTTCCAGGTCCGGTTCTCGAACCTGGACCGCGAGGCGCGCTGCAACCAGGGAGACACGATCTTCCAGGCGGCAAGGCGCGCCGGCGTGCGCATCGTCGGCGCCTGCGGCGGGCGCGGAGTGTGCGGCAGCTGCATTGTGCGCATCGCCTCGGGCGAGGTCGAGATGCGGCGGCCCGATGCGGGCGATGGCGCGGCTCCCGCGCGAACCAAGGAATGGGTCCGCTCCTGCCTCGTACGCCCGCTCAACGACTGCGAGG
>Ga0082335_1004304_pt1 | contig 21624 bp, 6 predicted proteins | sample Subgrocontami58m_FD_72375 | JGI IMG/M metagenome (GOLD analysis project Ga0082335, IMG submission 72375) | Subsurface groundwater microbial communities from S. Glens Falls, New York, USA - GMW37 contaminated, 5.8 m (SPADES assembly) (version 2) ...
CTTTGAACAAAAGGCAACGAAGGGAACGAAGGCCCCGGAGCCTTCGTTCCCTTTGTTGCCTTCTGTAAAATTCTGCCGCTTGAACATGCTCGCAGGAAAACAACATGTTCAGGGATAGTGAACAGATGGGCACAGATTCAGAGCGCTGCCTCTATCTGTGTTTATCTGTGCCATCTGTGGTTTTAGTTTGTTACTTCCGTGAAATTCTCCGGTGCAAAACTCGGTATTTGTGGGCGGGGTGCCCTCACCCCGCGGAAAACATCTCCGAATCGCTGTCGCGGGGTGCCGCTTCCGCCCAGCCTTCGGCGCGCCACTGGCATCCTGCCGCGTCGAAGCCCGCAGGGCGAAGACGGGAGGGCACCTCGCCTACAACTGCGCGGATTAATGGCGTTCTGTATAGAGGGGCTTCAAGATGGCAGCACGGATCGAAGATCCCCTGGCGCGAAGCACCGGGGTGGGTGCGCCGCATGGCGCGCCATCCTACGGCACCTCGAAGATCTCCACGAGCAACGTGCCCGTGCCGGCGAGAAATCCCGCCAGGCCGGGCGGGGTGGACACCGAGGCAGCCTGGACCGTGTACGCGCCGGGGTTGAACACGCCGGTTAACGCCGAGTCGCCGTTCGCGGCGCGCAAGGGAAACGCCCCGCAGCTCGCGAAGACCGCCCCGAGTGCCGCCGCGTCGCCTTGCGTCCAGTTGTCGTTGCTGGCGATGAACGCGTTGTTCGGCCCCAGCACCGTCAGCCGCGGATTGGCGAGCAGCGTTTCCGGCGGCAGTCCGACCTCGGCCAGCCCGGGGGCGGTGGCGCGCACGAGCAGCGTGCGCGGCCCCGTGCCTTCGACCACGAAGCCCGGAATGACGAGGTCACCGACGGCGTTGATGCGCGCCAGGGTAGCCAGGGAACTGATACGCGTCGCATTGCGGCTCAGGTCGTAGATCTCGGCCAGCACGTCGCCAATCGTGCCGTTGATGCCCCGGATCGTCGCGGTGTAGTTGCCCGGGGGCAGCGTGAGCATCACCGCGCAATCCGGCGCGCCGGACGAAAGCGCAAAGGCGCCGACGGAACTCGCCGCGCGCGCCAGGGCGGCGGCGTTGTTCGCCGGATCGTTCCAGTCCTCGTTCACCGCGATGACCGCAGCGCCGCGATTGATTTCGAGCCGCGGCAGCGCCAGTGACTCGCGAACGCCGAAGCGTTCCAGCGTCGGTCCGACCGCGCGAATCAGGACGGTGGCCGGTTCGGGGCCGGACAGGACAAATCCCAGCGTGAAGCTGTCGCCGACGAACGCGACCTTGCCGCGGGTCGAGAGGTTGACGAGCCGGGACGGTGTGTCCTTCACCGCCGCAACGCTGCGACGCTCGAAGAAATCGATGACGCGCGCGCTCGATTCGCTGGCGAGCGGCTCGCGCGCCGCGGCCACCGCCAGCCGCGCCACGATGTCCGCCGCCCGGCCGGCATACGCGGCCGGCAGCGCCGACTTCAGTGCGTCGGCCGCCGGCACGGACAGCACGTAGCCGTTCGCGTCCACGCAGCCGGCGGCTTTGAGCGCCTGCCAGACGGCTTGCGCGTCACTCGCGGTGAAGTTGGGCGCCGTCGCCGCGAGCAGCCGCAGATTCTCCGCGGTAAGTGGCGCCATCGTCGTCATCAGCAGCGCCGCGGGCAGGCTGCGGCCGACGGCGAGCTGCACATTGCGGCGGGCGGCGCTCAACGTAGCGGGAGTGACGTTGGGATCGCCCGGCGCGAACATCATCAGTTGCGGCAGGTGGGAGGTGAGCGCCAGCGCTTCGGTGCCGGCGGCCGCGTACAACACCGCACCACGAACCGGCCAGGAGGAGGCCGCGGTGGCGAGCAGTTCGCCGATTTGCGCGGCGGCATCACCGCCGGCACCGGCGCCGATCATGAAGACGGGCGTGCGCGGTGGCAGCAGTCCCTCGCGCGAAAATTTCTCGAGTGCCGCTGCGTGATTCAAGGCATCCGGGTTGGCGGCAAGCGGTGGGCGCAGGTCCCACCGGCCGTTGGCCGCGTTGACGCTGCCCAGTGCGGCCACGCCGTAGCCAGCGGCAACGAGGTCTCGTGCGATCAACAGCGCGTCGGGACGGGTAAACCAGTCGGCGTCGCTGCCGCCGCTGGCGTGCAACAGAAATACGAGTCCGCGGGGATTGGGCGGAATATGAAAGCGCAGCGTGGTGGTGACGAGCCCGCGTGCCGCCGGGTCGGCCGGCGGCTGCGCGTTGAAGCCGTTGACCACCGTGGCGGTCCAAAGCGGCGCGTCCTTGTAGGTGGCGGTGAGTGTCACCGGGGCGGCGGGCATCGTGACGACCGCGTGCGGCAGCCGGGCGGCGAGCGGGTCGTTGCCCAGTGCGGCGACGTCACCCGTCCACCGGTCGAACACCTGGTTGCCGGCCGGTACGACCGCGAAGATGTCGACGAGGGAGCCGGCGGGCAACGTGGCGGTGCCGGTGCCGTTCACGACGGTCAGCGGCACGGGCGTGCCACTGCCGGTGATCACGAGGAAGGAGCGCAGCGTCAACGTGACGATGTTCCGGAACGAGACCGCGCACGTCAGCTCCTTCACCCCGGCCGACCCGACCCGGATCGAAACCGAGTTCGTGCCCTGGCCCGCGCTGAGGCCGGCATCGCCGGAGATGCTCCAGCGGAACGTGCGGTCATTGTCCACGGCAGGCGGCACGCTCGCTGTAATCAACGCGCCGGCCGCCGCCATCGACGGCGCGGTCAGCGCTCCGGCGGCATTGGCTGCGACGGCCTGCAACGACGTCGAGGTGACATACGCGTTTCCGTCGCTGATCACGGTGACGGAGAGGTTCACCGTTCCCGGCGCATCCGCGGTGAACTCGACCGACGAAGTGTTCGCGAGCGAGGTGATGCGGCCGCCGGAAATGGTCCAGCGATAGGTGTTCGACGCGAGCGGATCGGCACCGGTGAGCGTCACGGACGCCGCGGCCGGGTTGCCGGTGACAAATCCGGCGGCCGTGAAAATCCTCGGGACAATGGGTGTGACGATGATGCCGCCACCCGGGGGAAGAACGATCGGTGGCGAAATGCCGATGCCTCCGCCGTTGTTGATGCCGCCACCCGGGGGAAGAGCGATCGGCGGCGAAATGCCGGCACCACCGCCGATATCGATGCCGCCACGTCCGCCCGTTTGCGCGGACAGAGGCAGGAGTGAAACCACCCCAATCAGGCACGAGGCGATCCAGCCGCGATGGCGCGGGGTCGGAGGTTCACCCGACAACAGGGCCAACGTCCGATCATGATGCGAAGCGAAGAAAAGGATCCCTCTGGTCATTGCCCACCCAAGCGATCTTTTGGCCGGTTAAGGCTCAGCGATCGTGCACTTACTTCGCGCGCCAAAGCAAGAGATCGTGCGCGAGATTTGCGTCAATTCGCGTGATTCGCGGGCACCCTTCTGAATCTTTCCGAATCAGTTAACTCCAACCGCATGGTCCCGCAGTGCGTTAGCCATGTGGATGGTGGGCGGAGGCGATAGGCGTCGTATTCGGATCGCTTCGGGCGTAGAATGTCCAACTCGCCGAGAACTCCGGCCGCCAAAAACACCATCCCACATGAGAGACGACTATCTACAGAGTGCCCTGAAGGTCATCGACGATCCCACCATCCTGGTGAACGTCGTGTCGCGGCGCGTGAAGCAGCTCAGGCGCGGCAACCGGCCGCTGATCGAGTCGCTGGAAAAACTTTCGCCGGAGGACACCGCTCTGCGGGAGATCGCCGAGGGCAAAATCACCTACGAACTGGCGACGGCGGCGGAACTGGCCCGCAGCAGTCATACGCCCGTCAGAAATTCCGTACGCCCCGCGACGGCGTATCAAGCCGCCTGAGTCCTTCAAGTGCGGTGGGGTGCGTGCTCGCCCCGGCCTCGCCCCCCTTCCTTTCAAAATGACCAAACTCAAAATCAAACCCGTCGGCGACCGCATCCTGGTTCAACACATTGTGGAAAAGGAACAGGTGCGTGGCGGCGTCATCATTCCCGACAGCGCGAAGGAAAAGCCGCAGGAGGCCAAGGTCGTCGCCCTCGGCACCGGCCCGAAAGGCAAGGACGGCGCCGTGCTCGCCTTTGAAGTGAAGGTCGGCGACACCGTGCTGATCGCCAAATTCTCCGGTTCCGAGGTGAAGCTCGACGACCAGAAGTACACGCTCGTCCGCGAAGACGACATTCTCGGCGTGCTCGCCTGATCCTGTTTCCGACCGTTCGTCCTCCCTCCCGTAATATTTTCCCATGCCCGCCAAACAACTCATCTTCGACGAGACCGCTCGCCAAAAAATCCTCCGCGGCATCGAGATCCTCTCGCGCGCGGTCAAAGTCACCCTCGGCCCCAAGGGTCGCAATGTCGTCATCGACAAGAAATTCGGCTCACCAACCGTGACCAAGGACGGCGTCACCGTCGCGAAGGAAATCGATCTGCCGGATCCTTTTGAAAACATGGGCGCGCAAATGGTGCGGGAAGTCGCGTCCAAGACTTCCGATTCCGCGGGCGATGGCACCACGACCGCCACCGTGCTCGCCGAGGCCATCTTCAAGGAGGGGTTGAAAAACGTCACCGCCGGCTCGAATCCGATCTTCCTCAAGCGCGGCATCGACAAGGCGGTCGAGGCCGCCATCGCCGAGCTCGCGCGAATTTCCAAGAAGGTGAACGACCGCGAGGAAATCCGGCAGGTCGCCAGCATCTCGGCGAATTCCGACGACGCGATCGGCAACACCATCGCCGATGCCATGGACAAGGTCGGCAAGGACGGCACGATCACGGTCGAGGAGGCGAAATCGATCGAGACGTACCTCGACGTGGTCGAGGGCATGCAGTTCGACAAGGGTTATCTCTCGCCCTATTTCGCGACCGACGCGGACAAGATGGAGGCCGTGCTCGAGGACGCCTACGTCTTGATTCACGAGAAGCAGATTTCGCACCTGCAGGATTTGTTGCCGCTGCTCCAGACCATCGCGAAAGCCGGCAAGCCGCTGCTCGTGATCGCCGAGGCGGTCGAAGGCGAGGCGCTCGCGGCGCTCGTCATCAACAAAATGCGCGGCACGCTCAACGTTTGCGGCGTGAAGGCGCCGGGCTTCGGCGACCGCCGCAAGGCCATGCTGGAGGACATTGCGATCCTCACCGGCGGCAAATGCATCACGGAAGACCTCGGGCTGAAGCTCGAGAACATCACCATCGCCGATCTCGGCCGCGCCAAGCGGATCATCGTCACCAACGATGACACCACGATCATCTCCGGCGGCGGCAAGACCGTCGACATCCAGAGTCGCGTGAAACAACTCCGGCGCGAGATCGACGAAACGACTTCCGACTACGATCGCGAGAAACTGCAGGAGCGGCTCGCGAAGCTCGCCGGCGGCATCGCCGTCATTCACGTCGGCGCTTCGACCGAGGTGGAGATGAAGGAAAAGAAAGCACGGGTCGAAGACGCGTTGCACGCAACCCGGGCCGCGGTCGAGGAAGGCATTGTCCCCGGCGGCGGCGTGGCGCTGCTGCGCTGCATTAAAGCGGTGAACGCTCTGCAGCTCGAAGGCGACGAGGCGATTGGCGCGCAAATCGTGCGCCGGGCCATCGAGTCGCCGATCCGGATGCTGTGCGCGAACGCCGGCGTCGAGGGCGCGGTGGTTGCGGCCCAGGTGGCGGGCGGCAAGGGCAGCTACGGCTACAACGTCGCGACCGGCGCCTACGAGGATCTCGTGAAGGCGGGCGTGGTCGATCCCACGAAGGTCACGCGGATGGCGTTGCAGAACGCCGCGTCGATTGCGGGCCTGCTGCTCACGATCGAATGCATGATCACCGAAATTCCGAGCGGCTCGACGAGCGCGGGCGCCCAGGCGCCGGGCGCGGGCATGGAGTACTGAGGCCGGAAATCTCCTACCGCGGCCTGTGGTCGCAACCAAAAGACATTTGGTGCGACCCAGAGGCCACAGAGCCGAGCGCAGCGACACGGACACCTGCTTTCGCAGCGCGACCACCGCGCTGCGGAATCGTGTCCCGACAATTCAAGCCGAGGGCGCAGTGGGAATAGATTATCTCTGTGCCCTCCTGATTGTCCTCTGTGACAAAAAGGAGCAAAGGGCTGTTTTCATGCGTGCATTTTCAGCTTCAGAAATTGAACAGAAGGCAACAAAGAGAACGAAGAGTCGTTCGTCTCCGTACCCTTTGTTTCCTTGGATACCTTCTGTTCAAAAAGATTGGAGTTTGAGTTCAGTTGCGGCTCCGTCGCGCTAGGACCCAAAGGTGGAAATTGTTGTTTTCCTGGGTGCAAATTGAACGAGCAACTCGAGGAACAGAAGGGCGCGAAGATCGCGAATGGTACAGAGCCCCTGCTGTGCTCTTGGCGGCCTTCGCGATCTTCTGTTCTCCGGTTTGAGGATTGTACTCGATTGCGGCGCTAGGATCTCTGTGACCCAAAGGATTGGCCACCAAGAATCGTCGCAAAAATGCACGATCCGGAGAGGGAGTGGCGCGGCCTTTTTCGGGCGATCGTTCTGGTCATCATAATCGTTCCTCGTCCTCTCGGAATTGAGAAAGCGAGAGCGAGAAACGGGGGCGATTGGCCGCTCTTTTCACTTGTTGCGCATCTGCGCAACGGCGTTCCGCGAGGGAGCGGTGCGACGCCGGCCGAACGACGGTCTGCGGCGACGCCCGCCGAGGTGGTGGAGGCGGGGCACTCTAAACGCGCAATTCGGCGCGGCTCCGCTCCCACCTCGCGCCCTGCGAGGGGGCCCGCGCGGATCTTCCGCCCCAGCGTCAGTGGGAATCCACGTGGCTGGATCGATGCAGAAGAACCGCGAATGAACGCGAATGGCGGAGCGCTTCTGTTCGGCGAAACTGTCCGCGGCCCCGCGGCTGTTCACGAATGCTCAAGGACGGCGGCACGGCGACGATCGATGGCGTTCCGCCGCAGTCGCGTTCGCTCGTCGAATCCTGCGCGGAACGAAGCGTGACGATCCCCGCCGTCGGGACCGCTGAGCTGCCGCCCGCCGATGGATTTCGCGAGCGAGCGAATCGTGGGGAACTGGAAAAACTGCAGCAAGGGCACGTCGAGGCCGAGCGTTTCACGCAGGCGATCCTGCAGTTGCACGACTTGCATCGAGTGGCCACCCGCATCGAAGAAGTTGTCGTCCACCCCAATTCGTTCGACCCGCAGGATGTCCTGCCAAATGGCCGCCAGCGTCTGCTCGACGCCCGCTTGCGGTGCGACAAATTCCTGCTTCGGCCCGACGCGCGCGCAGTGGGGCGCCGGCAATGCCTTGGAATCGACTCCACCGTTCGGAGTGAGCGGCATCTTTTCGAGCGCGACGTAGAGCGCCGGCACCATGGGCGCGGGCAGCTTCTGCCGGAGGAAATCACGCAGCGCATCCGGCGCTGGCGGCTGGTCGCCGGCCGCAACGAAATAGGCTACGAGCTGCGGGTCGTCGGGATCATCGGCGCGCAGCACGACGACCGCCTGCCGCACTTCGCTGTGCTGCATGAGCGCCGCTTCGATTTCGTCGGGCTCAACCCGATGTCCGCGAAACTTTACCTGGCGATCGCTGCGTCCGAGCACTTCGATTGCGCCGTCTTCGCGGAACCGCGCCAGATCTCCGGTGCGATACAGGCGAGGCGCGGGCGGCAGGGGCGAGATCTCGCTCCGGCCATCCGTTTGAGCACAGCCAGACGGCGCACCCGCGAACGGATTCGCGAGAAACCTCTCCGCCGTGAGCTCCGGCCGCCGCCAATATCCGCGGGTGACGCCCTCGCCGCCAATCCAAAGCTCGCCGGGCACGCCGATGGGCACGGGTTGACGGTTTGCGTCGAGCACGTAAACCGTCTGGTGGGCGAGCGGACGGCCAATCGGCACGATGTCCGTTGCGCCGGTTTCGCTCGTGACGCGATGGGTGGTCGAACAAATCGTCGTCTCGGTCGGGCCATACAGGTTGATGATCCCGCCCGTGACCTCGCGCCGGAGTTGCGGCGCGAGCGCAACCGGCAAAGGCTCGCCGCCAATCAGGAGTTTCCGGAGCGAACGCACCGCAGCAAGCGTTGCGGGAGATTGGACGACCATCCGCGCGAACGACGGCGTGCATTGCAGGTGCGTGACTCCCTGGCGTCGCATCTGGTCGATGAACGAAACGGGGGCGGGGACCTCGGGCCCGCGGCCGCCGGAACCGGACAACTTCGCGGCGCCGGAGAGGATCACGACCTTGAAGCCGCGGGTGAGCGGCCAAACCAGCTCCAGCACGGAGAGGTCGGACGAGATGCTCGTGAGCGCGAGCCAGACACCGGGCTCGGGGCCGAGAACCTGATCCATGCCGGTGAAGAAGTTCACCACGTTGCGGTGGGTGACCATCACGCCGTTCGGGTTGCCCGTGGAGCCCGGCGTGTAGAGGACGTAGGCGAGGTCATCGCACGTGGGAGCGCGGGAGCCTCGCCCGCGCTCATCAGGTGCGGGCGGAACACCGGCGTCGTGCACCTCGATTCCAGGCGTGGCGTTCCGCCCGCGCTCGTCCGATGCGGTCGAGACGTCCGCGCTCCCAATGTCATTCAGGTAAATCATCGCGGCCGAGCACGGCGGCAGCTTGGGCCGCAAACTCGCCTTCGTCAGCAGCACCGGCGCCTGCGAGTCCTGCAGCATGAAGCCGAGCCGCTCCTTGGGGTAGCTCGGGTCCAGCGGCACATAGGCCCCGCCTGCCTTGAGGATCGCCAACAGCGCGATCATCATTTCGAGCGAGCGCTCGAGGCAGACGCCGACCAGCACCTCAGGGCCGACGCCGTGCTCGCGCAATTGCGCCGCCAGTGCATCCGCGTGCGCGTCAAGCTCGGCGTAGGTGAGCTCCCGATCGTCGAACACCAGCGCCGTCGCGGCCGGCGTGCGCGCAACTTGCTCTGCGAACAGTTCGTGCACCCACTTCGCCGGCGGAAAGTCGGACCCCGTGGCATTCCACTCGACGAGCATCCGCTGCCGCTCCGCCGGCGTGAGCAGCGGCAATTGTGAAATCCTCGCCGCCGGATTCGCGACCATCCCTGCGAGCACGGTCTGAAAATGCCCGAGGAGCCGCTGAATCGATTCGCCGCGGAAAAGGTCGAGCGCGAATTCGGCGGTGACCTCGAGTGCGCCGTCGGGCTGCTCGATGCCCCAGGCCGAAAGCTCGTATTTCGCCGTGCCTGTATAGACGTGCGCGATGCTCACGCGGACGCCGTCGAGCGCGAGCGGCGGCAGCGGCATGTGTTGCACGAAGAAACACTGGCAGACTGGATCGAAGCTCAGGTTGCGCGGCGGCTGCAGTTCCTCGATCAGCTTCTCGTAAGGCAGCTCGCGGTGGTCGAGGGCGGAAAGCGTCACGTCGCGCACGCGTTGCAGCAACTCCACCACGGTCGGATCGCCGGACAGATTGGTCCGCATCACGATCATGTTGACGAAAAATCCGATGGTTCCGTCGATCTCGGGAGCGCCGCGGCCCGCGAGCGGCGAGCCGATGACGAGATCGGTCTGGCCAGTGTAGCGGAACAGCACGGTCTGGAAACCCGCGAGCAGCGTCATGAAGAAGCTGACGCGGTTCTGCGTGCTGAGCTCGTGCAACTGTTTCACCAATCCGGGCGGGAACGTCGTGACCACGATGTCGCCGCGGTGGGACTGCGTGGGCGGACGCGGAAAATCCGTCGGCAGTTCGAGCAGCGGCGGCGCGCCGGCCATCTGCTTTTTCCACCAGGCGACCAGTTTCTGCAGGACTTCGCCCTGGAGGTGTTCGCGCTGCCACTCCGAGAAATCGGCGTACTGGATCGGAAGGTCGGGGAGCTTCGGCACTTTGCCGTGCGCGAACGCCTCGTAGCACGCGCCGAACTCGCGACAGAGAATCGCCATCGACCAGCCGTCCGACGCGATGTGGTGCATCACGAGCATCAACGCGTGCTCGGTCGCCGCGAGTTTGAACAAGCGCGCGCGCAGCATGAGGTCGCGCCGGAGATCGAACGGCTTCTTCGCCACCTCCTGCGCGCACTGCCTGAGCTCCGCTTCGCGCTGGCTCGCGGGCACGGCCGTGAGATCGACGATGGTCAGATCGAGGGTCGCCGCGGGGTTGATCACCTGCACCGGTTCCGAGTCGATGGTGCGGAAAGTCGTGCGCAGCGCTTCGTGACGTTGCACGATGGTGGCGAGCGCGCGTTCGAGCGCCTGCTCATCGAGCCGCCCGCTGAGCCGGAGGAGATACGGGATGTTGTAGCGAGGCGAGCCGGGCTCCATCTGATCGAGGAACCAAAGCTGCCGCTGGCCCGGCGATGCGGGCAAGCGAGGCGCATCCACCTCGGTGCGTGGCGGCGTGAGGGGCGCGGCTGCCGCCGGTTCCGACAAGGTCTGGGTGTTCACGGTTGGGAAACCAGTTTGGCACTCTCGCACGATGATCGGTCCCGGACTGCACATCCGGAATCGGGCTCCGGATGAGCGGTGCCCGTGGTGGCGATGTCGCGCAGCAGCGCGCGTTCGAGGCGCGGCGCCAGGTGGGCGATCGTCGGCGTGGTGAAGAATTCCAGCCAGGTGAGGTCGTCCATGCCGAGCGAGTCGTTCAACCGGGCGATCACGTGCATCGCGTGCAGCGAATGCCCGCCGAGCGTGAAGAAATTGTCGTGCACCCCGACCTGCTTGAGCCCGAGCACCTCGCACCAGATTTCGGCGACGAAGCGCTCCGTCTCGGTGCGGGGCGGCGTCACGGCGGGCGCAGCCGGTTCCCGATTCGGTTTTGCCAGCGCCGCGCGATCGACTTTCCCGCTGGCCGTCCGCGGCAGTCGCTCCAGCCCCGTGATGGTGGCCGGGATCATGTATTCGGGCAGCTGGAGCTGCAGGTGATCGCGCAGCTCGCGCGATTCCAGGGTGAAGCCATCCCGCGGCACCACGAACGCGATCAATCGGTGGGCGCCCGATGGCGCCGGCCGCGCGACCACTACGCACTCGGCCACCGCCGGGTGCTGCGCCAGCACGGCTTCGATCTCGCCCAGTTCGATCCGAAAGCCCCACACCTTCACCTGATGGTCTGTGCGGCCGAGCGACTCGATCGTGCCATCCGCGCACCACCGGCCCACGTCGCCGGAGCGGTAGAGCCGCTCGCCCGGGATGAACGGCGAGGCAATAAATTTCTCCGCCGTCAATTCGGGTCGGTGGAGGTAACCGCGCGCGAGCTTGTCGCCGCCGATGTAGATTTCGCCGCGTACGCCGACGGGCACGGGCTGGAGCCGCGGGTCGAGAAGGTAGATTCGCTCGTTGGGCAGCGGCCGGCCGAGCGTGGTCCGGCTGCCCGGCGGACGTGGGCCGCCGGTCGAATACACCGTGGTTTCCGTTGGTCCGTAAAGTTCGAATACACGGCGGACGTGCGGCAGCGCATGGAGCGCATCGGCGAGCGGCTGCGGGAAAGGTTCGCCGGCCAGCGCCACGGTTGTGACCGATGGCGGCACGACATTCGCCCGCACAATCTCTGCGACCGCCGACGGGACTCCGCTGAGGAATCGCACCTCGTTGCGAGCCGGCAGCGTGGCCAGCTGCAGCAGGCTGTCGGCCAGCACGATTTTGCCGCCGAGGCACAACGGGCAGAAGATTTCGAAAACCGAGATATCAAATGACGCCGAGGTGGCGAAGAGCACGCCATCGAGCTCCTCCGGCCGGTAGAACTGGCGAGCCCACGCCACCAGCGCCACGACGCCGCGCTGCGTGATCGCCACGCCCTTCGGCCGGCCCGTCGAGCCCGAGGTGTAGATCACGTAGGCGAGGCTCGTGGCCGCGGGGCGGTCGTGATTTGCGGTCAGCCGGCCATCGTCCCCGCGCGACCGATCGGCGCTTTCATGATCGACGAAGACCACCTCGAAGTCGCCGGCCGGCAGGCGGGACCGCAGACCTTTCTGCGTCACCACGATCTGCATACGGGTGTCGCTCACGATGAATTCGAGCCGGTCGGCGGGATACTTCGGGTCGAGGGGCACATAGGCGCCGCCCGCCTTCAGGATGGCGAGGATCGCGATCAGCAACTGCGGCGTGCGCTCGAGGAAAAGGCCGACGAGGGCGTCGGCGCCGACGCCGGCGGCGCGCAGGCGCCCGGCCAGCCGGCCGGCGCGGGCATCGAGCTCGCGATAGGTGATCCGGGTCGATTCGCCGGCCACGATGGCGATCGCGTCCGGCGTGCGGGCCACCTGCGCCTCGAACAACGCCGAAATCACCGCGTCGCGTTCGTAGGGCATCTGCGTGTCGTTCCACCGGACGAGAATCTGTTCGCGTTGCTCGGCGCTCAGGAGCGGGAGCTCGGCAACGGGCTGTTCCGGCCGCGCCATGATTTCACGCAACAGCGTCTCGAAGTGCGCCAGCCAGCGGACGATGGTGGAGCGATCGAAGAGCTCCGTGCTGTAATAGCACCCGAGCGCGAGCGAATTCCCGGCGAACACCAGGGTGAAGTGCAGATCGAAATTCACGAAATGCTTGCGCGAGAACGTCAGCACGGTGGCGAGGTTGCCGAAATCCAGTTCGCCGCGCAGGTGGGTCGTGTTGAACACCACCGGCGTGAGCGGCACGCGGCTCGCATCCCGGGGCAGCTTGAGCTGCTGGAGCAGCCGCACGAAGGGGTACCGCCAGTGCGCGAGCGCGGCGTTCAGGTCTTGTTGGATGGCGGGGAGGTGTTCGCTGAACCGCTCGCCCTCGCGGAGGCGGCTGCGGATCGGCAGGAGATTGGCGAAGTGACCGGCCAGATGGGGCTGGCCGTCCAGCGCCTGCGCCGCCGTGGGAACGCCCACCACCAGGTCGTCCTGGCCGGTGAGCCGGTGCAGCAGGACAGTGAAGGCGCCCAGCAGGGTGGTGAAGACGGTGGCTTCGTGCTCGACGCAGTACTGCTTCACGGCCAGGCCGAGGTCGGGCGCCAGCGTGCAGGAGACGAGATCGCCGGCGTAGTTGCGTTTGGCCGGGCGCGATCGATCGCTGGGCAAATCCAGGATAGGCGCCGGCTCGGCGAAGTGATCCCGCCAATACGCTTCGGCTGCCGCAAATTCCGCCTCGCGCCGCTCCGTGGCCTGCTGCCCGGCATACTCGCTGAACAGTGGCGCCGGGGCCAGCACGGGCGGCCGTTGGGCCGCTTCCGCGGCGTAGAGCTCGCGCAGATCGTGCACGAGGATGCCCAGCGACCATCCATCGCAGATGATGTGGTGGACGATGAGCGCGAGCACGTGGTGCTCCGCGTCGATGCGCGCGAGCACGGGCCGGAACAACGGACCGGTCTCGAGATTGAACGGCCGGACCAGGGCTCGATCGATGCAGGCGCTGGCGTACGCCGCCGCGTCTCGTCCGCCGGCCGCGCCGGCGGAACAATCGTGGATCGACAACTCGACCGCCGCGGCGCTCGCGATGCACTGGACGTCGCCGGAGGCGGCAAACGTGGTGCGCAACGCCTCGTGCCGCGCCCCGAGCTCCGCCAACCCGCGGCGCAACGCGTCGACGTCGACCGGGCCGCTGAGCTGGAGAGTAGCCGATTCGGTATAAGCCAGGGACGCCTCGGTGCCGAGCTGGCTCACGACCCAAATTTCGCGCTGGGCGTCCGTCAGCGGCAGCCTTTTTTCGGCTTCACCCGGCGGTAGTGTGGTTCTGGATATGTTTTTGGCCGCGCGGGGCGCGGCGGCCCCTCCGTCGCAATCGATGCGCGCGGCCACCTTCCGCAGGGTGGACAAGTCGTCGCGCAGCTGGCGGAACGCGATGGCGACGCCGAGCCGCCGGTTGAGCTCGACCGACGCCTGGGTGAGGAACAGCGAGTCGAACCCGAGTTGATTGAACGTTCGGTCGGCGGCCTCCGCGGCCGATAAATCGCCCCCCGATAGTTTCTGGAAGATCTCCGTCACGACCGCCAGAGTCGCGCTGCCATTGCGGTTGGTATCGTCACGGGCTTTGGGCGGCGTAACGGGCTCGGCCGCGGCCGGCGCCTCTTCCTTCATCGCCTGCGGCGTGGTTGACCAGGCATGCGTCGGCCAGGCCGTGCCCGGCTCAATCCAGTGGCGCTTTCGTTCGAACGGATACGTGGGCAACGTCACGATTTGGCGCCGCTCCCGGGCATGGAATCCTCCGGGCCAGTCGGGTTTCACGCCCGCGACCCAGAGCTGGCCGAGCGCGTGCAGCATCGCCGCCGGTTCGCTGCCCGGTTCGGCGCTGCGTTCGAGGGTTGCGGCCACGCTCACACCGCTCGCCTCCACCACGGGATGCTGCCCCGCGAGCGCGGCGAGGGTCTGGCCCGGCCCGACCTCGAGCAGGATGCGGTGCCCCGCTTGGACGATCTCCCCGAGACCATCCGCGAAACGAACGGTGCGGCGCGTGTGCGCGGCCCAATAGTCGGCACTCGTCGCCTGCTGCGGCGTGATCCATTTTCCCGTGACGTTCGAAACCCAGGGAATCTTTGGCGCGTGCAGGACGAGCCGACGCAGAACTCCCGTCAACGGCGCCAGCACCGGCTCCATCATCGCGGAATGGAACGCGTGCGAGGTCGCCAGCCGTTTCGAAGCGATGGCGCTCGCGGCCAGTTTCCTTTCCAGTGCCTCGATGGCATCGAACGGACCGGAGACCACGCACATCGCGGGAGTGTTGACCGCCGCGAGGGCCAAATGGTCGTTCAGCCATGCGGCCACGGCCGATTCGGGCAGCCGGACCGCCAGCATCGCGCCCGCTGGCTGCGCCTGCATGAGCCGCGCCCGCTCGGTCACCAGGGCCAGCGCATCCTCGAGGCTGAACACGCCTGCGAGGCACGCGGCCGTGTATTCGCCGAGGCTGTGGCCGATCATTGCGGCCGGAGCGACGCCCCAGCTCATCCAGAGCCGGGCGAGCGCGTGCTCGATGATGAACAACGCAGGCTGGGTGAGCCGCGTTTCCCGCAGGAGTTCCGCCGCGTTGTCCGCGGCGGAGCCCTTTGTCCCCAACCCGCCTACGGCGTGTCTGCTCGCCGATGGCGCGTTGGGGACGGGTTGCGGGAACAAGATGTCGCGCAGGTTCAGGCCGACCATCGGACTCACCATGTCGCAAGCGTCGTCGACGTGGCGGCGAAACGCGGGCTCGGTCTCGTAGAGCCCCCGCGCCATGTTCACGGCCTGCGCACCTTGCCCTGGAAACATGAATACGGGCTTGGCATCCAATTCGCCCGTGCTGCCCTGGACCGGGCGCTGGCCGTCATGCGCTCGCAGCGCCGCGATGGCCCCGGCCGCGCCCTCGGCCACCACCGCGCGGCGGTGCGGAAACGCCTTGCGACCGGTCTGCAACGTGAACGCCACGTCGGCCAGGTTGAGGGCCGGGTTTTTTTCGAGATGCGTGGCGAGATTTTCCGTGGCCGCGGCGAGCGCCGCAGGCGTCCGGGCCGAAAGCAACAGGAGTTGGTGCGGGCGTGAGGGCGCGGCCGGTGCCGGCGCCGGCGCCTCTTCGAGGACGACGTGCGCGTTGGTTCCACCAATGCCGAAGGAACTGACGCCCGCCCGGCGTGGCGTGGCTCCACGCGGCCAGGGGCGCAACGTGGCGTTCACGAAAAACGGGCTGTGCGCGAAATCGATGACCGGATTCGGCGTTTCGTAGTGCAGGCTCGGCGGAATCTCGCCGTGGCGCAGGGCGAGCACGGTCTTGATCAGTCCGGCGATGCCGGCCGCCGCGTCGAGATGGCCGATGTTGGTCTTGACCGAACCGATGGCGCAACTCGCCCGCGTTTCCGGCCGGACGCCAAATGCCTTGCGCAACGCAGCGATCTCGATCGGATCGCCCAGCGGCGTGCCGGTGCCGTGCGCCTCGACGTAGGAAATCGTACCCGGGTCGCAGCCCGCCACTGCCTGGGCGCTGGCGACGCACTCCGCCTGGCCGTCGATGCTCGGCGCCGTGAAGCCAATCTTCACGCCGCCATCGTTGTTCATCGCACTGCCCTTGATGACCGCGTAAACCCGATCGCCGGCTGCGATCGCCTCGCTGAGTCGTTTCAGCACCACGACGCCCGCGCCATTGCCGACTACCGTGCCACTGGCCCTGGCGTCGAAGGCACGACAATGGCCGTCCTGCGACATGATTCCACCCTCGACATGGCGATGCCCGCGATTGGTGGGAAACCCAATCGAGACGCCGCCCGCGAGGGCGACGTCGCAGTGGTAGAGCACGAGGTTCTGGCACGCGAGGCACACTGCGACCAGCGAGGTGGAGCAGGCGGTCTGGACGTTGATGCTCGGACCGCGCAGATTCAGCTTATAGGCGGCACGGGTCGACAGGTAGTCCTTTTCGTTCAGCGTGAACGCAGCGAAGAGGCCGAAAAAAGCGAGGAGGTCCCGATTGGTCAGCAGATTGTTGATCAGATAGCTGTTGAAGCCGGCGCCCGCGAATACGCCGATCGATCCGGCGAAGCGCTCCGGATCGCAGCCGGCGTTTTCCAGCGCTTCCCAGGCGCATTCGAGGAACACGCGGTGCTGCGGATCCATGATCGCGGCTTCCCGCGGATTCATCCGGAAGAATTCGGCGTCGAACCACTCCGGCCGATCGAAGTCGACCCGGACGCGAACGAAGTGAGGATCGTTCGGCACGGGCGGTTGCTCGATGGGCAGCCACTGGGTCTCCTCCTCCTTGAAGAACGAGATTGCCTCCCGGCCCGCGCGAAGGTTGGACCAGAATTCCTCCAGGTTCGCGGCTTGGGGAAAACGGCCCGCCATCCCAATGATGGCAATGTTCTCCGAGGGATCAGCGGTCTTCATAGGGTGAGTGGGTTGAGGAGCACCTGGCACGCAAGGATGGCGAGGCTCCCCGCGGAACCAGCGGTCTTCCTGGCGTGAGTGGGTTGAGGAACACCTGACACCGCGCCTTCCAATTCTTCGACCGAGCCCGCCAAACCCGGGGGCGCCGCGCCGGTGCCGCATGGCGCGGCTTCCGGCGAAGCGTTCTGGTTCAGCCGACGGTCAACGCTCGAGATTCGGTATTTCATACACCTCGACCAAGCCGACTCCCGTCGTGTTGTTGGCGCCGCTCACTACTGCGCTGTACTGGCCGGGCATCAACGTGATGACGATGGCGGCATCCCTGGTGTTCGCCGCGAGCGGGAACGCACCGGTGGCGCTCGACGCCGCGGAGAGGTCGGCCGCGGTGGCCGCGGTCTGGGTCGCGCTCATCGGCTGCGGCACACTCCAGTCGTTGTTCTGCGCGATCGGCGTGGCACTGCCGGCCGCGTAAACCTTCAGCACCGGGTCGGCGACGGTGCCGGTGACCCCGAACTGGGCGAGGCTCGGGCCGATGCCGCGGATCAGCACGCGCTTGGGCGCGTTGCCGGTCACGACGAAGCCCGCGATGAGGTTACCGTCGCCCGTATCCACGAAGCCGCGCGTCGAGAGGTTGACGAGGTGCTGCGAGGTTGCGAGCGCGGTGTTGGTGCTCGCGTCGTAGACCTCGACGAGGGCGACCCCATTGCCATTCACCCCCGTGACGATCGCGGTGTACGCACCGGGCTCGAGGTTGGCGACCATCGCCGAGTCGCGGCTGCTGGCAAGGAGCTTGAAGGCCCCCACGCGGTCACCGACGCTGGCGACGTCCGCGTTGTTGTTCCAGCCGTTGTTCTCGCCGACCAATGCGCCGGCGCTGTTGTAGAGCTGCAGGCGCGGAGTAGCCAGCACATCGGAGACCCCGAAGCCGGCCAGGCCGGGGCCGACGGCGCGGATGAGCACTTGCTTGCTTTCCGTGCCCGAGACCACGAAGCCGGCGATGACCGAGCGGTTGGCGTCGCCACCCGTGACGCGCAAGCGCGACGAGAAGTTGACCATGCGGTCGTTGCGCTCCGTGCCTTCGCTGAGGCCGGCGAGTGCCGCGGTGTTGTTGGCGGTGCGCAGCGTGCCGTTGAGCGCGCCGGTGCTCAGATCAACCGTGCCGACGATCGAGCCGCCCCCCGAGGTGCTGATGTCGATCGCGCCGTCCGGCGTGATCGTGCCGCTGCCCGAGGTGATGCCGAATGGCGTGACCGCGACGGCGTAGGCCGTGCCGTTCGGGCCGGCGACGATGTAGGTGTCGCCCGAGGCCGAACCGGGGATGCTCGCGACGTACACGCCGGAGAGCGAGGCGGTCGAGCCGGTGGCAGGCGCCACGTTCGCCGTGAACGCCGTGCCGAGTTCGTCGATCGAACCGGTGGCAACGCCATTGCGGATCGTGCCGCTGAGCGTGCGCGGCGCGGTGAGCGCGGCGACGGCTCGCGTTGCATCCGGGCGCGCGTCGGCGCCAGCCGCCGGGAGGGAGCTGATGGCGTTGACGCGGAAGGTGCCGTCGGAGTTCAGCACGAATTGGCCCACGATGGCCTCGCCGGTGGCGCCCAGGCGGGTGACGAACAGACCCCTGGCGTTGTCCTGCGAGATCACGATGGCAAACGTATCCGAACCCATGGTACCGAGGTAGACTTGCTGGCCGACGGCGCGCACCGCAAAGGTCCGCGCAACTTCCGTCGCCGCGTAGATGTCGTTGCCCGCCTGCGCCGCGCGTACGATGACCGTGCCGGGGGCGCCGGTGAGTGTGAGCAGGTTGCCGCTCAGCCGCGCCGGGCCGCTGACGGACAGCGTGACCGGCAGGCCGGAGCTCGACGAGGCAATCACCGCCATGGGGCCGGCCGTGACGGTGGTGTCACTCACGCCGGCGATGGCGAGGTTCTGCGAGGCCTTCGCCGGATTGCCGAGGCTCACCTCGGTGCTCGCGGCCGCGACGCTGTCGCTGCCGGCCGAGCTGGCGCGGATGACAATGGCGCCCGGGCCTTTCGGCGTGACCGTGTTGCCGCTGATCGAGGCGTTGCCGCTCACGAGCGTGAATGTCACGGGCAGCCCGGCGCTCGAGGTCGCGCTGAGCTGAATCGGCGAATTGATCTGCACGAGGCTGACCGGTGAGACGAATTGGATCGTCTGCCCGTTCTTCGCCGTGATGACCTGATCCGCCGTGGTGGAACTGCCCGGCACGGTCGCGCGAACCACGATGGCGCCCGGCGTCTTGGGCGTGAGTACGTTGCCGCTCAGGGTCGCATTGCCGCTCACCAGGGTGAAGGTCACGGCCTGGCCCGTGTTCGTCGTCGCGCTGAGCGTGATCGGTTGACCGACAACCGCGCCGCCAGTCGGGGCAAAGACGATCGTCGTGCTGAACGTGCTGCCGCCACCGCCGGTGGAGATCGGCGGCGTGATGACGCCACCACCGCCCGCGGCACCCTGGCTAATCTGGAACGTCAGCGGACCCGTGCCCGTGCCATTCGCGTTGGTCGCACTGATCGACACCGTCGTGTTCAGGGCGGTCGCCGGCACGCCCGAGATCAAACCGGTGCTCGGGTTGAGCGAGAGGCCGGCCGGCAATGCGCCCGCGCCGTAGCTCGTCGGATTGCCCGTGGCCTGAATCTGATAACTGAACGACGAGCCCGTGATCCCGGCCACCGTGGTCGAGGTGACGACCGGGCCGGTAGACAGCGTGAATGTCCCGCTGTTCGGCGTGCCGCCGCCTGCATAGCCGCCGCCCGCGAGATCCGTGATGCCGGTGCCCGTGCTCTTCAGGGTAATCCGCACCGTGCCGGCGGCCGGGCCGGCGTACGAAACTGCCACCGTGTAGGAGGAGTTGCTGCCGGTGACGCTCGTGACGGTCGCCGTGGTCGCGGTGCTGGTGGTGACGGTGAAGTCATCACTCGTGACGCCCGTGACCGGCTCGCTGAAGTTCAGCGCGAAGTTGACGGCGCTCGAAGTGTTCGACGCAACCGTGAAGCTCGTCACCGTCGGAGCCGTCGTGTCGGCGGTGATGTTGATCGTCACCACGGCCTGGTTGCTGCCATAGGTGTTCGCCGCGCGGACGGTTACGCCCGTGCTGCCGCCAGTGGTCGGCGTGCCGGTGATGAGACCGGAGATGCTCATTGACAGCCCGGCGGGAAGCGCCGGGGTCCCGACGATCGAGAAGCTCGTCGCCGCCGTGGCAGCGACCTGGTAACCGAACGGCTGGTTCTGATTACCCGTTGCGGCCTGCGTCGAGATGGTCGGCGCTGCACCCGACGCTGACACTGTCAGCGTGAAGGGGAACGCCGCACTGGTTCCGGTTGAATTCGTCGCCGTGAAGCTGATCGGATACGAGCCAGCCGTCCCGGTCGCCGGCGTGCCGCTCACCAGACCCGAGGTCGGGTTGAGCGTGATGCCGCTGGGCAGCGTGCCGCTCGCGAGCGCATAGCTCGTCGGGCTGCCGCTGGCGGTGATCTGATAACTAAAGGTCGTGCCGATCGTGGCCGAGCCGCTGGACGACCCTGAGATGACCGGCGAAGCACCCGGCGCTGACACTGTCAGCGTGAAGGGGAACGCCGCACTGGTCCCGATTGAATTCGTCGCCGTGAAGCTGACCGGATACGAGCCAGCCGTCCCGGTCGCCGGCGTGCCGCTCACCAGACCCGAGGTCGGGTTGAGCGTGATGCCGCCGGGCAGCGTGCCGCTCGCGAGCGCATAGCTCGTCGGGGTGCCGCTGGCGGTGATCTGATAACTAAGGGCCGTGCCGATCGTGGCCGAGCCGCTCGTGGAACCGGAGATCGCCGGAATGAAACCACCGCCGGCGATCGTCACAGTCGAGCTGAGCTGGCCGGAGCCGCCGGCAAACCAATTGGTCGCAGCATCGCGGATGCTGGCGGTCGCGCCGCCAAGCACCATGAGCTGCAACGAGCCCGTGCCGCCAAACGTGACCGGGATCGTGTAAACCGTGCCGGTCCCATCAGCCGTGATGGTGCCAAGGGTTGCGGTCAGCGTCGAGGCACGGAGGACGGCGAAGTCGCTCGCGTTCACGCCGGTGACCGGCTCGCTGAAGGTCAGCGTGAAGTTCACCGCGGACGCCGTTGGTGTGCCGGCGGTGAAAGTGGAGGCAACCGGCGGCGTCGTGTCCGCCGGCGGTGACGCGATGAAGGGGACGACGTCACTCGCGGCGCTGCCGCCACCGACGAAGGCGTTCGTCGCCGCGTCGGCGATGCCGCTGCCGGAAGTCTTGATCGCCGCCTGCACCGAGCCGGCGCTGCCCGTGTAGTCGAAGTTCACGCGGTAGACGGTGGTGCTGGTTGCGGTGACTCCGGTGATCGTCGCCGTGGCTGCGCCCTGCGTGGAGATCGCAAAATCAGTGGCGTCGACGCCGGTCACCGGTTCGCTGAAGGTGACGACGAAACTGCCGCTCGTGGCCGTCACCGTGCTCGAGTCGAACGCAAAGCTCGCGATGCTCGGCGGAGTCGTGTCGCCGCCCGACGCCGCGCTGACGGTGATCGTCAGCGTGACCGCGGCGCTCGTGCCGAAGGCGTTGGTGGCGGTGAGCTGCGAGGAGATGGTGCCCGCGGCGCTCGGGGTGCCGGAGATTACACCGGTCGTCGTGTTCACCGACAGGCCCGGGCCGCTGAGATTGCTCGCGGCGTAACTCGTCGGCGAATTGGTTGCAGTGATCTGATAACTAAAGGCCGTGCCGACGGTCGCCGAGGCGGTCGTGGCACTGGAGATCGCCGGAACGGAACCGCCGCCGCCAATCGTGACAGTCGAGCTGAGCTGGCCGGAGCCGCCGGCAAACCAATTGGTCGCAGCATCGCGGATGCTGGCGGTCGCGCCGCCAAGCACCATGAGCTGCAACGAGCCCGTGCCGCCAAACGTGACCG